>ERZ838483.1410-NODE-1410-length-20939-cov-27.002586_pt1 | contig 20939 bp, 18 predicted proteins | sample MGYA00519939_ERZ838483 | MGnify/ENA primary metagenome ERZ838483 (study PRJEB31850, sample SAMEA3708836) | human gut metagenome | biome: human gut; feature: human-associated habitat; material: faeces | place: China | collected 2014 ... | reverse complement strand
TCGAAGTTACATTCGATATCGATGCAAATGGTATCGTAAATGTATCTGCTAAGGATCTTGGAACAGGTAAAGAGCAGCATATTACAATCACAGCAGGTTCTAATATGTCTGATGACGATATCGATAAAGCTGTAAAAGAAGCAGCTGAATTCGAGGCTCAGGATAAGAAACGTAAAGAAGCAATCGATACAAGAAACGAAGCAGACGCTATGGTATTCCAGACAGAGAAGGCAATCAAAGAGGTTGGCGACAAAGTCGATGCTACAGAGAAGGCAGCTGTAGAGGCAGACGTTCAGGCACTGAAAGATATCCTTGCAAAATCTGCTCCGGAGAACACAACAGAAGAGCAGGTAGCAGAGATCAAAGCTGCGAAAGAAAAACTGATGGAGAGCGCACAGAAACTGTTCACAAAGATGTATGAGCAGGCAGGTGCTGCAGCAGGTGCACAGGCTGGTCCTACACCAGAAGCTGGTCCGGCTCCGGATGGTTTCCAGGGTGATGATGTTGTAGACGGAGACTACAAAGAAGTCTAAAATATAGAAAAGATGCCGGTAAGACAGAAGAGAAACAGGCAGCAGGGCATCAGATAAATGAAGCATGAAGAGAAATTCTACGGAGCTTTGTAGCTTCGTAGAATTTCTTGAGGTTAAGAAAGAGATACAGAAAGGTTAGTATTTGTGTTATGGCAGAGGCAAAGAGAGATTATTATGAGGTGCTCGGCGTAAGCAAAGATGCAGATGATGCTACAATCAAGAAAGCATACCGCCAGCTTGCGAAGAAGTACCATCCAGATATGAATCCAGGGGATAAAGAAGCAGAAATAAAGTTCAAAGAGGCTTCCGAAGCCTATGCCGTTCTGAGTGACGCTGACAAACGTCGTCAGTACGATCAGTTCGGCCACGCTGCATTTGATGGCGGTGCCGGCGGCGGAGCAGGTGGATTCGGCGGCGGATTTAACTTCAATGGAGCAGATTTCAGCGACATTTTCGGAGATATCTTCGGAGATATGTTCGGTGGCTCCAGAAGAGGCGGCGCAAGCAACGGTCCTATGAAAGGGGCTAATATCAGAAAGAGTATCCGTATCACATTCGAGGAAGCTGTCTTCGGATGCGAGAAAGAACTGGATCTTGTGCTGAAAGATCCTTGCGAAGACTGTCACGGCACAGGTGCAAAGCCTGGAATATCACCGGAGACATGTCCGAAGTGCGGTGGTAAAGGTCAGGTTGTATATACATCCCAGTCCTTCTTTGGAACCGTACAGAATGTACAGACGTGTCCTAACTGTGGTGGTTCCGGTAAGATCGTGAAAGAGAAATGTCCGAAATGTGCAGGTACAGGATATACATCCAGCAGAAAGAAGATCAAAGTTACGATTCCGGCAGGTATCGATAACGGACAGAGCGTACGCATCCGTGAAAAAGGAGAACCGGGAGTTAATGGCGGACCGAGAGGAGATCTCCTCGTTGAGGTTAACGTATCCAGACACCCAATCTTCCAGAGACAGGATATGCATATCTTCTCAACCGTTGCGATTTCTTTCGCAGTGGCTACACTCGGTGGTGATGTGAAGATTCCAACCGTAGACGGAGACGTTCTCTACACAGTAAAACCGGGAACAAAGACAGATACAAAAGTACGTCTGAAAGGAAAGGGAGTTCCATCCCTTAGAAATACTCAGGTAAGAGGAGATCATTATGTAACATTAGTGATCCAGACACCGGAGAGATTAAGCGCAGAGGCGAAAGAGGCTCTGAGAAAATTCGATGAGCTTAGTGGAAATACACTTCATCAGCATGATAACCTTGCTACAAAATCTGAGAAATCAGAGAAAAAGGGCAAGAAAAAAGGATTCATGGATAAGATGAAAGAAGCCTTTGAAGATAAAGAATAAAAAGAATGATGAGAGCGGCAGGTGCTGACCGAAGGTTGGTGGCTGCCGCTTTTTAGCATATCTAGCGACGTAAGTCGCTAATACGCTGAAGAATATGATATGGGAATAATTGAAAAGCAGATTCAGGGAATCAAGGAAAACTCATATCCAAAAAAAATCCCCCCCTAGAACAGCTCCTTGTATTTACACGCGAAATCGGATATATTAGAAGATATTGGAAATGCGTTGCACGAAGTATCCGCAGGCATCGTAGTTGTGGGTTTTGTCTCCAACATCTTTACAAATATAGCAGAAAGAAGGTGAATTTCATCGTGAATCAGATCGTTTTGACAGGAATGGTGCTTTCTGTCGCACCGGTTGGCGAGTACGACCGCAGAGTTGTCATACTTACAAAAGAACAGGGGAAGATCTCAGCCTTTGCAAAGGGATCAAGAAGACCGAACAGTCCATTGGTGGGAGCGGTGAATCCATTTACTTTCGGTGAATTCACGATGTATGAAGGTCGTTCTTCCTACACAATTCAGTCTGTAAATGTATCCAATTATTTTTCGGAATTGAGAGCAGATGTGGTAGGCGCATATTATGGCTTTTATTTCCTTGAGGTTGCGAATTACTATGCGAGGGAACGGAATGATGAGCGGGAACTTTTAAAATTACTTTATCAGACGATGCGTGCGCTGACAAATCCACATCTTCCGAATCAGTTGATCCGTTACATTTTCGAGTTGAAAGTGCTGACAATCAACGGACAAGGACCGCAGGTGTTCCAGTGTGTACAGTGTGGCGACCGGACGAGGCCGGCAGTGTTCAGCGCGGCGAAGGGCGGACTTGTGTGTAATGAATGTGACGGAGAAGTGAGAGACGGAATGTTTCTTGACGGTTCTACGCTGTATACGATGCAGTATATTGAATCCAGTACAATTGAGAAATTATATACATTTAACGTGAAGCCGGAAGTGCTGGAGAAGTTTGGACGCGTGATGGGACGGTTGATGAAGATGTATGTAGATAAGGAGTTCAAGTCTCTGGAGATACTGCAGACATTGCTGTGATATTTGGGGTATTATTTAAAAATTCTCAACAACATTTAAGACATTATGCAATTGTTGAATCATGAAAAAAATCATGCTATACTACGGTTATATCACCTGTTACATGACAGTGTGAAACGAGCGTATTTTGTTGTAAATGTAATAGTAGCAGAGGAAAGAAAAGAGAAAAATGATGGACGAGAACATTTTTATGAAGGAAAAAAAACCGATTTCTTTCGAAGACTACCTTGAATATGATGAGAACAGCAGGGGGAATCTTGGAGGAGAACTCCCTGTGATTGTATATCGGTTATTGGAATATTCTATAAAGGATGAGCTTGCGGTACGTTACGGAAGAGAGGAGCAGGTTGAGATTTTCCGGAATGCGGGAAGGAAAGCGGGAGAATTTTTTGCACGTAAGATGCTGAATCTGAATCAGCCGCTGGATCAGTTTGTGGGCGAACTCCAGAAGAAGATGGCAGAAATGAAGATTGGAGTACTCCGTATTGAATCAGTAGACGAGGAGACCGGGAGGATCATTCTGACCGTCTCGGAAGATGCGGACTGTTCGGGACTTCCGGTGCTTGGTGAGACTGTCTGCAATTATGATGAAGGATTTATTTCCGGAATTTTATCTTTATACTCTGGAAAGGAATATGTAGCAGTGGAAACGGACTGCTGGGCTACAGGAGGCCGTGTCTGCCGTTTTCAGGCAGATGTAAGAGAAGGTGACATTTAGAGTTATGGAAGAGAAAAACTGTGAGATATTATTTGAATATCTGCGGGATATTATATATGATTCTGAGAATGCGAAGCTGGATCTTGAATGCCTGGATGAATCTTTTCATAAGCTTGGAATGGGACTGCAATATCTCGACAAGGCGGTGAAAGAGATGAAGCATTATTCGGCGGAGATTTCAAAGGGAAATCTGTCAATTGAAGCACCGGGACGAGATAATTTCCTCTGTGAGAATCTGAAGAATATCCATGCGAATCTGAACCATCTCACCTGGCAGGCAAAGCAGGTGGCGAAAGGAGATTATTCTCAGAGCGTTTCTTATCTGGGAGAATTCTCAGAAGCATTTAATACAATGACAAAGCAGTTGAAAGAACGAGAAGAGGAACTTGAAGAAGAGGCTTACAGAGACAATCTTACAGGGATAGGAAATCGTCATCTGTTCCATGAACAGGTGGAGACGATGCTTGCTACAGGCGAGAAGATTGTTTTTTGTTATTGTGATCTTGATCATTTGAAATATGTGAATGATCATTTCGGGCATCAGGAAGGGGATCGTTACCTGCTGTATTTTGTTGAGACGGTGAAGGCAAATATCCGGCTGGGAGATTTGTTCGTGCGTCTTGGCGGTGATGAGTTCTGTGTTGTGTTTTTGAACTGTTCTCAAGAGACCATGCAGGAAAAGTTTAGAAATATACATGAAGCGTTTCGTCGGGAAGGTGCTGGTGATTATCCGAAGAGCTTCAGTTATGGTATTATAGAACTCCCTGAAAGACATGATATTGTTTCTACAGATGAGATTCTGCAAAGAGCAGATGAAGTTATGTATGAATATAAGCGGAAACATAAAGAGAAGTACCTAAAACAACTTGAAAAATAAGGCATTAGTCGTTATAATAGGAAACATTGATGTACAAAGGGGAATATCTTTAAAGGAAGATGTGAATAACTTCTGTGAAAAGATCAATCAGAGTGCATAAGTTATGTAAATAATGTAAATGATAAAGAAGAATGTGAGGAACATACAATGGTTGAAAAGACAATGGACAAGATCGTAGCACTTGCAAAGTCAAGAGGATTCGTATATCCGGGTTCTGAGATCTACGGCGGACTTGCCAACACATGGGATTATGGTAATCTTGGTGTTGAACTTAAGAATAATGTGAAGAGAGCATGGTGGAAGAAGTTCATTCAGGAGAATCCATACAATGTTGGAGTTGACTGTGCAATCCTTATGAACCCACAGACATGGGTTGCTTCCGGACATCTCGGAGGATTCAGTGATCCGCTGATGGACTGTAAGCAGTGTCATGAGCGTTTCCGTGCAGATAAGATTATTGAAGATTATGCAGCAGAGAATGGAATCGAGCTTGAGAGCTCTGTAGACGGATGGACACAGGAGCAGATGGCAGCATTTATCGAGGATAATAACATTCCATGTCCGACTTGTGGAAAGCATGATTTTACAGATATCCGTCAGTTCAACCTGATGTTCAAGACATTCCAGGGTGTTACAGAGGATGCGAAGAACACAGTATACCTTCGTCCTGAGACAGCACAGGGTATCTTTGTAAACTTCAAGAATGTACAGCGTACATCCAGAAAGAAACTTCCATTCGGTATCGGACAGATCGGTAAGTCTTTCCGTAACGAGATCACACCGGGTAACTTTACATTCCGTACAAGAGAGTTCGAGCAGATGGAGCTTGAGTTCTTCTGCAAACCGGACACAGACCTTGAGTGGTTTGATTACTGGAAGAGCTTCTGCCTGAACTGGCTGTCATCTCTTGGACTGAAAGATGAGGAAGTACGTTACCGTGACCATGATCAGGAAGAACTTTCCTTCTACAGTAAAGCAACTACAGACGTAGAATTCCTTTTCCCATTCGGATGGGGCGAGCTGTGGGGCATTGCTGACCGTACGGATTATGACCTGACTCAGCATCAGAATGTATCCGGACAGGATATGACATACTTTGATGATGAGACAAAGGAGAAATACATTCCATATGTTATCGAGCCATCACTTGGTGCTGACCGTGTTGTACTTGCATTCCTTTGCAGTGCATATGATGAGGAGAATATCGGAACAGAAGAGAAACCGGATATGAGAACTGTACTTCATTTCCATCCGGCACTGGCTCCGGTTAAGATCGGTGTGCTCCCACTTTCTAAGAAACTGAACGAAGGCGCAGAGAAAGTATTTGCAGAGTTATCCAAGTACTACAACTGTGAGTTCGATGATCGTGGAAATATCGGAAAACGTTACCGTCGTCAGGACGAGATCGGTACTCCGTTCTGTGTAACTTATGACTTCGATTCAGAGGAAGACGGAGCTGTTACAGTACGTGACCGTGACACAATGGAACAGGAAAGAGTTAAGATTGAAGATCTGAAAGCATACTTCGAGAAGAAATTCGAGTGGTAAGATAAATGAGAAGAGCCCGGACTGTAGTTCACAGGTAAGCTTGTGGATTCAGTTTGGGCTGTTTCTTTATAGATTTTTTGAAATAGCATGGAAGATAGAACGTTACTGTTCACTCCCGTGTCAATCACTCCGCTGATTGACACGGAGGATGCGTGTTTTGACTTGAATGCATCTCGCCCCATCGCCAAAGGCGATTTAAAATGGCGAGATGCGTTGCTGGTCGCACATCGTGTGAACAGTAACGATAGAACAGGAGGAGAACGACATGGACAGAAAAAATGCATGGACAACTTACAGTAAGGAAGAGCTGGACAGATTAGAACAGGTGAATACAGAATACAAGAGCTGTCTCGATGCCGGAAAGACAGAGCGCGAGTGTGTTACATTGGCAGTTGAAAAGGCAAAAGCAGAGGGATATAAGGATATCAGAGATGTCATTAAAAACGGTGGAGAAGTGAAAGCCGGAGATAAACTGTATGCAGTATGTATGAACAAAACAATTGCGCTGTTTCATATGGGTACAAAACCGTTGACAGAAGGTATGAATATTCTTGGAGCTCATATTGATTCTCCGCGCATTGACGTAAAACAGAATCCATTGTATGAGAATGAAGAGTTTGCTTATCTTGATACACATTATTATGGTGGAATCAAGAAATATCAGTGGGTGACACTTCCACTTGCACTTCATGGAGTGATCGCAAAGAAAGATGGCACAACTGTTCAGGTGAGCATCGGTGAGAAAGAAGATGATCCGGTCTTTGTTATCACAGATCTGCTGATCCATCTTGCATCGAAACAGATGGAGAAAAAGGCTGCAACGGTTGTGGAAGGGGAAAAACTTGACCTTCTGATTGGAAGCCGTCCGATTGAGCAGGATGAGACATTAGAAGAGAAAGAAAAAGAGGCTGTAAAAGCAAATGTAATCAATCTTTTGAAACAATATTATGACATGGAAGAAGAAGATTTTCTCTCAGCAGAGCTTGAAATTGTTCCGGTAGGAAAGGCTCGCGACTGTGGATTGGATCGCAGTATGGTGCTTGCTTACGGGCAAGATGACCGTGTGTGTGCATTCACATCCCTTTTTGCAATGCTCGATGTGAAAGAAGTAGAGCATACAGCGTGCTGCATTCTCGTAGATAAAGAAGAAATCGGAAGTGTCGGTGCAACAGGAATGCATTCCCGCTTCTTTGAAAATACAGTTGCAGAACTTGTAGCTTTGACAGAAGGGGAGTCTGACCTGAAAGTCAGAAGAGCACTGACGAACTCCAGAATGCTTTCTTCTGATGTGAGCGCAGCTTACGATCCGATGTATGCTGAGGTGTTTGAAAAACGTAGTTCTGCATTCTTTGGAAAAGGACTCGTATTTAATAAATTTACGGGTGCCCGTGGAAAGAGTGGTTCCAATGACGCGAATGCAGAATATCTTGCGAAGATAAGAAATGCAATGGATGCACAGAGCGTTGCATACCAGTTTGCTGAACTTGGAAAGGTTGACGCCGGCGGTGGTGGAACAATTGCTTATATTATGGCAAATTACGGCATGGAAGTCATCGACAGTGGTGTCGCAGTATTGAGTATGCATGCACCGTGGGAAGTGACAAGCAAGGCAGATGTGTATGAAGCTTATAAGGGATATAAGGCATTTATTGAAGAAATGAGATAAGGGCAGAAAATTGTATATTAATCACAAAAAAATAGTTGTTTCCAAGTGCTTATAAAGCATGGATAACTATTTTTTTGTGCATGTTGTATATTGTATGAAGATTAATGCAAATATGCAAAATGACAGCCTGATGGACAATGTGTTTACAATTTGTGAAAGATAGGTTAACCAATATGAAAAGTATACAAAAAGTATTTGTAAAAATTGTATATAATTACGGACAAAAGACTTGACTCATAAGTATAAAACCATTAAAATATTATATGCGAAATAAAATTATTTTATTTGTAAAAATTATTTTAGGAGGTCATTGATCATGGCAAAATGGGTTTATATGTTCACTGAAGGTAACGCAGATATGAGAAACCTTCTCGGTGGAAAAGGCGCAAACCTGGCAGAGATGACAAATCTGGGTCTTCCTGTACCACAGGGATTCACAGTAACAACAGAGGCTTGTACACAGTACTATGAGGATGGCAGACAGATCAACGATGAGATTATGGCTCAGATCATGGAAGCTATCGATAAGATGGAAGGAATTACAGGTAAGAAATTCGGAGATAAAGAGAACCCGCTTCTCGTTTCCGTACGTTCAGGAGCTAGAGCTTCTATGCCTGGTATGATGGATACAATTCTTAACCTTGGACTTAACGAAGAGGTTGTTGAGACACTGGCAAAAGCTTCAGGCAACCCACGTTGGGCTTGGGACTGCTACAGAAGATTCATCCAGATGTTCTCTGATGTAGTTATGGAAGTTGGTAAGAAATACTTCGAAGAACTGATCGACAAGATGAAAGAAGAGAAGGGTGTTAAACTTGACGTAGAGCTTGACGCTGATGATCTTAAGAAACTTGCAGAGCAGTTCAAAGCTGAGTACAAAGAGAAGATCGGTGAGGACTTCCCTACAGATCCTAAGGTTCAGCTTATGGAAGCTGTTAAGGCTGTATTCCGTTCATGGGATAACCCGAGAGCTAACGTATACCGCCGTGACAATGACATCCCTTATTCATGGGGAACAGCTGTTAACGTTCAGATGATGGCATTTGGTAACATGGGAGATGACTGTGGTACAGGTGTTGCATTTACACGTGACCCAGCTACAGGAGAGAACGGTCTGTTCGGAGAGTTCCTGACAAACGCTCAGGGCGAGGACGTTGTTGCCGGTGTTCGTACACCAATGCACATTTCCGAGATGGAGCAGAAGTTCCCAGAAGCATTCAAACAGTTTAAAGAAGTTTGCAACACTCTGGAGACACACTACAGAGATATGCAGGACATGGAGTTCACTGTAGAGCACGGTAAACTGTACATGCTTCAGACACGTAATGGTAAGAGAACAGCTCAGGCTGCTCTTAAGATCGCTTGTGATCTTGTAGATGAAGGAATGAGAACAGAGGAAGAGGCTGTTGCAATGATCGATCCTCGTAACCTCGATACTCTGCTTCACCCACAGTTCGACGCTGCAGCACTGAAAGCTGCTACACCAATGGCTAAAGCACTTGGAGCATCTCCAGGAGCTGCTTGTGGTAAAGTCGTATTCACAGCTGATGACGCTGTAGAGTGGGCTGCAAGAGGAGAGAAAGTTATCCTTGTTCGTCTTGAGACATCACCAGAAGATATCACAGGTATGAAGTCTGCTCAGGGTATCCTGACAGTTCGTGGTGGTATGACATCTCACGCAGCTGTAGTTGCTCGTGGAATGGGAACATGTTGCGTATCTGGTTGTGGTGACATCACAATGGACGAAGCAAATAAGAAATTTACACTTGGTGGAAAAGAATTCCACGAGGGAGATTCAATCTCACTTGATGGATCCACAGGTGCTATCTATGACGGAATCATCCCGACTGTAGACGCTACAATCGCTGGTGAGTTCGGAAGAATCATGGGATGGGCTGACAAGTACAGAACTATGAAAGTTCGTACAAACGCTGATACACCGGCTGACGCTAAGAAAGCTCGTGAGCTTGGTGCAGAAGGTATCGGACTTTGCCGTACAGAGCATATGTTCTTCGAAGGCAACAGAATCGACGCATTCCGTGAGATGATCTGTGCAGAGACAGTTGAAGAAAGAGAAGCAGCACTTGCTAAGATTCTTCCAGAGCAGCAGGGAGACTTCGAGAAACTTTACGAAGCTCTTGAAGGTAACCCGGTTACAATTCGTTTCCTTGATCCACCGCTTCATGAGTTCGTTCCTACAGAGGAAGAGGACATCGAGAAACTGGCTGACGCTCAGGGCAAAACAGTTGACCAGATCAAAGCTATTATCGACAGCCTGCACGAGTTCAACCCAATGATGGGACACCGTGGATGCCGTCTTGCAGTTACATATCCAGAGATTGCTAAGATGCAGACAAGCGCTGTTATCCGTGCAGCAATCAATGTAAAGAAAGCTCATCCGGATTGGAACGTTAAACCAGAGATCATGATCCCACTTGTTGGAGATATCAAAGAGCTCAAATACGTTAAGAAATTCGTTGTAGAGACAGCTGACGCTGAGATCGCAGCAGCTGGAAGCGACCTTGAGTACGAGGTTGGTACAATGATCGAGATCCCAAGAGCTGCTCTTACAGCTGACGATATCGCAAAAGAAGCTGACTTCTTCTGCTTCGGAACAAACGACCTTACACAGATGACATACGGATTCTCCCGTGATGACGCTGGTAAGTTCCTCGATGCTTATTATGATGCTAAGATCTTCGAGAACGATCCATTTGCAAAACTGGATCAGGTTGGAGTTGGTAAGCTCATGAAGATGGCTATCGAACTCGGAAAACCGGTTAACCCAAGCCTGCATGTAGGTATCTGTGGAGAGCACGGTGGAGATCCAAGCTCTGTAGAGTTCTGCGACAGCATCGGACTTGACTATGTATCTTGCTCACCATTCCGTGTACCGATCGCTCGTCTTGCAGCAGCACAGGCAGCAATTGCTAAGAAGAACGCTTAATTATAGTTGTTAGTAGATTATACATAGAAGCTTCTTTGGAAGTACACTGAAAAGTGAATCATAAAAAATAGAATCTCCCCTCATATCTGATGGAATCAATTAGATTTCATTCGGTGTGAGGGGAGATTTTTTTGACTTTATATTGGGAAAGTGTTATTCAAGAAACTTCTTTTATATGAAGGAGTTAATCTATGAGATAATATAAGAAAACTGCAAAACAATAAAAAGCATAATTTTTGAAAATTAAGGGGATATTTTCGTTTTGAATCCGTCTAATCTATGTAAATAAAAGCTGGCTGGCAAAGGGGGGGTACCAAATTGACGAAGGAGGCACTTGGAGAATTGATTCTTTCATCAGAGCGACAGTTGTATGCAACAGCAAAAACAATTTTGTCAGATGACCAGGATTGTGCTGATGCAATACAAGAATCGATTGTGAAAGCATTTTCTAAAATAGATACATTAAAAAAGATCGCTATGCAAAGACCTGGTTGATGCGGATATTAATCAATGAATGCTATAATATTGCAAGGCGCATCAACGTTAATGAACCTTTGGATGAAGGATATGCAGAAAATATGAAGTAACCTAAGGAGAATCGAGATTACAGTGAATTGTATAGAGCTGTAAACGAACTGAAAGAAGAACTGCGGATTCCGGTGATCCTTTATTATATGGAGGAGTTCAATATAAGAGAGATTGCTCAGATTCTTGAGATATCCGAAGGCGTTGTACCAAAGAGACTTGTAAGGGCGAGGAAAACGCTGAAAAAGAAGATCCAATTGGAGGAGATTTTTATATGAGATTAGATGAATTAAAACTTTCTCATCCCCAAATGCGGAAACTCAATCAGTCCTTACAGCAGAGCAACGACGACTTGAGGAACAGAAACGGATTGATGAGCAGGAGCGAGCAAGAGCAGCTCGAAGAAGAAATAAAAGACGTTCGGGACCGGAACTCTAAATTACAGATACAGGTGAACCAGTCATCGGTGGAAGCGGTTGAGCAGGCACAGCGGAATCAGGAAGAAGCAGAAAACCAGGCAAGGATGGCAGAGAATCAGGCTGAAAGAGAAAAGAAACGGGCAGATGTGGAGATACAAAGAGCCAGGAGAAAAGCAAAATCTGAAATTGAGGATATGAAAGAAAAGCAGTTTTTCTGGGATTGGGGATATCTTTGTGTCATTTTTTTCGATTCTTCAGAATGGAGCATTTCAAAGAGATTTATTGCAGCTTATCACGGTGCCAATCAATTGGTGCAGGGATTGAATATCTGTATAACCGTCTGATGAAAATTCTTCCGCAGGATGCGATTTACGCAGTGGAAAGTCCGGGCTCTAAGAAAATACCGGGGATGTATGATGAGTTTGGTGTGAGGTGGACGTATATTCCGATGAATGAAAATGGGATTGATGTGGACAGTCTGCGTGCAAAAGGGGCAGATGTGATTCACGTATCGCCGGAGCACAGCTATCCGCTCGGTACAGTCATGACTGTGGCGCGCAGGCAGGAACTTCTGGAATGGTGTGCACGCAAAATGGAGCGCTATATTATTGAGGATGATTATGACTGTGAGTTCCGCTATAATTCCCGCATGGTTCCTACCTTATATAGTATGGATACACAGCACAGGGTGATTTATATGAATACCTTCAGCAAAACCTTGGCTCCCTCTTTAAGAATCAGTTATATGATTTTGCCGGAAAAACTTATGAGGAGATATCTGGAAAGCGCAACCTTTTATTCTAATACAGCCTCTGCCTGCGAGCAGTATGCCCTTGCAAAATTCATAGACCGGAAATACTTTGACCGTCATGTGAGCCGGCTGAAAAAGCATTACTCTGCGCAAAGAGACTTGCTTATCCAGATTATTAGGGGTGCAACACACCTTCCGGTCAGGGAAATCGGAGGGACAGACTGTGGTACCCATTTATTAGTGTGGATGGATACTGGCCTGGCGGATATTGAACTGAAGTGGCTGGCAAAACAACAGAAAATACATATTGAATTCTTGTCTGAATTTTGTGCAGAAGCAGAAGAACGGTATCAGCACATTATGATACTCAATTACTCTGAGTTAAATGAAGAGATATTGCGTGAGGCTATTGGACGTCTGGATGCAATCTTCCGTTATCTGAAGAGTCAAAGTGAAATGTAGTCAATAAAGTCGAATGCTTATAGATGATGCCGATAAATAAACGCAATGTATAGATTTTAACGATTGGACTTTTTTTGTGGAAGCAAGTAAAATAATATGCGAGTAGGAGTGTCGAGGCTTATAAGTAGAATGGATGTGGGAGAATGATTAAGACCGATGCGAAGACAGTACTTGCAGAGTCCTTAAGGACTTGTTAAAAGAGAAGTCTTTTGTGAATATCGGTGTGCAGGATATCGTGAAGAACTGTGATGTTTCCAGAACTACCTTTTATAATCATTTTAAGGACAAGTATGATTTGGTTGCCTGGATATACCGGAGAGATACGGAGGAGATTTTTCACGGACTTGAGAAATTTGAGTGGAGAGAATATCATGCACGGATTTTGGAGTATATGTTCAGCAAGCGTGATTTTTATGTGAATGTTGCCGCGTATGACGGACAGAACTGTATTCTGGATTATGTAACATCCTATTCGATTCTTTGCATGGAACAACAATTGAAAAGGGAACTGGGACAAAAAGAACTTCCGGAAGATATTGAGATTTCTGTTTATATGTGGAATCTAGCAAGAACAAGGCTGACATTCAACTGGTTAAAGGCAAAGGATGATAAGCGGACTTCACAGGAAGTTACAGATCTGCTTTGCAACTGTGTGCCGGAACCTATTAAGGCGTATTATCATTAGGTTATGGGAAACCATAACTTTTTATTATATGACAAATAAGATTGAGTATGGGTTTACAAAAAAGCTAAAATGTAAACTTGATTTACACTGGAGTGGGTTTGTAAATTCCATTTAAGAGAAGATTCTTATATACTCATTGACGGATAGTCGAAAGATGTGTCTAAAACAAATGGTTAAAAACAAGGAGGAGTAATTATGAAAAAGAGAATCTTAGCGATTCTTCTTGCAACAGCTATGGTAGCAAGTATGGCTGTTGGATGCAGCAAGAGTGACAGCAAGACAAATGAGACAACAAAGAAAGAGACAACGGAAAAAAGTGGAGACAGTACCTTTACAGTAGCTATGGGTTATATGCCAAACTCTCTTCAGCCAAGCGCACAGAGCAGTGATGACCTGGTAAGTGCAATCCGTCCGATCTATGAACCATTATTTGCTGAGACAAAAGATGGTCTGGAATATTATCTTGCAGATAAGCTTGACATTTCTGAAGATGGTCTTACTTACACACTTCACATTAATGATAAAGCTACATGGAGTGATGGGGAGCCTGTAACTGTACAGGACGTTATGTTTACCATTAATTACGGTGTGTTAGCATATGGCGGACCTACATCATTTACGATGGTTAACAGACAGGAAGTTACATTTAACGAAGTAGATGACAAGACATTGGAAATTGTGCTTCCATCTGTATATGATAACTATGTAAGAACATTAGCTCAGTTCTATCCAATGCCTTCTCATGCATTTGATAATGACCCATCAAAGATTGATGACAGCACATACTTCAAGACACCTGGTATGGCAACATCAGGAGCATATACCGTAAGTGAAATCAATGAAGACAGCTTTGTGTATACAGCAAGAGATGATTATTACAGAGGAACACCTACTGTTGAGAAAGTTGTTATGAAGACAATCGGAAGCGGAAGTACAAAGCAGATCGAGTTTGAAAATGGCGGAATCGATTACATGCGTGTTACAAGTGCAGAAGATCTGAAGAAATACAAAGAAGCAAGTGATAAATACAACATGTATACAGTATCAGAAGCTCGTCTTAACTACATCCAGTTAAATCCAAACGGAGCTGTAATGTCTACTTTATCTCAGGATGCAAGAAAAGCAATCTTCCTTGCACTTAACAAAGATGATATTATTGATTTCGCATGGGGTTCTGATGAACTTGCACGGCCGGCTAACAGCCTTCTTACACCAGATCAGTCCATTTACAACAAGAATTGTAAAGGATATGAATACAATTTGGAAGAAGCAAAAGCACTTGCAAAATCTTCCGGACTGGAAGGAACAACTCTGACATATATCTACAACTCAGACCGTGCAAACATGGAAGCAGTAGCAACAGTAGTTCAGCAGCAGCTTGCAGAAATCGGTGTAAATGTTGTAATTGAAAGTTGTGATACATCTACATTCTTCCCACGTTTCTTTGCTGGAAAAGATAAAGAAGCAGTTACAACATGGGATCTTGGTACAAATGGATGGGATTCACAGCGTGGTACAAACTGTGGACAGGCAATCAGCTATCTTACAAATCGTCTCTGTGATTGCGGATACAGTGATGAAATTTCCGGACTTGCACAGCAGGCACTGGGAACAGCAGATGCAAAAGAAAAACAGGAACTTTGGAACACAATTCAGGACAAAGCTTTGGCAGAATGCTGGGAATACCCACTTACATATACAAACTATGTAATGGTTTCACAGAAAAATGTTACTGGACTGGATGGTTCAACAGTAATTCCTGAATTTATTGATTACTTATCTATCCATGTAGATTAGAAAATATTACATTTGCTGAAAAAAGCGTACAGAATGTGGCATGCCTTTAAAGACAGGCCACATTCTTTTCTATATTCGGCTTTTACAGAGAGGAATACTTATGTGGAAATATTGTTTAAAAAAGACAGCTCAGGTTGCAATCGTAATGATACTGATTTCCTTTTTTTCTTTTGCAATCGTCTATTTCGCACCCGGTGATATTTCAGATATGTATGTGAATCCGGAAATGACGGAAGAACAAAAGGCAAACGCAATTGCACAACTGGGACTGGATAAAAGTATGACAGAGCAGTATGTTGCGTGGGCAGAACGTGCTATACATGGAGATTTAGGAGTGTCTTTATCCAATAAATCTGCTGTGTGGCCACAGTTTATGCAGCGTCTTCCTGCTACCATCATACTTATGGGAAGTTCTATGATTTTGTCTCTTGTACTTGCAATTCCATTGGGATTGTGGTCAGGGTATAAGAAAAATTCATGGCTGGATAATTTGATCAGTTCAGTGGCTTATATGGGAATGTCCATTCCATCTTTCTGGTTTGGAATGTTGCTGATTATTATTTTCTCAGCAATTTTGAAAGTACTGCCATCTTCGGGCATGCATACAGTAGGAAATGCATCTGCATTGGATACTTTTCAGCATATGATACTTCCGTGTATCACTTTAAGTATTGGCCATGTTGCAGTATATATCCGTTATATTCGTGCAAATACAATTGGACAGCTCAGTGAAGAATATGTTCTTACAGCAGAGGCAAAGGGGGATTCTCAGACAAAAATTTTATTCCGCCATGTGCTGAAAAATACATTGTTGCCGATTATTACTTTGATGGGAATGAATCTGGCTTCTTTAGTCTGTGGTTCCTTCATTGTGGAAAGTGTTTTTGGATGGCCTGGAATCGGAACTTTTGCAATGTCGGCAATTGGATCAAGAGATTATCCGGTTATCATGGCGTATGTAATGTTGTCCGGATTCCTTTTGGTCATTGGCAACTTTATAGCAGATCTGTTATATGCTTTTGTGGACCCAAGAATTAAGCGGGGAGGTGCATCAGGTGGAAAATAATATGACAATAACAAATGATTCCTTTGCGAAACTTGAGAAAAAGAAAGCTATGGAAGTTTCTGTGGAGACACAGAGTGTGTGGAAGGACATATGGAAAGAGTTACGTAAAAATAAAGTGGCAATGATCAGTCTGATTCTGCTTATCATTCTCATTATTGCTGTTCTTTTGGCACCTTTAAGTCCTTACGATCCATACAAACTGGATGTATCTCAGAAATTACAGGGTATTTCTTCCAGACACTGGTTTGGAACAGACGAATATGGAAGAGATTATTTTACCAGAACATTGTATGGTGGAAGAGTCTCTCTCTTGGTTGGTTTTATGTCTATGTTGATGACAGTGGTGATTGGAACATCGTTAGGAGTATTTTCTGGATACGTAGGTGGAAAAATCGATATGCTTTTGATGAGCTTTACAGATATTTTTCTGGCACTTCCAAGTATGCTTTTGATGGTGATTTTAAATACCTTTTTAAAACCAGGTTTGCCTACATTGATTGTTGTATTGAGTTTATTCTCCTGGGCTTCTGTGGCGAGAATTACAAGGGCGGAGACAATGTCTTTAAAGGAAAGGGATTTTGTGGTAGCAACACAGAATTTGGGAGCATCCAATTTCCGCGTGATTGTAAAACATATCATTCCTAATATCCTGGGACCAGTTATTGTTGCTGCGAGCTTGAGCGTAGCAAATGCAATTTTGATGGAATCTTCTTTGAGCTTTTTGGGGCTTGGTATACAGATTCCACGTGCATCGTGGGGCAGTATGCTCCAGGGTGCACAGGCGCATATTTTAGATTATCCTATGTTGGCAGTATTTCCGGGTGTTATGATTCTGATTACTGTTCTGAGCTTTAATTTACTTGGAGATATTTTGCGAAATGCTTTAGAACCCAAAATTGTAGAATAGTAACCACCTTGGCGAAAGGAAAAGATAAAATGAATAGTTTATTAGAAATGAAACATGTGGCAGTAAATTTTGCTGTATATGGAAGTACTGTACAGGCAGTACGTGATATATCATTTTCCATTGAAGAAGGACAAACAGTGGCACTGGTTGGTGAGTCTGGTTGCGGAAAATCCATCACGGCGAAAAGCATCATGGGATTAGTGAAAAAGCCGGGAAAGGTAATGGAAGGAAGTCAGATTATATTTGATGGTGTAGATGTTACCGGTTACTCTGCAAAAGAATGGAAAAAATTTCGTGGAAAAGAATGTTCTATGATATTCCAGGATGCGCTGGTTTCTTTAAATCCAACTATGAAAATTGGAAAGCAGATTATGGAGAGTTTGGATAATCATGCATCGGAACTGTCGGCAGAAGAAAAAAAGAAAAAAGTAATTGAGATGTTGAAACTGACGGGAATTGCAGATGCAGAAAGCTGTTTACAGAAATATCCACATGAGTTGTCAGGTGGAATGCGTCAGAGAATTATGATTGCCATTGCGTTGATTTCTCATCCTAAATTGCTGATAGCGGATGAACCGACAACATCTCTGGATGTGACGATTCAGGCACAGATTCTGTCGCAGATGAAAGAACTGCAAAAGCAGTTGAGTATGGCAATTTTACTGATCACACATGACTTGGGAATTGTTGCTGACATTGCGGATAAGATTGTTGTTATGTATGCTGGGAAAATCGTAGAAGAAGGTACAGTAAGAGAGCTTTTTTATGATTCCGTGCATCCGTACACGAAGGCATTATTGAATTCTGTACCAAGACTGGATCGCGAAGGAAAACAGATGTTGCAGACCATAGAAGGAAACATACCGGACATGACAAATCCACCGAAGGGGTGTGCATTCTGCGAAAGATGTCCATATGCTATGAATATCTGTGCACAGTACATGCCGGAAGAACGAGTTCTTTCATCCAGTCATAGAGCAGCATGCTGGCTGATGGATGAACGTGCTGGAAAGGATGGTGCTAACAATGGCTAATCGCGAAAAAATACTGGAAGTAAAAAATTTAAAAAAGTACTACCCTGCAGCACAAAAACAAGAGTTAAAAGCAGTAGACGATGTATCATTTGATATTTATGAAGGTGAGACGCTTGGGATTGTAGGCGAGTCTGGTTGTGGAAAAACAACATGTGGAAAAACCTGTCTCGGAATGTATCCGGTGACCGGTGGTGAGGTGTTGTTCCATGGAAAAAACATTCATACCATGTCGAAGAAAGATCGGTTTGAATTTACAAAACGGGTACAGATGATTTTTCAGGATCCGTATGCATCTCTTGACCCACATCAGAAAGTTTATGATATAATAGCAGAGGGAATTCAGATTCACCAAATGGCGAAAAATAAAGCGGAAGAGAAGAAGATGGTTGCGGAGCTTCTCGAAATGGTCGGATTGAATGCAGAGCATGCATCCAGAAATGTACACGAATTTTCGGGAGGCCAGCGCCAGAGAATTGGTATTGCAAGAGCACTTTCTGTAAATCCAGAGTTTCTTTTCTGTGATGAGCCGATTTCTGCCCTGGATGTTTCTATTCAGGCGCAGATTGTGAACTTACTGATGAAACTGCAAAAAGAAAGAAATTTAACGATGCTTTTCATAGCACATGATCTTTCTATCGTAAAACATATTTCAGATCGTATCGGAGTTATGTATTTGGGAAAGATGGTGGAGCTTACAGACTCATCTAAGTTATATGTTGACCCGAAGCATCCCTATACGAAAGCCCTTTTATCAGCAGTGCCGATTGCGGACCCGGATGCGTCTGCAAAGAAAGAGCACATTATGTTAAAAGGAGATGTTCCAAGTCCGGTGAATCCACCGGCAGGATGCAGATTTGCGGGACGATGCGAACAGTGCATGGAAATCTGCCGTAAAGCAGAACCTCAGATGACAGAGGTAGAGCAAGGACATTTTGTGGCATGTCATCTCTACAACAAGGAGGAAAAATAAAATGAAGTACGATTTTACAACAATTATGGACCGGTTGGGAAAAGACGCAATCGCAGTGGATGTCCCTGCAATGGGAAATGCGTTTGGTCCAAGAGATGAAGCATTTGATTTTATCCCAATGTGGATCGCAGATATGAATTTTGCAACGGTTCCTACCGTACAGGAAGCAATTGCTGGAAGGCTTGCCAATCCGGCATATGGTTATTTCATGACAAGGGATGAGTATTATCAGGCAATCATTAACTGGCAGGAAAAGCGAAATGGTGTGACCGGACTTACCAAAGAAGCAATCGGCTATGAAAATGGTGTTCTTGGTGGTCTGGTATCTGCGCTGAACGCATTTGCTAATCCTGGTGACAGTGTATTGGTACACAGTCCTACCTATATTGGTTTTACCGGAAGCATCACAGGAGCAGGTTATAAGATTGTTTTAAGTGATTTAAAACAGGATGAAGAAGGCATCTGGAGAATGGACTATGAGGACATGGATGCCAAAATCAAGAAGAATAAGATTCATGTTGCAGTTTTCTGCAATCCTCACAATCCAACTGGAAGAGTCTGGGAGAGAGAAGAACTGGAAAAGGCAATGGAAGTTTACAAGAACAATGACTGTATCGTAATCTGTGATGAAATCTGGTCTGATATTATCCTGAATGGAAATAAGCATATTCCACTTCAGTCCATCAGTGAAGATGCAAAGAATCGCACCATTGCATTGTACGCTCCAAGCAAGACCTTTAACCTGGCAGGATTAATCGGAAGTTATCATATTATTTATAATTCATACCTTCGTGACCGTGTGCGCTCAAGCAGCAGTAAATGCCACTACAATTCCATGAATGTGCTTTCTATGTATGCACTGATTGGAGCATATAAAGAAGAAGGCATGGAATGGGTAGACGAGCTTCGGGAAGTGCTGTCTGGCAATGTCAATTATGCATATGACTTTATTAAAGAGCATTTTGAAGGAGTAAGTCTCAGCAAGCCACAGGGAACTTATATGTTGTTCCTTGACTGCAAAGAATGGTGTGAGAAACATGGAAAGACAATGGATGAACTTCTGAAAGCCGGATACCGTGTCGGTGTGGGCTGGCAGGACGGAAGACCGTTCCATGGCGAATATTCAATCCGAATGAACCTTGCGCTTCCATATTCGAGAGTACAGGAAGCATTTGACAGATTGGATAAATATGTATTTAATGCGTAGTGTTTAAGATTTTTAAATAAAAAGGGAAACGACTTTGGTGTGAGTTGTTTCCTTTTTTGCGTTTTGCGCAAAATTTACCAAAAAAAATATAAGTATTGAAAAACAAAAAAGTCATGTTAAGTTATAGCTAAGTTTGTGTATGTAAATCGAAGCAGAAAGATAATCTAATAAAACAAATCAATTTAATCAGAAGTGCAGGTCTGCACGGAAGTATCAGGTAAAATTAGTATAGCGATAAAAGGTAACCATTTAAAAAAGAATGAGAAAACAATTAATGACAGATGCTAAAGCATTTCACTACGTGATTTGCATTTATTTTATTTGCTGGAAAAGTGCAGGTGTGCTATTATTGAATTAAGCAGAAAGGATTCATAACCAGCATCCAGATATGGGATACCGAAGGATTCGTGATGAATT
>ERZ838483.1404-NODE-1404-length-21061-cov-13.628487_pt1 | contig 21061 bp, 13 predicted proteins | sample MGYA00519939_ERZ838483 | MGnify/ENA primary metagenome ERZ838483 (study PRJEB31850, sample SAMEA3708836) | human gut metagenome | biome: human gut; feature: human-associated habitat; material: faeces | place: China | collected 2014 ... | reverse complement strand
AAAGGAGCAGCAATGGCTGACGAATTTAACCCGCAGGGCGTCGACCAGACCCCGCAGAATAACGAAAACCCCAATAATACTGCCGATACCGGCAACATCGAGCCGAAGAACCCATTTGTAGGCGGCGCCTCGGTTGATGCCGGCAACGCCAGCGATTCCAGCGAGCAGCAAGCCCCGGTTCCCCCGGCCGCCCCCGCTGCCGATCAGCGGCCTACGCAAGCCGTTACCGACACCGCCGCCACCGAGCCCATCCCGGACTACGCCTCCGCCAAGGGCGAGAGTACGGTGGTCTCCTCCTCGCCGGCTTCTCCGGCAGCGCCGGCCGCAGACCAGACCTCGGCCACAACTCCGCTGTACCGCCCGGCCCCGGAATACGGCGCTTATGGACCGACCCCGACTCAGGCACAGGGCCAGCAGGGCGGCCAGGCCGGCAACAATGCCCAGCCCACGCAGCAATTCCCGTTCGGCCAGCCTGCACAGCAAACCCCACAGGGCCAGCAGGGCAACCGCAACCCCTACTACACCAATAACCCGCAGCCGCAGGGCAACGGCAATCCGTTCAATCCGCCCACGCAGCCGCAGCAGAACAACGGCAACCCGTTTGCCAGCCAGTCCGGTCAGAATGGCCAGAATGGCCAGCAGCCCCAGCAGGGCGGTCTGTTCGGTTTCGGCACTCCCGGTACCGGTACGCCGAACGGTCAAGGTCCGACCCAGCCGGGACAGCCCGGTCAGCCCGGTCAGCCCGGCCCCGCCAAGCAGGGCATGTCCAAGACGGCGAGCAACATCCTCATCGCCGTGGTCGCCGCCGTTCTGGCTGCGGCCCTCTGCCTGGGCCTCGGCTACGGTGCCCTCACCAGCGGCCTGATCACCTTGCCGACCAGCAACTCGCTTACCAACGTCAGCTCGAATAAGTCCGGCTCCGGGTCCGCCACCGCCAAGAGCGGCGAAGCCCCCGACTGGCAGACTGTCGCCAGCGATGTCTCCGGCTCCGTGGTCTCCATCCAGACCGCGTTGAGCAACGGCACCGCCAAGGGCTCCGGTGCCATCATCGACACCGAAGGCCACATCATCACCAACAACCACGTGATCTCCGGTGCCCAGCAGATTCAGGTGACGCTTGCCAACGGCAACATGTATTCCGCCACGCTCGTCGGCACTGACGCCACCACCGATCTTGCGGTCATCAAGCTCGACAACCCGCCGAGCGACCTCAAGGCCGTGGAATTCGCCGATTCCGACAAGCTCGCCGTCGGCGAGAACGTGATGGCCATCGGCAACCCGCTCGGCTACGACGACACCGCCACCACCGGTATCGTCTCCGCCCTGAACCGCCCGGTGACCGTGACCGACGACAACAACAACGAGATCGTCACCAACGCCGTCCAGATCGACGCGGCCATCAACCCCGGCAACTCCGGCGGCCCGACCTTCAACGCGGCCGGCCAGGTGATCGGCATCAACTCCTCGATCGCCTCCACCGCCACCTCCTCCGACTCCGCCGGCTCCATCGGCATCGGCTTCGCCATCCCGTCCAACCTCGTCAAGCGTGTGGCCGACGAAATCATCAAGGACGGCAAGGTCAAGCACGTTGCCCTCGGCGTGGTCATCAAGTCCGACACGGTTGAAGCCGACGGCGTGACCCGCGGCGGCGCGACCATCACCAAGTCCAGCGCCACCGGCAGCGCGGTCGTCTCCGGCGGCCCGGCCGACAAGGCCGGCCTTAAGGAGGGCGACACCATCGTGGCCTTCAACGGCAACGCCGTGAACAACAACTACTCGCTGCTTGGTTACGTTCGTGCCGCGGCTTTGGGAGACAAGGTGACGCTGACCATCGTGCGCGACGGCAAGACCATGAATGTGGACGTGACGCTCGATCAGGAGGAGTCGTCGGTGAACGGTTCGTCCGGCTCCGATTCCAACGGCAACAGCCAGAATAACCAGAACAACCAGAACGGCAATGGCCAGAACGGTTACGGTAATGGCAATGGCAACAGCGATGGCGGCACCGGTGACGGCGGCGGCTTCTCCGACCCGTTCGGCCTGTGGTAAAGCCGACTTGACAACGTCACACGGTGTTGAGCGGTAACCGCTGAACACCGTGTCAGACAAGCAAAGGCCCGTGGCAGTGAGCAAACTCCTGCCACGGGCCTTTCGTATGCGCTATTGTGCCCTGCGCCCATGCCGCCAACGTAGTTTCGATATCCGGCATGTCGCACAACGCTCGTTGATAGGGTAGGTCAAGCACTGAGTTCGGGCGGTGCTCCGAACAAAGCGCATAATTCAATACAAAACTGAACATTTCTTTACGCCGTGTATCGGAAGGTCGCGCGGGAGCCGAGCAAAGCGAAGCCCCAGGCAAAGCCGCCGGTGGGTTAACAAGGCGTGACCGCAGCGCCGATTGCGCGGGCCACGCTTGCCGTACCGCAATCGACTCCGTATACGAGCGTAAGGAGCAATGATGGGCGCACTCATCAGATTCTTCACCAAAATTCTCGACATCTGCAAGCTTGTGCCGATGCTTCCGGTCGTCGTCATCGCCGCAATTCCGCTGGCTTTACTGGGCGATTGGCGTCCGTGGGGCAATGCGATGGCGATTCCGGTACTTGGCAATCCGGGCTTCGGCCAGTGGCTGGTTATCGCATTGGTGCTGATTATCGTGATTGACACTGTGCGCGGCATGATTGACGATTTGCGTCATGGGCAGGTTGGAGTCGATGTGCTGGCCGTGGTCGCGATCCTCTCCACCGTGGCCGTCGCCGAATACTGGGCAAGTTGGGCGGTGACGCTGATGATCACGTCCGGCGAGGCCATTGAGGAATACGCTCAAGCCAAGGCCGAGCGCAGCCTGACCGCGCTGATGGAGGCCGCGCCGCAAACCGCGCACGTCGTCAACCTGCCTGGCGTGGGGCGTGGGTTTGCTGCCGGTAAGGGCGATTCGTCCGATGGCTTCCGGCGTGTGGGCTTGGCATCGGCTGCCGCCGCCGCGCACCGCTTCGACACGGTGCCGGTCGAGCAGGTGCAGCTGGGCGACGTACTCATGGTGTTGCCGGGCGAAACTGTGCCGGTTGACGGCGAGCTGCTGTCCGGCACGGCCACGCTCGACCTGAGCAATATCAACGGTGAGCCGGTGCCGCGTGAAGTGTTCGCCGGCGCCCGCGTGATGTCCGGCGCGGTGAACGGCTCGACTGCATTGACCATGCGTGCCACCCAGGTGGCCGCCGATTCGCAGTACCAGCGCATCCTCGAGCTCGTGGCCTCCGCGCAGGAGTCGCGCCCGGCCGTGGTAAAAACCGCCGACCGCTTGGCTGTGCCCTTTACCGTGCTCTCGCTGATGATTGCCGGCATCGCATGGGCGATGTCCGGGGTGCCGACGCGATTCGCCCAGGTGCTGGTGCTGGCCACGCCCTGCCCGCTGCTCATCGCCGCACCGGTGGCGTACATCGCCGGAACCGGACGCCTCGCCGCAGCCGGCGTGCTTATCAAAGCGCAGGACGTGCTGGAAAACCTTGGCCGCGTCACGCAGGTGTTCTTCGACAAGACCGGTACGCTCACCGTCAAGCAGCCGCAGGTCGTGCGCGTCGAGATGCTGCCCGGTGCCGCAACCCGTCTCAACGAAGACCATGTGCTGATGATGGCCGGCGTGGTGGAAAGCTACTCGGTGCACATCCTGTCCAAAGGCATCGCCAAGGCCGGAACGGAGGCGATGGCCCGATTGCGCCAGCGGTTCGAGGATGGTCAGCGGCTCTGCCCCGAGCCGGAGGCCAGCTGGCCCGGCCATGGACGGGAGTATCCGGTCATCAAGAATATCAATGAAGATGCCGGCAAAGGCGTTTCCGGCGAGGTGAACGGACATGCGGTGCGCGTTGGCCGGCTGTCTTTCGCGGCCGCCGGGGAGGAAGGATTCCTGGCGGTCGGCGAGGCTGCCCCCCTCAGCCCGCGAAGCGGCCAGCTCCCCCTAAGAGGGGGAGCTCAGCAAAAAGATGACCTGCGCACTCGCTTTGGCCTGCTGCAGCCGGATGAGATGGCGTCGTATGTGTCCGTTGACGGCCGGCTGATCGCGCGCATCGTGCTGCGCGATGTGCCGCGCGCCAACGCCAAGGCAGCGCTCGCCAAACTGCATGAGTTGGGCGTCACCGAGCTCGCCATGCTTACCGGTGACAAGCGGGCTTCCGCCAATATCATTGCCAGCGAAGTCGGCATTGACGAGGTTCACGCCGAACTGTTCCCGGAGGATAAGGTAGCCGCAGTCAGGGCCGCTACAGGAGCCGGCAAAACCGTCACGATGATGGTTGGTGACGGTGTGAATGATGCCCCGGTGCTCGCTGTTGCCGATATCGGCGTGGCCATGACCGATGGCACGTCCACCGCCGCTTCCGAAAGCGCTCAGGTGGTCATTATGAATGACAATATCGCCGCCGTGCCGCGCGCCATCGCCATTGCACGCCGCACCAAGCGCGTGATGCTTCAAGCCGTAATCGCGGGCCTTGTGCTTGCCACCATCGGCATGATTGCCGCCGCGTTCGATCTCATTCCGGTCGTCGTCGGCGCATTCCTCCAGGAGGCCATCGACGTGGTGAGCATCCTCTGGGCTCTCACTGCTTTGATTGATCGGGACTGATTAAGATAAACCGGAATTGATTGGAGCCGCATCCGGATTATGTGCAATATAACAATTTGATATCAATATTTTGTGTGTGCTTACCGGATGCGGGTGCCGTAGGTGGCAGTCTATTAGACTAAAGGCTGTTTGCAGCATCATTTAGGGGCATTGAGGCCTTTGCCAGAGGAGTCGATATGTCAGAGGGTGAGGAAGAGCTCAATGTGGGCGCAGTCCGTTTGGAGGAAGTGGCATCGGCGGCTAATGTATCGCTGTCCACTGCGTCCAAGGCCTTGCGTGGAAAGCCTCACGTCAGCGAGAAAACCCGTATTCGAGTGATTGATGCTGCGCGGAGGTTGGGTTATAGCGCCGCAGAAGCTATGGCATCGATGGCAAGGTTAAGCGTCAGGGATTCTCACGGCATGCAGGATTTTCGCGTTGGCATCATTGGCGTTGATATGAAAGGCGTCTTTTCTCCGACCATTCTTATTGGAGCGGAGAATGCGTTTCAAGCGCGCTCAGCCGCAGCGCTACTGTTCAATGCGTCAGGCAATGAGGCATTGTTCCACAGTGGTATTGAACGAATGTTGGTGCAAGGAGTGTCGGGACTGTTGATTATCAGCAGGTGTACGGATCCGGTGCCATACTACGTGGATTCTCCGGTACCTGTGGTCTACGCCTATGGCCCGTCCCGTGATCCCGATGATTGTTCCGTGGCACAAGACAATGTGGAATCAGGGTGTTTGGCCGTTCGCCACCTTCTTTCCTGCGGGCGCACTCGTATTGCGATTATTGCTGGCGACTCCGAGTACTCGGTTACACATGAACGGATGCGGGGTGCGCTCAAGGCCTTGCATGATGCTGGATTACAGTTGGCTGGCGAAGCGCGGTTCGGTCCATGGGAAGCGGAATGGGGGCGCGCCGCTGCCCGTCTGCTGCTCAATGACGGTGCTGCATTCGACGCAGTGATATGCCAAAACGATGTGCTGGCTCGTGGCTGCATCGAGGAATTGGAACGTAACGGATGTCGCGTGCCGCAAGACGTAGCGGTTATCGGGCACGACAACAGTCCGGATTATGTGTCGTACGCGCATCCGTTGCTTACTTCTATTGATGACAACAACGAAATGCTGGGGCGTCAAGCTGCCCTATGCCTACTGGATGCGATTGCGGGGCATCCTCACCATGGTGTGGAGCGTGTGCCGGTGAAGCTAATCCAACGCGAGTCAACGTTGCCGTTGGATTGATAACGTCACCGGATAGGCGGCAGCAGCCGGTTCACATCTTGCGTGGCATCATCCAGACCTTTGCGAATATCATTGATGCCGGAATCCTGTACAAGGCCGTGAACGTCGATGTTGCTTTGTTCGCTCAACGCTTGGCCGCGTACGCGCATGCTATGGATAAATCGTCCGACCTTGCGTGCGTAGTCGGGCAGCTTGTCGGGGCCTACCAGCACTAAAGCGATGACAAGAATCACCATGAGTTCCGTGCCCGAAATGCCGAACAACATATTATTCTCCTTCTGCAGTTATTGTTGCAGGGGCTTCCTGTTTGCCGGTGCGCTTGGCTTTGCGCGCCGCGCGAAATGGTAACGCGGCGCGCATTTTATGTAAAAGTTTGAGAAGTTTGGGTTCTTCGCCCGCCGCGCGCATGACTTTCCATAGCTGGATGTGCTCGTATACTGCGCATACGGCTATGGCTGCGAAATAGATTGCGATGATGGGCAAAGCGAGTGCGCATAATGTTCCTGGGTCGCCGGTTGGCGTGGCCACGGCCGCGAAGATAAACGCTATGACCGTTGCGAGACGCCACTGCTTCAACCATGTTCGTGTTTCGACCGCATTCATCATCGTCAATGCCGCCATAACTACGGGTAGCAGGAATGAGAGGCCGAAAGCGACTGTCATGCGCAGAATGAAATCAAAATAGACGTCGGCGCTGAGCAATGTGGCGGTGTTTGCGGGGGCAAAGCCGGTAAGGATCGCCACCGCTTGGGGCAGCAGATACCATGCCAGTCCGGCTCCGGTGAGGAACAGCGGCACTGAGGCTCCGATGAATGTAACCGCGGTCCAGCGCTCTTTGCGCTTCAACCCTGGATTAATGAATGCCCACACTTGGTATGACCACCACGGGCAGGAGGCCGTCAGACCAAGGAAGAACGCAATCTCCAGCTTTACGTTGAATGCGGAGACCACGCCATTGAATGTGATGCTCATCAGTCCCTGTTGCTGCCCGGCCGCCGTCAGGAACGGTTGTTGCAGGATACGAAACACCTGATCGCTGAACATCCATCCCACTATCGACATGATGATGATGCCGGCAATGGCCCGAACAAAGCGTTTGCGAAATTCGACAAGATGATCGGCCAGAGGCATCACCGCATCGGGGTTGCGGGGCTTGCGCGTTTTGGACTTGCGCCCTACACCCCGCTTCCACCGGCGTGTAGGGTGTTGCGCACCCGCGCTGGCCTGCTGCGTGGCCTCGTGTGAGTGATCGATGAGATCGTCGAGGTCAAGATGTGTATCCCGATCGCCGGGATGCATCGCCGGTGCAAGGGGTGCCGGAAGCGCGGGGTTTCCGGGAACCGTGCTCATCGCTGTTCGGCTCCGGTTGCTGTAGTCGGGGCGGCGGTGGCGTTCATCGTGACGGCTTGGGGTACGGCGGGAGCGGGAGCCGGTGCTGCCGCCGGAGCTGGGGCAGGGGCGTCGCTGACTGTATTGACGGTTTGTTGTGTTGCCGGGTCATCGGTCTTGGTCTCGGCACGGAAAATCTTCATCGATTGGCCAATGCTTTTGGCTAGCTCAGGGAGCTTCTTCGCGCCAAACAGCAGCACGATGATAAGTAGAATGATAATGAGCTCGGTGGGGCGAAGATTAGGCATGATAGTATGTCCTTCCAATTTCTGTGTTGTGACAGGGGAAGGGTATACCTCATTAACGCACCAATTTATCAGTATAGCGAGGAATGGTGTGTTGTTCAAGTTGAAGTGCGGTGTTGCGTTTGAGCTGCTTGTGAGAGTTGCTCGGGAACATGTTAATTTGAATGCATTTACTGTGTTATTGGTGAGCATATGTGTTTGGGTTCGTTGGTTTTCGCAAGAGGAAAACAAAAGGAAAATTACGAAAATAGCATGGCTGGAAATGCTGATAAAGACTGATTTTCATTGGTATTGTGCGCTACGAAAACCAGAGAAAAAATGAGTGAGTCGCTTTCTTTGACGCATGGTGAGAATCGTCTGTTTGAGTTATTGTGAACGCGCACAACGAAGACAAGCGGCATGGAGGGCGCGCAAAAACTCGAATAATCGCATATGGTAACTGTTTGCTTTACCGTCATCTCTCCCATACATACATGACGACGGGGACGCACCACAATGATGTGATGGTAAAACGGGCAGTACCAGACGATTCCGAGTATGTGTGTGCCATCCACTGACGCATCTTACCTGCGTCGTCGGGCCATTGAATGGATTAAGTGCATTGAATGGTTGCGAATGCGGCAGAGTGTCTTCGTCCGTCATGCCTCGCAATGAACGCGCGGCAGTCCAACGAAGGAGCAAGATGAGTTCAACGGAAGCAACAAACGGCATCTCTCGCCGTGCTGTGCTCGCAGGCGCGGCCGCCATCGGCGGCACCATCGCCGTGGCGAGTGCATTGGGTACAGGAGTGACAACGGTGCAGGCAGCGCCATCCGTCGCTGGCACGGCAGGTGCAACGGGCGCGAACGGCGCGGGCGGCGTGGCCGTTCCCGCAGCGCAGCGCACCACGAAAAGCGCGAAGACCATTACCGACGCGCCCGCTCTGCCGGGCTGGAAGGTAGCTCCGTTCCCTCTGCGGAACGTCGCCATCACCTCGAACAGCGTGTTCGATCGTGCCAAGGAAGGGATGCTCGACTATGCACGCAACTATCCGGTAGACCGCTGGCTGGTTTGCTTCCGTGCGCAGGCGAACCTGCTGCCTAAGGACAACACGACGCAGCCTTCCGGTGGCTGGGAGAACTTCCCCAGCGGCTCGCTAGACAAGGCTGTTGAACAGCAATGGGGCGATGCCGAATACACGCGTGGCCAGAACAAGAACGGTGCTGATGGTCTGTTGCGCGGCCACTTTGCCGGACATGCATTGCACATGCTCTCCCAAGCGTATGCCGAAACGGGGGAGGAAGCGATTCTCAACAAGATCAACGAGTTCGTCTCCGGCCTGAAGGAATGCCGAGATTCCCTGCGCGAGATGAAGTATAACGGCAAAGCCCGCTACAGCCACCCCGGCTTCCTTGCCGCCTATGGCGAGTGGCAGTTCAAGGCATTGGAGGAATATGCTCCCTATGGCGAGATTTGGGCACCGTGGTACACGGAGCACAAGATTCTTGCCGGTCTGATTGCCGCTTACGAGTTTGCCGGTAATGCCGACGCGCTCGACCTGGCTGAAGGCATCGGACATTGGACCTATGCGCGTCTGAGCAAATGCACCAAAACCCAGCTGCAGAAGATGTGGGACATCTACATCGGTGGTGAATACGGCGGCATGAATGATTCGCTGGTGGATTTGTACAACGTCTCCAAGGACAAGGACCGTAGCGAATTTCTTAAGGCCTCCGCATTTTTCGACACTGACAAGCTCATTGACAACTGTGGTGCTGGTGTCGATATCCTCAACAACTTGCACGCCAACCAGCACATTCCACAGTTCGTCGGTTACGCCAAAGACGCGGCCATGGGCGACGCGGATATCGATGCTGATGCTCGTGCGCGTTATCTCAAGGCCGTTGAGGGGTACTGGGGCATGATTGTGCCCGGCCGTATGTATGCTCACGGTGGTACTGGCGAAGGCGAGATGTGGGGGCCGGCACATACTGTGGCCGGCGATATCGGCAAGCGCAACGCGGAATCCTGCGCGGCATACAACATGCTCAAGGTGGCTCGCTATCTGTTCTTTATCGAACAAAAACCTGCCTACATGGACTATTATGAGCGCACGATTCTCAACCATATTCTCGGAGGTAAGTCCCGTGACCTCGATTCCGGCACGGCCCTCACGCCGGGCAACTGCTACATGTACCCAGTGAATCCGGCTACGCAGAAGGAATATGGTGATGGCAACATCGGCACTTGCTGTGGCGGCACCGCTTTGGAAAGCCACTCGAAGTACCAGGATTCCATCTACTTCCACTCGACGGACAACAAGGAACTGTACGTCAATCTGTTCACAGCTTCCACACTCGACTGGACCGACACCGGCCTGAAGCTCGCACAGGAAACCAACTATCCGGAGGAGGAGACCTCGACGATTTCCATTACGGCCGCGCCGAAGAGCGCCGTCACCTTCCGCATCCGCATCCCCGCGTGGAGCAAAGGTGCGAAGATCGAGGTGAACGGCAAGGCTATAGATGGCGTCACCGCTGGCGAATACGCCACCGTGGCCGGCAGCTGGAAGGTCGGGGACAAGATCGTCGTCACCATCCCGCTGCAGCTGCGCACCGAGTCGACTGATGACCGCAAGGACATCCAGACGCTGTTCTACGGTCCCACGGTGCTCAACGCGCTCAACCCATCCACCAAGTTCATCCAACGCGGCTTCTACGAGCGCAACGGCTTGGATGGCACCATCAAACTGGGCGTACAGAAGAAGGAAGGCACGAAGAACTACTTCATCATTGACGGCGACGAGTTCGAGCCCGCCTACAACGGCGACAACACCCCGTACCACATGTACTTCCAGCGCAAGGACGAGTATGTGGGCTTCGCAGGCAAGCTCACCGATGTGCTGAACCCGAAGCGCCCGGCTGCACAGGACCGTAGCGAGAGCACGCTGATGGATGACATCTGGGCGGGCGCGCCGTTCAAGGACCGTGCCGCCTTCATCAAGAAGGTGCAGGAGGTCACGAAGACCTATCAAGACGAGGGGCTGCTTTCCAGTCGTGATCGTCAGGTGGTTCTGCTTGCCTCCGCTCGCGCCAAGATGAGCTGACGTTTTCCTGCGACCAAACCGTCTCCCGTAGTGCACGACACGGCGGGAGATGAGTGATACAAACCATAACGCCTAACAGAAAGAATATTATGACCATCGAAAGCACTACTTCGGCCGTGAAGGGCGGTGTGGCGAAACGATTCGCCGCACTGTTCGTAGCTGCGGCCACGCTGCTGGCTGGCGGTGTCTTCTCCGTATCGGCCGCGCCGAGTGCACTGGCGGACGACGCTGAAACGAATGTTGCGCTCAATGCAGAAAAAGGCAACGACAATGCACCAGACGTTCAGGTCAGCTATGTCACTGGCTGGAACAGCACTGCTGCCATCAATGACGATAGCTTGGACGGCAACGCCAGCTATGGCGGTTGGGGCACTTGGGGCAACACCAGTGCCAGCGAAACTGCCACTTACACATGGAATCGCGCCGTGACCACGTCCAAGTCTGTGGGCTACTACTGGACGAACGTCAAGACCGGTGATGGTGGCGTGCCGCTGCCCAAGGATGTCTCGATTGAGTATCTCAATGCTGATTCCGGCCAGTACGAGACCGTGCCGAACCTGAAGGTGGACAAGACATTCCCCGCCGACGACGAGCTCGACGCCACCAACCCGGTGTATGGTCCGTATACCTACACCTTCGACCAGGTCACCACCAAGTCCATGAAGCTTGTGGTGAACAAGAAGGCCAATGACAACAAGGGTATTACCGTCACTGAGTGGCAGGTGTTTGGTACCAGCGCTGCACTACCAGTGGATCCGGGCGACCCAGGTGCTTTCTTAGACGTGCAGCAAGTTGCCGTGCGCACCACGCCGGGCGTGGACCCGACCTCGAAGTTGCCTGCAGAAGTGTGGGCGACACCTCAAGATGGTCCCAGCATTAAGGTTCCAGTGACTTGGGAAACCGTTCCGGCCGACGCTTATGCTACAGCTGGTACTACCGCCGAAGTCAAGGGCACTACTGCTGCCGGTACCTATGACAACATCAAAGTTGCGGCCGGTCAGGCGACGGCCACTATTGGTGTCTACGACCAGCTCAACACCGAGGTGACCGACGCGGAGTACGTCTCCACCATCACCGCTCCCGGTGTCAAGCCGGTATTGCAGGATACCGTGGCGCTGACCTACGCTGACGGCTCGGTCGAGTCGGGTCACAAAGTGACTTGGGACAGTATCCCGGCCGCCGAGTATGCTGAAGCCGAACAGGTCGGCTTCGTGGAAGGCTCTATCGAGGGTGTCGGCAATATCAAGGCGGAAGGCACGTTCTTCGTCGTCGCGCCTTCCGACCCGAAAGCCCAGCCGATTGTTGCTATCGATTTCGACTCCGCGGCCCCCGGCTCCGGCTGGTACACCACTGCCCCGAAGTTCACCATCACCGCGCAGCGCGGCGTCTCCACCGTGCCGATAAAGACGATCGAGTACAAGATCGGCAAGGGCGAGTGGACCAGTGGCAAGGGCCCGATCAGCGTGACCGCGCAGGGTTCCGTGACCATTTCCGCCCGTGCCACCGATGAAAACGACAACAGCCGCGAGGTCTCCCAGACCATCAAGGTCGACACCAACGTGCCGGTGGTCACCGCTAAGCAGGAGAGCAAGAACGGCAACGATGTGGTCGTCTCTCTCACCGCTGATGACGGTGCCGCAGGCTCCGGCGTGACCCGTGTGCTGTACTCCACCGGCCCGTCCAGCAACCCGAAGTCCAACGAGAACACGATGTGGGGCACCTACACCGACGAGGACAAGGTGAAGGTGCAGCTCTCCGCTGACCACGACACTTACGTGCACTTCTATGCGCAGGATGCCGCCGGAAATGAGTCCGACTACGCCAACATCAATCTCGGCAAGGGCGAAGCCGTGACCCCGACCCCGACTCCGTCTGTGGATTCCGTTGCCGTCTCCGGTGATGGTGTCAAGGATGGCAAGCTGGCGCTGGTCGCTGGTGATACTGCCCAGTTGTCGGCCGAGGTGAAGGTGACCGGTGATGCGGCCAAGACCGTGGCCTGGAAGTCCTCCGACGCGAAGGTCGCTACTGTGGACAAGGATGGCAAGGTGACCGCCGTTGCCGAAGGTACGGCGACCATCACCGCCACCTCCACGGTTGACGAGAACAAGTCCGCGTCCGTCGAAGTCACGGTAACTAAGCCCGAGGCTCCGGTTCCGCCTGCCACCGATGAGGAGCGCAAGCCTCTTGCCGACAAGATCGCCGCTGTTGAGAGTGAGAAGCTCAACCAGAACGACTACACGGCTGATTCGTGGAAGGCATATGCGGATGCACTTGCTGCCGCAAAGCAGGTAGTCAAGGATCCGGCCGCAACCGCACCGCAGGTGACCGCTGCGCTCAACAAACTCACTGCCGCACACGATGGTCTCGCCAAGAAGGATAGCGGCGAAAAGCCTGAACCGCAGAAGCCCGGTCAGCAGAAGCCTGGGCAAAACCAGAAGCCTGACCAGCAGCAGAAGAACGCTACTACCACTGCCCCCACGGGTAGTGCGGTGGCTGCCGTTGCTGCGGCCGTAGTTGTGCTCGGCGCGGCTGGCGCCGGTCTGGTTATCTGGCGCAAGCGCCGTGCCTGACGTGAGGCTATTGCCCCTAGGCTAATAACAACCCAATAATTGAATACAGGTCTTATACCTGAAGTTGATCTGCGTCGCACTGGCTTGAACCCGAATCGATGTTCGGGCTAAGCCTGTGCGGCGCATTTCGTTGCGGCTGTGTTGCTCATAATCCGGTATCGGAGTTATTCATTAGGTCGGTTTGACGTTTATTAGGTCGGTCCTTGGTCGGAGCGGCCCTTGAAACCCCGCCGTTCCAAGGGATGGCTTCAGCACCCTCCGACCTAATGGACGAAGAAATGACCTAATGAATGCAATCGAGGTCGTAAAGAGCCGTTGGAGGTGACATCTTCAGTGTCATCAAGGCCCGAATTCAATTTGTAAGTGCAACGCTCGTCTTTGGGTGGCTTGTCTTCGAGAGTACCTTGCCGAGCTCTCGATACCAAACCTCGTTGGGCGTTTCCCAGTCCAGGACCTTCATGGGGGTGTCGTTGATCTCGTCCACGATGGCCTGCAGGTCCTCGTCCGTCAGGCCGTCGAAACTGGTTTTCTTGGGCAGGTAGCGGCGGATGCGTCCGTTGCGGTTCTCGTTCGTGCCGCGCTGGTATGAGGAGTAGGGGTCCGCATGGTAGGTGAGCATGCCGAGGGCCTCGTCCACGAGCAGGTGGCAGGAGGACTCCGTGCCGTTGTCCCAGGTGCGGTCGATGCGCGCGGGCGCGGGGATGTCCTTGTAGATGTCGTATTCGGCGCGCGCCGTGGCCGGCGCGCTCTTGTCGGGGATGAGGCGGGCGAACAGGCGGCGGCTCTTGCGTTCGACCTGCGTGTCGATGCACCGTTTCGAGGGGGCCGTGCCGATGACGGTGTCGGACTCGAAATGGCCGAACTCATGCCGCGAGTCGACACGTTTGGGCCGCTGGGCGATGGGCACGCGCATCGGGATGCGCGGCCCCTTCGACCTCCTGCCCTTGGCGCGCGTGCGGCGCCGCTTGCCTCTGGGCAGGTACTGCCTGAGATCCAGGATCCTCTGCGGCTTGGCGTAGATCCACTGGTAGAGGCACTCGTGGCTGACCCTCATGCGCGGGTCGTCGGGGAACTCGACCGCGAGCCGTCCCTCGATGCGTTCGGGCGTCCATCCCTTGCGCAGCGCGGTCATGACCCATGCGAGCAGCGGGTCGTACGCCATGCGCCTGGGCTTGCGCGGTTCACGCGCGCGTTGTTCGGCCTTGCGCTGCGCGGTCATCGCCGAATAGAACGGACGGCACGTCCACGGCCCCGTCTTCAAGCGTTTCGGCCGGTACGGCCGGTACGAGTCGTTCTCATTGGACGCGAACCACAATCCGCGTTTCAGCTCGCGGCTGACCGTGGCCTTGTCGCGGCCGATCCTCAGGGCTATCTGGCGCACGCCGAGCCCGTCCCTGTTGCGCAATTCGTCGATCCGGATCCGTTCCTCTGCCGACAGGTGGGAATAAGCTTTCATATCGAGCGCAGCACTTTCTCTTCGGTTGTGGACTTGAACACTTCCAACCATAGAGCGGGTGTTGCGCTTCTATTTAGAACTCAGGAGGGATTCGCCGGTTGTGCAGTATTGTTATTGTTCTGCGGCGGCTCTTTACCGTCGGCCTTCCAGCCAATCGAGGGCGGAAGTGACGCGGATTCCTTGTGAGACGTAACTTTGCTCAACCCGACTGGTTACGTACTGTTGCTCACACGGTATGCCGAGAACATTGCCAATTAAAGTAAGGTGCCGGGCGAACCGGTCATGGTAGGTTTGCCCGGATTTGATTTCGATCATCAGGCGATGATTCGGATCGGTGAAATCCAACAAATCCACCTCGACCTTGCTGGCATCGCGGTAGAAGAATAATTGTGGCTCCTGATTGGCGTTCAAATGCTGTTTCATGGTTTCCGCAATGATGAGGTTTTCAAATATATCGCCGAACTTGGGATGCGCAACCAGTGCTTCGACCGTCCGAATGCCCAAGAGATGGCACAGCAAGCCAGTGTCATAAAAATAGAGTTTCGGCGTTTTGACCACCTGTTTGCGTGCGTTCGTGTAGAACGGTATGAGATGGAATGCGATGTAACTTGATTCCAGAATCGACATCCATGCCTTTACGGTTCGCGGACTTACACCAAGTTCATTGGCGATGTTGGTGTAGTTTATGAGTGCTCCGGAACTGAGTGCGCAAAGAGTCAAGAATCGGCGGAAGTCAGCCAAATTGCGTACATCAAGATATTCGGAAACATCACGTTCGATATAAGTGTCGATGTAGTTCGAGAAGAACAGATTGAGCGGCATTCTCGTGTCGTAAATGCGTGGATAACCGCCTTGCAGCATAAACGTATCCGGAGTAAGGGCCTGATCCGCCTTGCATGCTTCTTGGAATGAGAACGGCAATAACTTGACCAATAGGGAAACCCATAATCTGACATTAGCAGTGCTCGTAGGTTTCCCAAACGCACAAACTATGGCCTAATACACAGAATTCCCACCACTCTCCCTCTGTCGCAACGGAAGGCTTTGCGTTAGGCTAGAGCGCGTGACTGAATCCGTGAATACTGAACTCCGCATTGCTGTAATCGGCGCTGGCCCGGCCGGCGTCTACTCATCCGATATCTTCCTGCGCCAGCTCAAGAAGCTGGGCGAAGAACTTGGCCTCGGCACCGAAGCGCGCATCGACCTGTTCGAGAAGCTGCCGGTGCCGTTCGGCCTGGTGCGTTACGGTGTGGCCCCGGACCACCCGTCCATCAAGTTCATCGCCTCCGCGCTTGAGAAGACGCTCGACAACCCGAACATCCACCTCTACTGCGACGTGGAATTCGGCAAGGACGTGACTCTTGACGACCTGTTGGCCCGTTACGACGCCGTGCTGTTCGCCACCGGCGCGGTCAAGGACAAGCCGCTGAACCTGCCCGGTGCCGACCTTGAAGGCGTGTACGGCGCCGCCAAGTTCGTCGAATGGTATGACGGCTACCCCACCGGTGCCCGCGAATGGCCGCTTACGGCCGAGAACGTCGCCGTGATCGGCGGCGGCAACGTGGCCATGGACGTGGCCCGCGAACTCATGCGCAACGCCGACGACCTCAAGGCCAAGACCGACATTCCGGACAACGTGTACGAGGGCATCGGCCAGAACAAGGCCAAGGTGCTCCACCTGTTCATCCGCCGTGGCGTGGCCCAGGCCAAGTTCAGCGTGCAGGAACTGCGCGAGATGGAGAAGCTGCCCGGCGTGCAGCTCATCATCAACGAGGACGACTTCGATCTGGACGACGAGACCATCGAGGTGGCCGGCAAGGACAAGCTCACCCGCCAGATGGTCGAGGAGCTGTTCGCCGTCCGCGAGATGGCCGAAGACATGGAAGATGACGGCGACGTCGACTTCGAAGGCAACCCGGCCGACCGCAAGTACTACGTGCACTTCAACTCCGCCCCCACCGAGATCCTCGGCGAGGACGGCAAGGTCAAGGCCATCCGCGTGGAGCGCACCGAAACCGGTGCCGACGGCAAGATGCACCGCACCGGCGAGTTCACCGACTACCCGGTCGAGGCCGTCTACCACGCCATCGGCTACAAGCCCGCCGAAGCTCCCGGTATCACCTACGACGAGCACGGCGCCCACCTGGCCAACGCCAACGGCGACGGCCGCATCACCACCGAGGCCGACGGCGGCAAAGTGCGCGACCGCCTGTACGCCACCGGTTGGGCCAAGCGCGGCCCGGTGGGCCTGATCGGCTCCACCAAGTCCGATGCGCTCGCCATCGTGACCAACATGCTCGAGGATCTGGCCAAGGCCGCTGAAGGTGGCCGCGTGGCAGCCGACCGCGCCCCCGAATCCATCGATCGACTGCTGGCCGAGCGCGGCATTCGCCCGATCGACTTCGCCGGCTGGAAGAAGGTCGACGCCTTCGAGCGCGCCGAGGGCGCCAAGGAAGGTCGCGAGCACAAGAAGGTCATCGAGCCCGACCAGATGCGTGAGCTCGCCCTGGCCTGACGTTCGCCCACGCCCGTCCGGTATTCGTCCACCCGGCCGCGCCCCGTGCGGACGCGGCCGGGCTCGGGGCCGGACGGGCCGGGCGAATATGGGACATTTCTCGCGGCGCATATCCAGCAATCATTCAGCCTGCGATTTTAGTGTGTGCATTATGGATGCCAAAGTACGGGTGCACGGCCATTTCAACGGCCTGAAGACAACGCTGCTGTTTGCCCTGATGTGGGCCATCATCATGCTGATTTGGTGGGCCACGGGCGGCAGTCGGCAAACCCTGAGCATCTATATTGTCATCGGCCTGATTACCACGTTCGGCACCTACTGGTTCTCCGACAAACTCGCCATCGCCTCCATGGGTGCGCGGGAAGTCAGCGAACAGGAAGCCCCGGAAATCTACCAGATCGTGCGTGAACTGAGCGCCAAGGCCGGCAAGCCGATGCCGCGCATCTACATCGCCCCCACCATGAGCCCGAACGCCTTCGCCACCGGACGCAACGAACGGCACGCGGCTGTCTGCTGCACCCTAGGCATCCTGCAGATTCTCAACGCCCGTGAACTGCGTGGTGTGCTGGGCCACGAACTTATGCACGTGTACAACCACGACATCCTGACTTCCGCCATCGCCTCTGCCATGGCCACCGTCATCTCCTACCTAGGCTATTCGCTGATGTATTTCGGCGGCGGTTCGCGAGACGACCGCGACAGTTCCGGTGGCCTCGGCCTGATCGGCGCATTGCTGAGCGTGATTCTCGCGCCGATCGCCGCGTCTTTGATCCAGATGGCCATCTCCCGCACCCGCGAGTACGACGCCGATGAAGACGGCAGCCTGCTTACCGGCGATCCCGAGGCCCTGGCTTCCGCACTGAACAAGATTTCCTACGGCGCGCAGACCACGCCGATGCGCAAAACCGCCGGCACCCAGTCCGTCTCCGCAATGATGATCGCCAACCCGTTCTCCGCGGTCGGCTTCTCGCGCTTGTTCTCCACACATCCGCCGACCGATGAGCGCATCGCGCGCCTCATGCAGATGGCCAACGAAATGAACGGCACGCCGATCGCTCCGCCCACCTACTCCACGCGCGTCGGCAGGTGACGTGCTAGGATAACTACTCGTACCTCGTTTGGCTGAGCATGCTCGTCACGTGAGGTGCAGCAGCCGTAAGGCATGCGGACATAGTTCATCGGTAGAATGAAAGCTTCCCAAGCTTTAGAGGCGGGTTCGACTCCCGTTGTCCGCTCCATTGATTTTCAATGATTTTCATTATTTCCGGGAAAGTGTCGCGCACGATCGCAAAACTACGCGCTATTTGAGCGCTTTGCCCGCGGAACCCAGCTGCCGGCAAGCCTCGACCACGCGGGCGGACATGGAATCCTCAGCCTTACGGCCCCAAGAACGCGGATCGTAGAACTTCTTCTCGCCCACTTCGCCGTCGATCTTCAGCACCTTGTCGTAGTTCTCGAACACGTGGTCGGCGATTGGACGGGTGAAGGCGTACTGGGTATCGGTGTCGATGTTCATCTTGATCACGCCGTAGCTTACAGCTTCGGCGATTTCTTCCGGGCGTGAACCGGAGCCGCCGTGGAACACCAGCTCAAACGGCTTGCCGTTGGGGAAATCGACTATGCCGGCCGCGCTAGGCAACTCGCCTTCGGCCACCGCGCGCGCCACACGCGCCTGAATGTCGCCGAGTAGCGACGGACGCAGCTTGACCACGCCGGGCTTGTAGGCACCATGTACATTGCCGAATGTGAAAGCGGCCATGTACCGGCCACGTTCGCCCAAACCCAGTCGGCGGGCGACTTCGAGGCCATCTTCCGGAGTGGAATACAGCTTTTCATTGATTTCGGCGGAGTGACCGTCTTCCTCACCGCCGACCGCGCCGATTTCGATTTCGAGCACGGTGTGCGCCTTCTGCGACTTGTCGAGCAGTTCCTCGGCGATGTCCAGATTTTCCTTGAGCGGCACGGTGGAGCCATCCCACATATGCGACTGGAATGTAGGCTCCTGGCCTCGTGCCACCTGATCGGCCTCATGCGCGAGCAGAGGACGCACCCACTCATCCAGATACTGCTTGGCGCAGTGATCGGTGTGCAGAGCGATGGTGATGTTCGGGTATTTCGCAGCCACTTCATGTGCGAAAGCCGCCAGCGCCAGCGAGCCGGTAACGCGATCATTGACCCCCCTGCCGGAGACGTAGGCCGCGCCTCCCACGGAAATCTGGATGATGCCGTCGGACTCGGCGTCTGCGAAGCCCTTCAACGCAGCATTCAGTGTCTGTGAGCTGGTTACGTTGATGGCTGGATAGGCGTAACCGCCTCGGCGGGCGGCATCGAGCATTTCGGCATAGCGTTCCGGTGTTGCGATCGTCATGGCTTCATTATCGCGCGAGGCATGCCCTCTAGGCTCCGTTCTTCAACCTGTGCGCTGTGCGATTGGTCACAGCATCGCCTCGTACGAGTAGAAATTCGTCACCCATTCCGGGTTGTCGCACCTCCAGCCTCGCCCTGCGTGAGACGAAACTTCGCAGGGTAGAGGGTGTACGGTAGTCTGTTTCCGGCGGAATCGTGCGAATGCGGAGGTGCATCATGCCTGGAATTGTTCTTATTGGTGCTCAGTGGGGCGACGAGGGTAAAGGCAAGGCTACCGATTTGATCGGCACCAAGGTCGATTACGTCGCGCGCTTCAACGGCGGCAACAACGCGGGCCATAGCGTGGTGGTCGGCGATGAGTCGTACGCCCTGCACCTGCTGCCTTCCGGTATTATCAACCCGAACCTGACCCCGGTGATCGGCAACGGCGTGGTCGTGGACCCGGAAGTGCTCTTCGAGGAGATTGACGGCCTGGAATCCCGCGGCATCGATTGCTCCCACCTCAAGGTGAGCGAGGCCGCACACATCATCGCGCCCTACCACCGCACACTCGACAAGGTGACCGAACGCTTCCTTGGCAAGCACAAGATCGGCACCACCGGCCGTGGCATCGGCCCGGCCTACGCGGACAAGATCAACCGTGTCGGCATCCGCGTGCATGACCTGTTCAACGCCGACCATCTGCACGACAAGGTGGAGGCCAGCCTACACCAGAAGAACCAGATGCTGGTCAAGCTCTACAACCGTCGTCCGATTGACGTGGACCAGACCACCGAGGAGCTGCTGAAGCTCGGCGAACGCCTCAAGCCGTACGTGGCCAACACCGGCCTGATTCTCAACAAGGCGCTTGACGAAGGCAAGACCGTACTGTTCGAAGGCGCTCAGGCCACCATGCTTGACGTGGACCACGGCACCTACCCGTTCGTCACCTCTTCCAACCCGACCGCCGGCGGCGCCTGCACCGGCACCGGCGTGGGCCCCACCAGGATCACCCGCGTAGTCGGCGTCTCCAAGGCCTACGTCACTCGCGTGGGCGAAGGCCCATTCCCCACCGAACTGCTGGACGAGTCCGGCGAATGGCTGCGTCAGCAGGGCCACGAATTCGGCGTGACCACCGGCCGCCCGCGTCGCTGTGGCTGGTTCGATGCAGTCGTCAACCGGTACGCCTCCCAGGTCAACGGCCTGACCGACATCGTGCTCACCAAGCTCGACGTGCTCGCCGGCCTGAAGGAGATTCCGATCTGCGTGGCTTACGACGTGGACGGCGAACGTCACGACGATATGCCGACTGATCAGGCCGCTTTCGCCGCAGCCAAGCCGATTTACGAGACCATGCCCGGCTGGGATGAAGACATCTCCAACTGCCACTCCTTCGACGAGCTGCCTGCCACCTGCCAGGCCTACGTCAAGCGTTTGGAAGAGCTGAGCGGCTGCCGTATCTCCGCGATCGGCACCGGTCCGCAGCGCGATCATGTCATCCAGATCAATTCGCTGGTCGACTGACCGTCTGCAACGAATTTCCCGGCTTGACTGGTAACGACGCGGCACATGATATCCGCCGGCTGATTCCGCGATTCGACCACTTGAAGT
>ERZ838483.1400-NODE-1400-length-21207-cov-3.738086_pt1 | contig 21207 bp, 16 predicted proteins | sample MGYA00519939_ERZ838483 | MGnify/ENA primary metagenome ERZ838483 (study PRJEB31850, sample SAMEA3708836) | human gut metagenome | biome: human gut; feature: human-associated habitat; material: faeces | place: China | collected 2014 ... | reverse complement strand
AAAACCGTCTGTTTTGACCGCCAGCGACCAAAACCGACGGTTTTTCGCATCGCGCGCTCCCAGAGCGGGGGCACAACGCCGGAGCGCGGCCGATACGCCGTAGCGGGGGCGTGACGGATTGCGGTCGGCGCAGCCGCGTCGCACCAATTCCGACTGACACGACGAGCCCGGCCTGCGCGACGCGGCGGCGCCGCACCTCCGCCCTCAAACGCAGATCGGACCCCGGTGTTTGCCGGGGCCCGATCTGCTTTACGCGGCCGAAAGCCGCGCGACGTTGCTAGAAAGCTTGCTTGCTTGCTTACCTACTTGACCAGCTGGATCTTCTCGATGTCGTCGCGGGTGGTCTCGCGGTAGAGCACCACGCGCTTGCCGATGACCTGCACCAGCTCGGCCTCGGCCTGATCAGCAATCTCGCGGCCGGCCTCGGCAGCCTGGCTGCCCGTTTCGCACAGCACGCTGACCTTGATGAGCTCGTGGGCCTCAAGGCCCTCGTTGACCTGCTTGAGGATGTTGGCGGTGACGCCTTCCTTGCCGACGATGACGGTGGGCTTCAAGTTGTTCGCCATGCTGCGCAGCTGACGGACCTGCTTGCCGGTGATAGCCATGGGTTGAGCTCGTTTCTCTTCGTGTGTTAACGCTAAAGCGGCGCGCCCGTGAAGGCGCGCCGCAGATTCGCTTACGTCTATTCTACATGCTTCCTGCGCGTTTCGCATCGCGTTTCACCGCGGCACGCGAATAAACCAGCGCGAGTGCACAACCTGCCGCGGCGATGCACGCGGCCACCACCATGGCGATCGAGAAGCCTTGCGCGGTCGCAAGCGCCACGTCCGCACCCGCCGCCAAGGCTCCTGCCTGGACGGTGGACATGATGCCCGTGTGCAGCGAAGGGCCGATACAGGCCGCGATCTGCACGAACGTGGTGGAGATGGCGACCCCGAACGGGTTCATCTCCGCCGGCAAGGTGCGCAGGCCCGCCGTCTGCGAGGGCGAGAAGATGAAGCCCGTGCCGCCCATGATCAGCAACGCCGCAACGAACGCCGCCGGCAACGACAACGTGGGCGCAAGCGCCGCCATCACGGCGAAGCCCGCGGCGATGACGGCGAAGCCCACCGGGAGCAGCGGCCATTCGCCACGCGCGTCCATGATGCGGCCGCCCAGAAGGGTGGTGCCCGCGTTCGCCAGCACCGGGACCAGCATCAGCAAGCCAGCCGCGAACGCCGTCAGACCCGTGCCGCCCTCCAGGTACAGCGGCAGCAGCACGCTGCAGCTGAAGCTGCCCATCATGGCGATGGTGGTCAGCACCACCGACGGCCAGAACGCGCGGCTCTTCATGGGCGTCAGGTCGATGAGCGGATGCTCGCAGCGCAGCTGGCGCAGCACGAACAGCGCCGCTGAGGCCACCGCCGCCGCCAGCGACCCGACCGCAAGCGCCACATCGATGGTCAGCTCGACAAGGCCCAGGCTCAGCGCGCAGAGGAACACAGCCGAGAGCACCGTCGACGGGATATCCAGGTGAGCAGGGGAGAAGCCCATGTTCTTGACCGCGAACAACGCCATCAAGGCAAGCACGGCCATGGCGACAAGGGGCACCGCAAAGACGCTATGCCAGCCGGCCGAGGTGACCAGCGCGCCGCACACCGTCGGAGCCAGGGCGGGTCCGAACGTGATCATGCAGCCGCCGATGGACAGGAACGTGCCCAACTTGTGCTTAGGCGCGATCACCAGCACCGTGTTCATCATAAGCGGGATGAAGATGCCCAAGCCCGCTGCCTGCACTAAACGCGCCGCCATGAGCAGCTCGAAGCTCGAGGCGAACAACCCCATGACCGAGCCGACCAGCGTGAACGCCGCAGCGGCGAAGTACAGGGGGCGCAGCTTGAAGCGGCGGTACATGAACGCCATGCACATGACCACGATGGTCGCCACGATCATATAGCCCGTGACCAGCCATTGCGCCGCAACCGAATCGACGCCGTATTCGCCCATGATGGACATGAGCGCCATGTTGACCAGGTTCTCGTTGAACCCCGCCAAAAACGCGCTGGCGTATAGAACGACCAGCAGCGCAACCAATGCTCTTCCTTGCATTCCGCATCCTTTCGCACGCGTTGACCGGACAATCGATGCAAAGGCCGACAGCCGCATCACGCCGCCTGCTTGCGCACGAAGCCGGCCGGGAAAGCCGGCCGGAAGCGGTGTGCCGGCGAGCCGCGCCGGAACGCAACCCGCTTGCATGGGAAACCCGCCGAGAAGCCGACCGGGACGGCACGCCAGGAAGGCGTACGAACCGCATCCCCGAAGCAAGCTTTTGAAACGCGCATCGAAACGACGCCGTCCCGCTCGTGCAGCGATCCCGTCGCAAAAACGCATCCCGCTTGCGCAGAAGCCCGCTGCGAAGACGAACGGCGTCAAACGAAACCGCATCCCGGAGCAAGCGCGCAGCGCCAAAAGGCCCACGCGGGCAAAACCCCTGCATATCGATTGTGTTTTCGGAACCCCGGCAAACTGGCGCGTGCGGCGCGGAAGCGCGAATGCACGGCTTGGGCACGCTTGCCCGTGGCATGCAACGTATTCTAGCCACATCCCTGCTTCGCTGCGGCCTTTCCCCACAAAGAAAACCGCCCCAGCGCCAGCGAAGGCCCGGGCGGATGCAGCATCGGAGCAAGGAGGGTCGCCAACGTGCGACACGACAAAACCGCTCTGGGCCGATGCGATCACCTTGTGCTGCGCATCGGCATCGCCAACACGCGGCACGACAAAAACCGCCCCGGCGCCGGCGAAGGCCCGGGGCGGACGACGCCGCATATCGGAGGGGGAGGGGGATCGTCAACACGCGGCAATCGGCAGAGCGCCCCTTGGCGCGAAGAGGATGCACAAGGGGCGCTTGCCTTTCGAATCGGCTATTTCCCGTTCGGGGCCAGCTTCACATCCTGCCCGCGCTTCGCGACCACCGGCATGGTGATGGCGTTGGCCGGGCAGGCGTCCACGCAGGCGTTGCACCGCGTGCAGTCCGCCAGCGTGCGCTCGCCGTAGTCCGGATGACGCAGGTTGATGTCCGCCTCGCACACCATGGCGCAACGGCTGCAAGCCGTGCCCTTCGACGTCTCAAGGCACTTCGCATCGTCGATGACGGGCTTGAACGTACGGCTGAAACGGCCCATCAGGTTCATGAGGCCGGCCATGGGGCAGAAGCGCGTGCACCATTTACGTAGGAAGACCAGCTCGATGATCAGCATCAACGGGATGAGAACCACGGCCACGGTCATGTCCGCGTTGGCGAACAGGCGCCAGAACACCAGCACGGTGGCGAACGTCAGGCCAATGGGGCACACCAGGCAGAACACCGGGAAGCCGAAGATGGCCGTGGACAGAAGCGCGCCGCCCAGCACGTAATGACGCGAATCCAGCTTGGTGCGCTGCTGCTTGCAGGCGCTGCAGCTTTCGCAGCCGCCCTTCCCGCCGCAGCCCAGCTCGAACTTGGCGATGTCGAGCGCCTCGTCGCGCTTCGCCTGCTCAAGCTCGCGGCGCTTCTTCGGCGAACGGAAGAACGCGCGCAGCTTTCCCAGCACGGGCACAGGGCAGATCCAGCCGCAGAACGCGCGGCCGAACAGGAACACCAGCAGCGCCATGATGATGATGCTGAACACGGCGCGCGGAACCAAGGTCTTGGTGGCCAACATGGTGGTGATGGCGCCGAGCGGGCACAGCGCGCTGAAAGAATCGAAGCCGAAGCCGGACAGCGTGCCCATGTTGATGCCCGCGATCAGGCCCACGGCCAGAACGCAGAACACGGCGGCAGCCACGATGGTGCGGATCTTGCTCAATCTCATGACAACCCCCTTACAACGAGGACGCGGGACGGACGACGATGGCACGCTCGGTGGCTCCCGCGACGATGGAGCCTTGCTGCAGCGACACGCACACGCTCTCGCAGGCGCCGCAGCCGACGCACTTATCCTCGATCACGTACGGGCGCGGGCTGTAGCCGTCGCCATCGAGCTGGATGGCGTCGTAACCGGCATCGCGGCAGGCGTCGAAGCAGAAATGGCAGCCCGTGTCGCGGAACGCCAGACACGTTTTGCGGTCGATCTCGGCCAGGCCGATGATGGTGCTGTGCGCATCCGCGCCGGCGGGAAGCTGCAACGCCTCGGTGGGGCACGATGCCACGCACAGCGGCACGTCGCCGTTCTCCTCGGCGCAGAAGTCGCAGTAATCGGCGCTGAAGTCAAGCTGGGGGCTGCGCATCCCCAGGAGGCCGTCCTCGATCTTGGCCGGCTTGATGACGTGGCGCGGGCACGCCTCGTAGCATTTCTCACAGCGGATGCAGGCGCTGACCAGGTGCGCCTCGTCCTGACCTCCCGGCGGGCGGTTCAACGGCACGTGCCCGGCATAGCGCAGGGCGCCCAATCCCAGCAGCGCGGCCGTACCGCCCACGCCGATGAGCAGCGAGCGGCGCGAGACGCTCATCGGCTCCTTCGCCTTCTTCGCAGCGGGCTGCGCAGGCGCCGCATCGGCAGCTGCGCCGACGTCCTGCGGGGCGGCGGCCTGCGCGCCCTCCTTCTTCTCTTCGCTCATGAAGACACCTCTCCTTGTCTTTCCGATTCCTCGTCCTATGCGCGAAAGCCCCGGTCGGGGCTGTTCGAAAACGCGTATATGAGGGGGCTTCCGTTGCCGAAAGCGGGGCGTTCAGATAAGCCCCCTCCAACACGCCTTTTCAATGCGCGAGCAGGCGTTTCGCCGCCGACTCGCCCGCAAGGCCGGCCGACCAGAACCGGCCTTGCGCCCTTCGCTCCCTAGAACAGGGCGAAGATATGCATCGCTGCCGAGTACAGGAGCACGCGCCAGATGATGCCGCCGATGATGCAGCACACGCCTGCACCGCCGGCGTAGATGGCCAGCTGCTGGCCTTCCTTCGCCTTGCCGAGCCACAGGATGGCGGCCGGAGCGATGATGCCGACGATGATGGCGCCCAGCCAGAACATCACGGCGTTGGAGCCGGCGAGCAGGCTGCCGACGACGGCGGCGCGGTCGACCATGGGCACGTCGGGCAGCGTCGGGTCGAAGTAGAACGCGATGTCGGCGGAGTACGTGGCGGCGGAGCCGTTGATCATGATCGCGTACACCAACACGATGACCAGCTGGGCCACGGCGCCGACCAAGGCGGTCTTGACCATGAAGTCGCGGGCTTCAACGTCGCCGGTAAGGCCGGCGATCACAAGCGCAGCCAGGCCGCCCATGAAGACCGTGTTCGTCAGGTAGTACACGATCAGAAGCGGGGTATCCCACGTGGGCAGCGACGACATCAGATAGGAGTCGCCGGTGACCATGGGAAGCGCCAGGCCCACGATGATGGCCAGGATGCCGGCCCACTTCGGGGCGGCGCCGTCCTCGGCGCGGCGGGCGAACAGGAAGAACAGCGCGATCGCGATGAGCTCCACGACGCAACCCCACAGCTCGAGGGTAATGCCGGACACGCCGTATCCGTTACCGGCAAGCAGCGCGCCGAACGCGTTGAAGATGCGCTCCCAATGCTGCAGGTGCATGAACACGCAGATGCCGCCGACCACAAGCGTCGCCAGCGCGGCGATGAGCGCCACGTTCTGCATCTTCTTGCCCTTGCCGAGCACGGTGAGCAGGCCCTGTGCGCCCAAGATGCCGCCGGACAGGCACAGGAAGAAGGTGAAGAGGATTAGAGGCCATTCCGGATTCATGAGTCTACTCCCTCCACTTTCGGCCCTCGCGGAGCAGGTACATCAGCTTGGGCTTGTTGCCTGCGTCCTTGAGATGATGGATATCGCTTTCCGTGTACGCTTCGACGTAGTCCTTGAGCTTGACGCGGGTCTTGGTCATCTCGTCGTACTGGCAGCCGGGGCTGTCCGGATGCGCCGGGCCCTCGAAGTTGTCGACGCCCTTGTCAAGGTCGCCGAAGAAGCGGGCGCGGGCGCCGCACTGGGCCACGCACTGCGGCAGCTCGTCTTGGCTGATGCGCTGCTCGCACATGGTGCACTTCTCGACGACGCGCTCCTCCTCATTGAGATAACGCACGCCATAAGGGCAGGCCAGCGCGCAGAAGCGGCAGCCGATGCACTTGGACTTGTCGATCTGCACGGTGCCGTCCTCGCGGATATGGGACGCGCCGGTCGGGCACACGCGCACGCACTCGGGGTTCTTGCAGTGCTGGCACTGGACCGGAAGGAAGTACATCTCCACGTCCGGGAATTCGCCCGAGCCGCCCTCGATGGGGTGCGGACCGATGCGCAGCGTCTTGATCCAGAAGTTGCCGACGTCGACACCGTTGATCGCCTTGCAGGCGACCGTGCAGGCCAAGCAGCCGGTGCAACGGTTCAGATCGGTGATGATCGCGTAATTTGCCATGGGTTGTTACCTCCTTTCCTTATTTGTAAGAGCCGAGCTTGTCGCTCAGCTGGCCTTTATTGCTGTACTGGCCGAGAGCATCGCTTCCGCGCTCGCCCTTGGGAAGCTTGCCGGTGACCAGGGCCTCCGGGGATTGGATGGACGGCTGGCAGCCCTTCGCATCCATGTTGGCGAAGGTCAGCTCCACCTTGGCGTCGGCAAGACGCGGGTCGTTGGACAGCCACTCCTTCAGACGCGGGTCATTGGCGTTCGTGATGGCGGGGTTGCCCTTCGGATCGCACGGCACCGGGTTCTTGAACGGGGAGTTCTCCGCCGTGGCCTTGTAGATCAGCGCCGGGATGCCGCGCAGCTGCGAGGCGCCGCACACCCAGCACTGGGCGTACTTGTCCATGCAGCAGTTGATGCCGACCAGCTCGAAGCCGTGGCTCGCGGTGTCCATCTCGGGGTACCACCAGGCATGGTTGGCGTTGATGGTGCCTTCCTTGATGCCGTAGTACAGGTCGGCGACCTCGCGAACCGCGCCCCACGGGGTGCGGATCCAAACCCAGTCGCCCTGCTCGATGCCCATGCGCGCGGCGTCCTTCGGGTTGATCTCGACGCGCGGGGACGGCCACAGCTCGCGGCACCAGGGCAGCTGACGGTGCTCGGAGTGGAAGTACACGGGCTGACGGGAACCGGTGGTCATGATGAACGCGTGGTCGTCGCCGTACTTCTGCAGGTTCTCCTTGTACTCCTCCATCAGATGATCGCCCTTGTAGTTGTCGTTGATGTAGGAGTCCGTCGTGGCGATCTGGTCCGCCTGGTCCTTGTGGTAGTAGCGCGGAGCCTCGACCTTGGAGTTCTTCGGCTCGAACCAGTGCGGGAACTTGTCGATGTCGGGGATCTTCCCGTCATAGGCGGCACGGTCCGGGCTGCAGCTCTCCGCGAACGTCTTGGTGGTGTCCGGGATGTAGGTCTCGGCGATGGTGGACCACACCTCGACCTTGGCGGTCGGGGTCATGAAGCCGCACTTCTCGTCGATGGCGGAATACAGGTTGTAGCCGCCCTGCTGGCGACGGTAACCCATCTCCCAGCGACGATACGTGCCCCAACGCTCGGGATGCCACTTACGGCAGTCGAACCAGCCCTCTTCCTGGAACTTCGCGGCGTACTCGGGGAAGTCCGGGCCCGCCACGTCGTTGATGGCCTGCGCGGGCTGCTCGGCAGCGGCATAGCTCGGGAACGCCGGGATGACCTGCTCGGGCTTGCCCTCCTTGTCCTTGAACTCCTCGATGCGCCACCAGTCGGTAGCGTCCTTGAGCACGCGATACTCCTGCTGCTCGTAGGTGATGCTGCCGCCCATCTGCACGAACTCGTTGTAGTCCAGGTTGTTCCAGCCGTCGTAGTTCAGGTCGCGGTCGTTCCAGATCACGGACGCGCGGTCGGCGGGGATGTCGGCGCGGGTCGGATGATCCTTGCCCGAGACCGCCTTCGCCATGCCCAGGTACAGGCAGATGACGGCGACCGGGTCGTAGATGCAATCGCCCATCGGCTCGACGGCGCGCTGACCTGCGCCGAAGATGCCGCCGGCGCCCTGGGACACGCGGCCGGTGTTGACCTCGAGCCAGTGCAGGACGGGTATGACGATGTCGGCGCAGCCGTTGTTCGGGCAGCTCCACAGGTTGAAGTCCAGCCAGAAGTCCAGGCGGGTCAGGGCCTCCCAGGCCTCAAGCAGGTTGGACTCGTTCATGAAGTCGCCGGACATGCACACGCCGCCGTGGATCTGATACGGGGTGTCGATGCCGTTGATGGAGTCCCAGATGGTCGCGGAGTCGGCCCAGCGGTTCCAGTAGCGAAGCAGCGGGAAGCGCTCTGCGGAGATCTGCTTGGCATTGCTGTCGAAGCTGGTCTTCAGGCCCGGCCATGCGCGGGAGCTCTTGTAGGCGCCGCCCTTGCGCTCGGCGATCCAGCGAGCCTCCTCGGCGGAGGGCACGTGGTTGCCATAGCGCTCGGCCAGCGGGGACTTCACGTCGATGAGGTGCTGCACGAAGTTCTGGATCAGCGGCACCTGGTCCTCGATGGACAGGTCGCGCGGGGTGTTGCCCAGCTCCATGGTGCCCACGCCCTCGCGGATGCCCCAGTCCTGAGGAGCATGGTCGGTGACCTTCATGTTCGCGCGGCCGCAGCAGCCGTCGACCTCGGCCTTGGAGGAGCCGCGGTTGCCGGCGGGCTCGTCGGAGTTGCCGGTGATGCAGGCGATCAGCTGCAGGGCACGGGAGTTCTGCACCGCGTGGCCCGTCTGGTCGGGAGCCAGCTGGTAGTGGATGCCGCCGTTGCCGTGCAGGGGGTTCAGGCGCGTGGTGTAGATCTTCACGGCCTCGACGATCTTCTCGGCGGGAACCTCGGTCACGCTCTCGCAGTACTCGGGAGTGTACTCGGACAGGCTGTCGGAGAAGGCCTCCCAAACCGTGCCGGCCTTGATGGTGGTGCCGTTCTTCAGCTTGATGTCCACACCGCCGGGGAACAGCGCGGGGTTCTTCGGCAGGCCCATGGGGTTGGACTTCTTGCCGCCCTCGTTGCCCTCGTTCCAGTACGCGTCGTAAGACGGGTCGGCCGGGTCGGCGAAGTGCGACGGGTCGGGCAGCCATGCGTCGGCGATGATCGGCTTGTACGGATGCTCGATCCAGGTGCCGGTCGTCGGGATCTTATGCTTCTCGCCTTCCCACTGGCACGCCTCGGCATCCCAGTAGGTGGGCTTGTTGTTGTTCTCGTCCCAGCAGATGAAGCGGCGATAGCTGTACTTCTCGTCCGCCGGCTCCCACCACTGGCTGATCCACTCGCGGTCGACGTCGGCCTCGGTCAGGATACGGGATTCCATATCCACGCCGCCGTTCATCTCCTGGAACCAGCCCTTCTTCGTGCGGCCGTCCTTCTCGGGGTTCCACAGGAACGGGGCGTTGGTCCAACGGCGGACGAACAGGTCGTCGTAGGCCTCGTTGTCCAGGATCCACTTGAGCCAGGTCAGGGAAAGGCACAGGTCTGTGCCGACGCGCAGCGGCAGCCACAGGTCGGCTTCCTTTCCCAGCGGTGTCATGCGCGGGTCCACCAATATATGCTTGTAAGCGCGCTGCGAGCAGTCCACGACCGTACGGTTCGTGGAGTCGTAGTTGGAGTACTCGGCGGCGGTGCCCCACTGCACGTACACCAACGGACCCTGCTCGACTTCCATCCAGGGCGAGCCGATCTCGTCGGTCAGGATACCGGCGAAGTGGCGCGGGCCCTTGCAGATCTCGTACGCCAGATGGGCGTTCGGGGTCGGGAAGATGGACTTCAGCGTGCCGTACGGGGGCTGCGCCCACACGCGGGACGTGCCGCCCATGGCGAAGTTGGCCTCTCCGCCGTACTTCTCCACGATCTCGTTGAACTTGGCGCCGGCCTCATCGAACGCATCGGCCAGGGAAATGCGGACCCAACCGGGATCGTCCTCGCCCTTGGGGTTCGTGCGCTTCAGGCAGTAGCGCAGACGGTCGGGGTGGTACAGTGCGAGCATCGACGACTGAGACTTCGCGCAGCAGTGGCCGCGGCTGTGGGCGTTGGACTCATCGCCCTCGACCTTGATCACCTTGTTGTCCTGAACGGTGACCCACGTGCCGCACTCGACCTTGCCGCACGCGCGGCAGCACGAGCGGATGCGCTTCACTTCGCCGGCCGTCGGGTCGGCGCCCTCGGCCAGAGCCGCGGACGGCGCTGCCGCGAACCCTACGGTCGCGGCGGCACCCGCCATAGCGGACGCCTTCAGGAAGCTGCGGCGAGTCAAAGATAGTTTCGCCATATGCCCCTCCTCTCCTTTTCTGATTCGTTTCTCCTTCGTCTCCCGCATTGGGAACGCGGCGCCGTGCCGGCACCCTGCCTCCGCCTGCAAGGGGGAAGGGAGGGAGGAGGTGGCGGCCGGGCCGGATGCGGCTACGGCGCAGCGTTCCCAATGCGATGACCCGATGGTACGGCGATGCGCCGGACGGGAATCATAAGGGTGGGATTGTATGAGCGCACGCATATCATCCTTGCGGGATGATTTTGCGCTGAACTGGGCATTTATACTTTTGTTAGCGAAGAGGACGCAGGCGAACGACCTGGAGCGGGCCCGATTCTGGCAGCCCGCGAGGCGTTCGCCGAACGAAGAGTTAGGGGTAAAGGACATGGCACAACCAAGGCCTTCGATGACGCTGATACTGGACCTGGACGAGCGCGTGGACTGCGAGGAGCTGCGCCTGGAGGTCGGCCGCAGCTACGCCTACGTCGGGTCGACGCTGGTGCGAACGCACGCCGCCGCGGACGAGGATGCCCCGGTGGAGAACACCATGCGCATGTTGGTGAAGCTGGGCACGCGCCAGTATCTGGCGGCAGACGAGGAGGGCTCCGACGAGCTGTGGAACGACGTGATGCGCGATTGGTTCCGCAACCAGTTCCGCAAGCTGGGCAACCAGGCGCTCATCTACAACAAGCGCCAGAAGGAGATCGAGGACGGGCGCGAGCTTGCGTTCACGTGGCTTGAGGTGGACCTGCAGAACGGTACGCTGCCCGTGCGCCTGCGCATGAACGACGTGAGCGGCATCGCCGAGGACGCCGCCGACATGCTCTCGCTCGTGCGCGACGCTTACAACGAGGGCAAGCTGGGCGACACCGGCTCGATCGCCCGCGTGAGCATGCCCTCCGATGACGATTGGGCCGCGCAGGTGGAAGCCGGCGCAGCCGCGTTCGCCGAGCGCAAGGCCGCCGAGGAGGCAGCCGCCGCAGAGGCCGAGGCCGCTGCCGAAGCCGAGCGCGCCGCCGCAGAGGCAGCCGCCGCAGAGGCGTTCCTGGAATCGCCTGAGCTGATGGAGGCCGATGCGCATGCCGTCGACGGCGGCGGCATGGAGCCGCCGGAGCTTGTGTTCGAACTTGATGAGCCTACGTTCGCGCCGATGTACCGCACGTGGACCGTGGAGTATACTGACGGCACGAGCAAGGTGTTCGAGGCCTAAAGGCCTTTTGCGGGGGCCGCGAGCGCGCCCCGCCCACGAACTACCGCGCCCGCCAGAAGGCGCCGCCTGCGCGGCAACGCCTTCGCCACCTTTTGAAAACCGCCCCGCCGCGTGCCGAGCGCGCGACGGGGCCCCAGATAGCCGCTACCGAAGGGAGTTTCACATGATAGATACCATCGCCGCATTCGATGGGCGCCTCGCCAAGGTCGAGGGGGCCGAGCGCAGCGGCAAGACGCAGGCGCTCGTGGCGCGCTGCGCGCACCTTATCCAGAACGGGGAAGCTCCCGCATCCATCTTGGTAGCGGTCACCAACGCCTTCGCCGCGCAGGCTTTCCGCAAACGCCTTCGCCGCGCCCTTCCCGCAAACCTCATCGGCGCCGCCCTGTCGGTGCGCGTGTGCACCGCGCTCGACGCCGCCGTGTCGGTGCTCGGCCAGCCCGCCGCCCGCGAGGCCACCGACCGCGTGCCGCGCATCCTCAACAGCGCCGAGTACAACTTCTTCCTGGAAGATCTAAAGACCATCGGCGAGCATCCGCGCAAGCTGCGCAGCATGCTGGGCTTCCTGGACCGCAAGATGGCCGGCTACGAGCCGCGCGAGGAGTGGAACGCCGGCACCGCGGCGGACAACCTGCTGGCCTACGCCACGCGCATCCTGAAGCTGCGCGGCGCCATGCTGGCCAGCGAGGCGCCCATGCTTGCCGCCGACTTCCTGAAAAGCGACGCCGGCGAGGGCGCCCGCGGCAGCTTCGCCTACGTGCTGGCCGACGACTTCCAGAACTTCTCCCACGCCGAGCAGACGGTGCTGTGCCTGCTGGCCGACAAGCAGATCATGGTGACGGGCAACCCCAACCAGATGATGTCCAAGCGCGGCAACCACCCCTACATCGAGGGGTTCCTGAAGTTCGAGGCCGTGCGCCGCGACGTGGAGGTGTTCCATCTGCAGGGCGCGTTCGGAAACCCGCAGGTCATCGCGCTGGCCGATGCGCTGTGCACCGAAGGCGACATGGATAGCGCCTACATCGCCGGCAGCGCCACGCCCATCGAGCGCGCCGCCGGGGCCGAGGGCCTGCCGCAGGGCGTGCAGTCCATCAAGTGGAACACGCCCGAGGACGAGCTCAACGGCCTGACGAAGTACCTGCGCAAGCTGATGGACGGCCAGGAAGATGCGCGCGAGGCCCTCACCTGCGTCGTCGTCCCCAACCGCCGCTGGGCCGTGATGGTGGAGAAGATGCTGCGCCGCCGCGGCTTCAACGTATCGGCCGCCGGCGCCGCCGGCACGCTTGCGGGCGACCCGCGCGACTCCACGCGCTCCCGCGCGCTCGTGGCGTACACGAAGCTGGGGCTGCTGGCCGACCCCACCGACATGATCGCATGGCGCAGCTGGTGCGGCTTCGACAACGCGCTGACGAACTCCGACGCCTGGATGGGCCTGCAGGACTTCGCCGAGGCCGAGGGCCTCACGCTGTACCAGGCGCTCCAGCAGGTGGGCAACGCCGGGTTCGGCGCGAAGGAGCCGTTCCTGCGCGCTCGCACGCTGGCCGAGAAATGGCGCTCCGGCCAGGACTTCCTCGAGAAGAATGCCACGCGCCGCGGGTTCGGCCTCATGAAGGCCATCGGCGCCGAGGGCATCAGCGAGTTCGAGGCCGTCGCCGCCGACATGGTGGGCGATGAGACGGCGAAGACCCTGCTCGAGCTCGAGCAGGCCGCCATCTCCGACCCGGTGTGGACCGAGGACCCGCACGTCGTGCACATCTGCCTGCCGCAGAACCTGTGCGGCACCGAGTATGACAACATGTTCGTGGTCGGCTGCATCGACGGCTTCTTCCCGCAGCGCAACGCCTTCGAGGTGATCAGCACCGACGGCGAGCGCAACCGCGTCATGGACTCCGAGCGCCGCGACTTCATGGGCGGCGTGGCGAAGGCCAAGCACCTGCTGGTGCTGTCGCACTTCAGCAAGGCCGAGCTGGAGCTTGCCGAGCGCACGAAGATGCAGGTGGTGCGCGTGAAGAGCGAGAACGGCAAGCGCATGGCCATCGTTCGCCCGTCCTGCTTCCTGAGCGAAGCCGGCGACGCCGCCCCCACCACCATGGGCGGCCAGGCGCTTCTGGCGGAGTACGGCTTGAACTAGGCTGCAACCGGATACGAGCGGGCTTTGCGCGAATTGCAGCCCGCAAGCGCAGGGGCGCGGCACCAGCCGCGCCCCTGCGTGCGTTTCGAGGCTGCACCTTCCAAACTTCTGGACGGTTTTGCAGGCGATTTTGAGGTAATTTGGTTTTCAGCATGATTATGACCTGGGGTTTTACTTTCGGCGAAGCAAAACAGCCCCTTCAAACCGCCCAGAAGTCCGAGAGGGACGGGCAAATCCGACCCCTTTTCTGCAAAACCGCCCAGAAGACCTACCTACACGGCAGCGTCCGCATGGCGAGCGGGAGACCGGCAACCAAAGCCCGATCACGATACCAGCAGATTTCCCGAAATGTCCGGCGAACGCGGCTTTGCGCTGCCGTACAATCGGGGAAGTTTTCAAATGAGGAGTTGCATTATGGCCGTTATCGATGCGCATGCGCATATCTATCCCGACAAAATCGCCCCGAAGGCCGTGGAGGCCGTCGGGGACTTCTACAACGTTGACATGTTCGGCGATGGCACGGCCGACGGCCTGCTTGCGGCGAAGGACCGCGCGCCCATCACGCATTTCATCGTGCACTCCGTTGCAACCACCGCGCACGCCGTCACCGCGATCAACGACTTCATCGCGAAGCAGTGCCAGGCGCACCCCGAGTTCATCGGCTTCGCCGCCATGCAACAGGATTTCGAGGACCCCGCAGCCGAGCTGCAGCGCGCCGTCGAGCTTGGCCTGCGCGGCGTCAAGCTCCACCCCGACACGCAGAAGGTGGACATGGACGACCCACGCCTCATGGAGGTGTACGCCATCTGTGAGCAGCTGGGACTGCCCGTGGTCATCCACACGGGAGACTATCGTTACGACTTCTCGCACCCGCGCCGCCTGGTGAACATCCTGCGCACGTTCCCCGACCTGGTAGTGGATGCGGCGCATTTCGGCTGTTGGTCGCGCTACGAGGTGGGCTACGACATCCTGCACGAGGTGGCCATGAACGACCGCGTGTTCCTTGACGAGTCCAGCTCGCAGTTCTTCCTGGGGCAGCGCCGCACGGTGGAGCTCACGCGCATGTGGGGCACCGACCGCATCATGTTCGGCAGCGATTTCCCCATGTGGGACCCCGCCGAGGAGTACCGCACCCTCACCACTGCTGGATTCACCGAGGACGAGTTGGAGAACATCCTATGGCACAACGCCGAGCGCTTCGCCGGCGTAAAAGTCGAGTAGGCACATGGAAAAACGAAGGCCTCCCGGTTGGGAGGCCTTCTTGCTATTCTTCTTCTGCTTGCTTGGGCTTCGGGGTGAGCACCAGCTTCACGCGGTCGATGCGATGGCGGTCCATACGGACCACGGTCAGCTTCGCCGTGACCTCCTTGCCCTCGAGCGTCAGGCTCTCGCCCTCGGAGGGGATGCGGTCAAGCACGTCCATGATCAGGCCGCCGAGCGTCTCGCAGTCCTCGGCATCCTCGGGCACGAAGCCGATGAGCTCCACGAAGTCGCCCACGGCCATGCCGCCGTCGATCATCATGGTGTCGTCGGTGAGCTTCTTCACCAGCTCGCTGTCGGCGTGGCGGTACTCGTCATCGACGTGGCCCACGATCTGCTCCATGATGTCGGTCATGGTGACGATGCCGGCAGTGCCGCCGTGCTCGTCAACCACCACGGCGATCTTCGTGGAGCCCTCCTGCAGCACCTGCAGCAGCTTCGCCACAGGGATGCTCTCGGGCACGGCCTCGATGGTGCGCACGGGCAGGTCATCGATGGTGGAGCCCTTCTGCATCAGGTACAGATCCTTCACGTGCACGAAGCCCACGATGCGGTCCTTGGTCTCGCGGCACACGGGGTAGCGCGTGTACTTGTAGCGCGTGACCAGCGCCATATTCTCTTCCAGCGAATCCTCAAGGTCGATGCACACCAGATCGGTTCGCGGGGTCATGATGGCCTCGGCGTCCTTGTCGCCCAGATCGAAGATGTTGTCCACGAACTCGTTCTGCTCGGGATCGATGAGACCGCTTTCCGTGGACTCGTCGATGAGCAGCTTGATCTCGTCGCCCGTGTACACCTCGCGCTCGTTGGCCGGGTCATGGCCGGTCAGGCGCACCACGCCGTTGGTGATGCCGTTGAACAGGATCATGATGGGGTAGGTGATCTTGTAGAACGCCATAAGCGGGCCAGCCGTGAACAGCGCATAGCGCTCGGTGGCGAAGATGGCGAACGACTTGGGGATCAGCTCGCCCACCACCACGTGCAGCGTGGTCATGATGAAATAGCCGATGGCCACGGCCACTACGCTGATCAAGGCCTCGGGCAGGTGCAGCATCTCGAACAGCGGGCGGATGAGAGCGGAGAACGCGGGCTCGCCCAACCAGCCCAATGCCAGCGACGCCAACGTGATGCCCAGCTGACAGGCGGACAGGTACTGGTTGACGTTCTCGGCAATGTACATGGCGCTTTTCGCACCCTTCTTGCCTTGCTCGACGGCCAGCTCGAGCTGGGATTTTCGAACGCGCACCAAAGCGAATTCGGCGATAACGAAAAACGCGTTCATGGCCAGGAACAAAACGACAAGAATCAGGCTTAAGCCTATGTGCATAAAAGCGGGTCTCCTTATGTCGGGTACATATCGAAGAGGCGGGCACTTGGCCCGCCTCCGAGCCCCCGGCACACCGGAGGCTTGCTAATCAGGTAGCTCTTCTATTTTGGCATGCGAACCCGCATTCACGGGGTTCCTTTACGCTATATCCAAAAGTAAAGCCGCGTTTTACGGAACCGTTACTTTTCGAAGCGATCCTGCGGCTTTTCGAAAGGCTCCCACGCCTTGACTGAAGCCAGCACAGAGGCCGGTGCCGCATCGGAAGAGACCGCGCCACGCGACGGCCCGCTGCCCATCGCAACGGCGCGAAGCGGGAAGTCGCTACGCGGCCGGCTCGCCGCCCTTCGCATCCGCATCGTCGGCAGGGCCCGCCGAGCTATCGGAAGCCGCGACCTTGACCTCCATATCCCGGGGCAGCACCAGATTGGACACGAACATGACCAAGATATGCTAGATGCCGTACGGCACGGAGCGGACGAACGGGACGTCTCCGTCAAGCTTGAGCAGCTCGTCGTGATCGAAGGGCTTCATATGCATGCTCATCGGCGGAATTCGATCTCACCGGTTTCGGGGTTCATGGACTGCACGATGGCCAGCGACTCCAGATGATAGCCGCGACGACGCAGGTCGTCGCCGCCGGGCTGGAAGCCCTTCTCCACGGCGATGCCGATACCCTCGACCGTGGCACCCGCATCCTCGACCAGGTCGATGAGGCCGTTCAGAGCGCAGCCGTTTGCCAGGAAGTCGTCGATGAGCAGCACGTGGTCGTCGGCGCTCAGGAACTTCTTCGACACGATGACGTCGTAGATGCGCTGATGCGTGAACGACTGGATCTTCGTGGAGTACACGTCGCCGTCAAGGTTGATGGACTGGCTCTTCTTCGCGAACACCACCGGCACGTCGAAGTGCTGCGCCACCACGGCGGCGATGCCGATGCCCGACGCCTCGATGGTGAGGATCTTGTTGATGGGCGCGTCAGCGAACAGACGCTTGAGCTCCTTGCCCATCTCGTTGAACAGGTTGATGTCCATCTGGTGGTTCAGAAAGCCGTCCACCTTCAGAACGCCTTCCGACTTCACCACACCGTCGCGCCTGATGCGCTCTTCAAGCAGTTCCACAGTCCAGTCCCTCTTCCGATTCCTACCTATATCATGCGGCTTGCGTTAAATGGAAACCGTTCCCGTGACCAGCAGGCCGATCGACACGATTGCCGCGATGAGGATGACGGCGGCAACCACGCGATCGAGCGTGTTTTCCAAGAACGGCTGGTTACGCTCCTTCTTGCCCTTGATATACAACAAGATGCCAGGAGCATACAGGATAGACATGAGCGTGACGCCGACGGCGCCGCTTGCCCACGCAAGGAACACGCTATAGATGACGCCGAGGACGGCGAACACGCGCCAAACGGGCACGGGAACGCCCAGCTTGCCCTTGAAGGAACCCGCCTCGGTGAACGCAACCTTGGCGAAATACGCAGCCGAAAGCAGGTACGGCAGCAAGATCATGCCGGCGGACAGCGCGTAGAAGAACTGGTACGTGCTCTCGGAGAACAGCATGATGACGAGGAACACCTCGATGATCAGGTTCGTGACGACCAGCGTGACGATAGGCGCGCCCTTCTTGTTCACGCGGGCGAACGCCTTCACGAAACCGCCCTGGGCCGCCGCCTCGTAAGGGCACTCGGCGGAGAGTACGGTATAGCCGAGCATGGCGCCGACCAGGGATAGCACCACGCCGCCGTTGATGAGCGTAGCACCCCACGGTCCCACGGCGCGCTCCATGACGCCGGCGAGCGCCGGGTTGGAGAGCTCGGAGAGCTCGGAGAGCGGCATGACGCCCATGGACAGGGTGGAGACCAGCAGGTAGATGGTGAGCACGCAGACGAAGGCGATGACGGTGGCCTTGCCCACGTCGCTGTCCTTCTTGGCTCGGCCGGAGATGGCCACGGCGCCCTCGATGCCGAGGAACACCCAGATGGTGACCATCATGGTGCCGCTGACCTGCTCGAAGAACGACATGCCCTCCACAGAGCCGTGCGCCATGTTCTCCATGAAGATGTTCACGTCGAACTTCTGGAAGAAGATGATGGCGGTGAGCGCGACGAAGATGGGGACGAACTTGCTGATGGTGATGATCAGGTTGACGCCCGCCGCCTCCTTCACGCCACGGCTGACCAGGAACGCGTAGAACCAGATGATGCAGCTGGCCACGATGACGGAGGCCAGGTTGTTGCCCGTGCCGAAGACGGGGAAGAAATACGACAGGGCGCCGCACAGGAGCGCGGAGAAGCTGACGGTGCACAGGATGGCAGAAATCCAGTAGCCCCACGCGCTGTTGAAGCCCAGAAAATCGCCGAAGCCGGCGGCAGCGTAGCTGTAGATGCCGCCCTTGAGCTGGGGCTTAAGACGCGACAGCGCGAAAAACGTCATGACCAGGCACAGCACGCCAACGGCCGAGATGCCCCAGGCCGTCAGGATGGCGGCGCCGTTGGCGCCATGGGCGGCCTGATCGCCGGACAGCGTGAACACGCCGGCGCCGAGGATCAGCGTGATGACCGACGCTACTAGACGGAAAATGCCCAGCTTGCCGTGATGTTCCAGGTCATGCAGCGCGCCGGACCCGGTTGCCACCGTGCCGGAAGCGGCCATAGAAGCGCCTGCCGCTTCGTTAGCGTTGTTCATCGAACCCTCCTCGTCAGAGTAAATAGTTCCCACCACTATACCCCACACGGGGCTATGTAAAGGATTCGTATAGGATATTTTCCGATGTAAATGAATAATGCTTGGGGTGTATGCGCGTTTTTGCGTGGGATGATTCGCGCGGCGGGACGCGCACGAAACCGGGCCGGGACAGCAGGGCGGCGCGCACCGAGGGCGCGACGGCCCGAAAAGACGAACGCCGTGCGCCGGAATCGCCGCGGCCGGGGGGGGAACGTCTCCCCCCGGGGCCGCGGCAACGCCGCCAGGGCGGCGCCGATTACTCGTAGGTTCGCTGGTCGATGAGCACGCGCGACAAGGCCGATCGGTCGAGAGCACAGCCGAGGCCGTGCTCATGACCTCGGCGCTCGAGCGTTACCATCCCGCGCTCCACCGTGTACGGCGGATCGGTGACGTCGACGTCGAAGTAGCGCGAGGTGGCGCCGATGTCGCCTGCGTCGACCACGCCGGGCACCATCTGGAACGCCGCATGCATGCGCCGCGAGATGCCGGTGTCGTACATGCCGCCCATCCATACGCTCATGCCGCGCGCGTTCGCCATACGAACGAACTGCAGCGCAGGCTGGATGCCGCCGAATTTCCCGATTTTGAGCGCGTAGCACTTCAGCTCCTGGTGCTTGAGCGCCTTCGCCAGATCGCTTGCGGTGAAGATGGACTCGTCCAGGCACACCGGCGTTTGGATGCGGCGCTGCAGCTGGGCCAGGCGCGCGAACAGGTCGTGCGGGCCGTTGGCCGGCGTGCGCCGCGGATCGAGGGGCTCCTCGATCCAGGCGATTCCCAGCGCGTCGAGACCGCGCAGCACGTCAAGGTCGCGCTCGGTGAAGCTTTGGTTCGCATCAAGCGATATGACCAGGTCGGGGAACGCCTCGCGCACCGCCTGCACGCAAAACGGCGCCGTGCCCGGCGTCACCTTCAGCTTCACGCGCGCGTACCCGTCGTCCACGCAGCGCTGCACGGCGGCCAGCGTGTCGGGCACCGAGCCCACGGGCACGGCGGCCCCTGCCAACGCCGATGCGGGCCGGCCATCTTCAGGCGCCTGCCCGCCGATGAGCTTCCACAGCGGCTGACCGACGATCTTGCCGTACAGATCCCACAACGCCGGCTCGATGGCCCCGCGCGCCATGGGCAGCGCGTCGGCGCCCGGGCACGCCGCCAGCAGGCCGTCGGCCTCGGAGGGGTGCAGGAATACCGTGTTCAGCACCAGAGGGATGAGCTGCTCCTGCAGGATGCGCAGGTCCTGGTCGAGCGTTTCGGGCAGATACCAGTCGGTGGGGAAGGCCGCACACTCGCCAAGGCCCGTACGGCCGGCATGGTCCACCACTTCGACCAGCAGCGATTCGCGGAACGACAGCGTCCCTTTCGCCGTGGCGAAGGGTTTGCGGAACGGCAGGCGGATTCGGTACAGGTTCACGCGCTTGACCTCGATGCGCTGCTCATAGAGCTTGCGCAGGGCCGAGCGGTCCACCTTGCCGATGCCCGTGCGCGGGAACGCATCGAGCACGAACAGATGCTTCGGCTGATATACGCGTGACAGCTGGGACGCCACGCTGCGCGCCGCCTCCTGGGCGAATATGCGGTCGGAGACGGTGCGGCCGCGCTGCCCCGCGACGCTCGTGCCGACGGAGGCGGATAGAGGCCTGGGCAGGTCGTACGCCGCATCGCGCTCGATGAAGCCGACGGGGCGGCGGCCCCACTTCTCGTCGGGCGCGCCGAAGATGTACGCATCGGCCACGCCGGGCACGCGCAGCAGCTTCTCGCGGATCTCGGCGGGATAGACGTTCTCCCCGCCCGAGATGAACATGTCGTCGGTGCGCTCCTTGACGTACAGCTTGCCGTCGGGCGCGATGGCGGCGGTGTCGCCGGTGAGGAAGAACCCGTCGGCCGTGTAAGCGGCCCGCGCGTTCAAGTAGCCGGAGAACAACCCGGGGCCGCGCACGGCAAGGCGGCCGAACCCGTCGGGGCCGGCGTCCACGATGCGCGCCTCGTAGCCGGGAAGCAGCTGCATGCCGCCCGTGAAACCGGGCAGCACCAGGGAGTTCGCGATGTTGCTGGACGTCTCGGTCATGCCGTAGCTGGCGTACACGCGGGCGCGGGCGGCCAGGGCGCTGCCGAGCGTCTGCGCGTTCAGCGGGCCCCCGCCCAGCAGGATGCACACGTAGCGGCGCAGCTGGTCGGCGTTCGGCGCCGCCAGCATGTCCTGCAGCATCTTGTCGACCACCGAGATATGGGTGGCGCCGCGACGGGCGGCGTCGGCCAACACGCGGCGGGCGTCGAAGCGCTCGTAGAGGATGAACGGGTTCGCGTTCAGGAAGCTGCGCACCACCATCTGCAGGCCGCCCACGTGGTACAAGGGCAGCGCCGCCTGCCACAGCCCCTCGCCGCGGCGGTTGAGCGAGG
>ERZ838483.1396-NODE-1396-length-21241-cov-3.075852_pt1 | contig 21241 bp, 18 predicted proteins | sample MGYA00519939_ERZ838483 | MGnify/ENA primary metagenome ERZ838483 (study PRJEB31850, sample SAMEA3708836) | human gut metagenome | biome: human gut; feature: human-associated habitat; material: faeces | place: China | collected 2014 ... | reverse complement strand
GTAAAGCTGGACAATCAATAAAGAGCGTTGTCTTTAATACAACTTTTGCTGATAAAACAGCATCATGCGCTCCATCTGCTGCTACAACAAAAGACGGTGCTGCAGATGTATCTAAAGTTAAAGAAACAGTTGATACAACAAATTTAGTTGTCTCTTATACATTTGTTGATCTCGGTGGTGTCACTTCTGTTACATTCACAGCTTCTAAGCAACTTAGAATTAGCTCTATTGTCATTACATACGGCGAATAATTGATAATAAAGTTTATCTTTTAACAAAAAGGCGTAACTACATATTGTGGTCACGCTTTTTTAAATGTTTTAATTTGTAAATGCATTGTAAAACTTTATTGATTAAAGGACTAAGTAACCGATTACAAATTAAATATTATAAATTTATTCAAAATTTATCTAAATTTTGTTCACATTTTGTTGTTAAATTAGTCTCTCTTTGATATTATTTTAATAAGGAAGATATTAAATTCTTCCACTACATATATATCGGAGGGGAAAATGAGTTCTGATACTATATCTATTCTAAATCCAATCGTAAAGTCATGTGATTTGGAAAATAGTATTTTTAGTCTCACTTTTTCAGCCAATAATTATATGCATTTTAATAGAAAGGCTGTTTTATCAGCTTTATTGATCGGATAATGTAAGACGGCTTTTTGCCGTCTTTTTCATTATTTTGTTCAAATCAGGTAATTTAAAAGGAGAAAAAGGAGCTTACCTGAGGCTCTAACGCAAATGAACAAGAACAAAAAGTTATTAGTGTTATTGCTTGCACCTGTTTTAGCACTTAGCTTAGCTGCATGTAACAACAATAACAACACAAGTAGTACAACAAGCAGTAGTACATCTACAAGTTCTAGTACTAACACAAGTAGTACAACCACCCCATCTTCTACAACAACAATCAGCTCTAGTACAAGCACATCAACAACTACTCCAGATTCTTCAAGTAGCAGTTCTACAACACAAGGTAATTTATTAGATGAAATTACAGGCACAGCTGATGAAAGATATGCCACATATAAAGCTACAGCTAATGGTGCTGTTGCAACAGCTTATGCAGAATTAGTCGCTGTTGAAACATTCCCACAAAACAACAATAGCAGCAACCTCTATTTAATGGATGGAACACATGCTATTAAAGCTATCAATGTTAGCGATTATAATGTTGTTAAACAATTAGAAGTTGGTAAAGTTTATAAAGTTGTCGGCGTTTATGATCAAGCAAAGAATAGACTTAATGGTAAAAACCAAGCTGTCACATTCGAATTAGTCGAAGGTGGCGAAACAAAAGTTCAAGCAGTTAAGACAAACCTTGACCTTGCTGCTGCAACAACAGATAATGTCGACACAGTTGCTTATTCAACAACAGGTGTTGTTACAGATGTTATCAACGGTACAACAAAGAGTATAAAAGTTGAAATTGCTGGAAAAACATATACAGTTCAAACAAGAGGCGCAAATGCTGATGCAGTTAATGAAGTCTTAATGTCAGCTTCCAATAATCAAAAAGTTAACATCAAGTCCGCTGTTGTTTATAAAGTTGATACTCTTAACGTTTTAAATGCTGCTGATATTGAATTTACAACTCCAGATACACCAGACGTTCCAGATGTTCCAACCAAATATAAAGGTACAATTGGTGCTGCAACACAAGACGGCTTAACAGTTGGTTCTGTCAGTGCTGAAAAGACACTTACATATACAGTCGAAGGTGACAAAGTCACAGTTGGTGGAACTGATGAACTCGTCGCTTATGTTGAAGCTGATGAAGCTACTGGTGTTACAGCAGGTAACTATATCGGTGTTAAGATTACAGCTCCAGCAGATTTAGATGCTTCTTTAAATCCAATTGTTGTCTTTAATTCACAACAATTAACATGGACTGATATTGCATCAGAAGGCTCTGCTGAACTTAAATTTGAAGTCACAAGTATTACAAGTACATATACAATTTCTGTTTATTGGGAAGGCTCATTAGAAAAAGCTGCTCAAGTTTTCACAGTTGAATTTGCTACAGGAACAGCTTTACAAGAAAAAGAAATTACAATTGTCGATTCTACAATTAGTGAACTCTTAAAGAAAGATGGCTCCAAAATGTGGACAGATAGAGAACAACTTTATAGAGTTGAAGCAGTCGTTTCAGAAATTACAAATACTACAATGGGTAATGGTAAAGTAATGGATCCAGCCACAGGTGAAGAAATTACTTTATATGGACTTTGTGATTCTGTTGAAGTATTTGATAATGCAACATTAAAATTCTCAAATAATAAGACATTCTCTTCTTTAAACCTTGTTAAGGGTGACAAAGTTACACTTGTTGTTCAATATTTAGTTTATGGTTATTCAGCACCATATATTCAAGAAGTTCAAGGCTATCTTGAAGAAAAAGTTGCTGGTGTTAATGATGTTAAATATACAGTTGCTGTCACAGCTGATGCTGAAAAAGGTACAGTTGAATTAGACAAGACTCAAGTTGCTTTAGGCGAAACAGCCGTTGCTACTGTTACAGCTAAAGAAGGCTGGGCAGCTGCTAAAGTTGAATTCAATGGTGTCACATTAACACCAAATGCTGAAGGTAAATACGAATTTACTGGTGCTATTTACACAAATAGCTTAGTTGTTGAATTTGCAGAAGATCTCCAATACGACATTACAATCAACACTCCAGAAAAAGGTACAGCTGAACTTAGTGCTACAAAAGCTAAGATTGGTACTGAAATCACTATTACAGTTTCACCAGCTGAAGGTTATAAAGTTGACTATGTAAAAGTTAACGGAGAAAGAATTAGAGCAGTTGATGGAGCATATAAATTTATACTTAGTGGAACAACAAGTGTTGAAGTTGCATTCATGGATGCTAATACATTAAGGAGTTCAGCATATGTTATTTGTGCTGATAAGTATTCAAATGTCAGTGGACCATTCCCATCATCTATCTCAAGTCTCTTAAATAGTGGCGAGGATATTGTTACAAGTGTTTCTGCAACAGGTTCTGTCGCTTATAAATCTGGCGATGCATTGAAGTTTGGTTCTGGTAGTAAGCCAAATACAACATTTGTAATTAATCTTTCTCAAAAAGTTACATCTATTATAATTCGTGCAACTGCTTGGGAAGGTAGCACAGCAACATTAACAATTGATGGCTCAGTTGAATCTTCAGTTACAACATCTCAAGGAACTGGTGATGCTTCAGGATATGCTGATTACACATTCACATTTGCTGAAGGTGTTGATACAATTACAGTTAGTGCAGCAGGAAGATATTTGGTCTCTGGCCTTACGTTCCTCTACGCTTAATCCTCAAGCATTAATTAAAAATTAATTAATCCCCTGTGTTTTAGCACAGGGGATTATTGTTCTATAAGGAGTTTCAAATAAAAATGAAAAGTAAGATTAAAGTAGTTTCTATTTTAGCATTATTAACTATAGGTTTAGTTTCATGTGGAAAAAGTAATGAACCTATTAGCTCTTCTAGTAGTTCTTCTACAATTAGTTCTACCACTATATACTGTGGTAATGTTTCTACTTCTTCTTCAAGTAGTGAAGTAATCTCTTCATCTACATCAATTAGTTCTTCTAGTGAAGATTTATCTTCTTCCACTGGTGAAAACTTACTAGATTATATTACTGGTACACCAGAGACACGTAGAGAAGCATATATGGCAACAGAAGATATGTATATGAATACTTTCTGGGGCGTATTTGAAAAAATAGAGTCTTATGGATATAGTTATAATTTATATTTTATGGATAGCTCTATCGGATACAGAGTTAAAAATGTAAAAGATCCTAATGTGGTATCTTCTTTAGAAATTGGTAAAGTTTATGAAGTAACTGGTGATGTTGATACTTCTGTCTCTAGTAATCCAAGTACTAGTGGAAAAGAAAATGATGTTATTTTTAGACTTGTTGAAAATGGTGAATCTAAGATACAAAGTAAACCTATTAATTTAGGAAATACTAGTGTTACAAATTCAGATCAATTTTCATTAACTTATTTCGATACAGGCGTTATTAAAACTGCAGGTGATAAACCAACTGTAACTGTTAATAATGTTGACTATATTTTAACTAGTAGCGGTGGTACAACTGAAGAAAGTGCTGTTTTATCACTTTTAAGCTCTTTAGCTGTCAATCAAAACGTTAAATTAAAACAAGGCGTTTTGGACAAAGATGGTAAGATCAAAGTTATTAGCGTCACAGATATAGAAGTTGTTGAATAAAAATATGCCTAGTAAACTATGTTGTTATAGTCTATTAGGCATTTTTATATATAAAACTATTCGTTTATAGGAGGTATAGTTTTTGATTTTTCTTCGTTATAATCAACGTCGAGATTTTCAATATATGCTCCGTGCAAATATTGTTTAACTAATTCATTTGCATCTCCGTCAGCGTTTATAAAAGCTTGCATTGAGTATGGACCAAAGGCGTCTGTTTCATAATCATCTAAAGTTTTAATAAATAAAATTTCAGTATTTTCGCTTTTTAAAAAGCTAATTTTTTCTGAGAGTATTTGTCTACTTACTTCTTTAGTATAAGTGTTGATTATTTGCTTATCTAACACATCGTACATTTTAAACTTATCAGTATCTTCAATTGAATAGGCAATATCATTATTGTTTGTTAATGCAACTGCAATTATCATATCTTATTTTTCCTTTCGAGTTTAGTTTGTTCGAAAGGATATTTTTTATACATTTTATAAGTAGTTTCTTTTTATTCTTTCATTTAAAGAACAACATAGTTCATAAGGAATAACATCGTATGCTTTTGACATATCTTCTACTGTTAAATTTTTACCTATTAATTCGACAATTTGTCCAACTTTAAATTCTTTTTTTGAAAACATTATCGTATGGTCCATCATGGTGTTTCCGACCTTTATTAAAATATTACCAGCCAGATATCCAATAGTATTTCTAGATCTCATAAACCCATCTTTATAGCCTATAGGTAATAGATATATATAGCCGTCATCTGGGACTAGACTTGTTGTTCCATAACCTATATTTTCATCTTTATGAACCTTTTTAACACTCCAAATAGGAGCTAACAACTCTATTGCTGGTTCGGTTGTTATTATTTTGTTTTTATATAGTCCATATAAACTTCCCCCTACCCTTATTGCATTTGTGAAATCATCAGAGTAATCAAGTGCTGAACTTGATCCAGTGTGAACTATTAATTTTTTAAAAGAAGAGAATTTTATTAATTGTTCTTTAAATAATTTGTTTTCTTTTTCTATGTTAGTAGGATCAGAGTGGTGTGTATAAATTCCTTTAAGATTTAAGTGTCCTTTTTTAATTATCTCTATTGCTTTATCTACTTCATTTATTTCTATACCATCTCTGTTTAAACCTGTATTTATATTTAAATGAATAGGTAAATTTAAGTGCTTAGAGGCTAGTTCGTTTAACTTTTCTAAAGAGTGTATAGCTAAATTTATTTTTAAATTCATGGCTAACTTATATTCGTTAGTATTCTCTAATAACAATATTTGATTAAAAACCAAAGCTTTTCTAATCATCATAGCTTCTTCGATAGTAGCTACGACAAACGATGGAGAATTAAGATTAGAGAAAAGCTTAGCTATTTCTGAAATTCCGTATCCATAAGCATTAGCTTTTAAGACAATAAAAAGCTTTTTATTGTCTATGACTTTCTTTATCAAATTATAGTTATCAATTAAAGTATTTTTATAGATATTAATATATGCTCTCACTAAATCACCTTATATTAGTGTATGCATATATGCAAATAAAAAAACCGTTAGAATCTAACGGTTTGTAATAACTTAACAAAAGCGTCGTAGGCTTTATCTTCGTCTTCGCCTTCGATTTCGATTGTGAATGCTTCGCCTTCGTTTACGACTGTGGCCATAACATCCATAATGGATTTTAAATCAGCCTTATCGTTTGAGGCTGAAGTTATCATTGTTATATTTGATTTGTAGAGATTGGCTTCTTCAACTAAATCAGCACCATGTCTAGAAGTTAGACCATTAGGATTGGTTATTTTTACTTCGAGTGTTCTAATTATAAGGCCTCCTTATTACACATATATAAATTTTAATTTATATTAATTGTAAAATCAACGAAAATATAAGCGCTTAACTAATTATTTTTTATAAAAATTAAATTAGCCGTTTAATCCACGGGTTTGACGATCCATATCTTCGACGACAATATCGTATATTTCACCGAGCGATGCGCAGTATTCTAATACTTTCCAAGGTGTGTTTGTATGAAAGTGAATTTTAATTAATTCATCGTCACCGACGGCTAATAAGCAATCACCTTCAATGTTTTTGGTGATATATTCACTTATTTCGTCTTCTGAAAGGTTTTCGCCTTCAATAAGCAATTGAGTATCGTATCTATATTCTGTCATAATTCTTTCCTCGTACTTTTTTTAGCACGTATGGAATGTTTGATAAAGTAGGAAAAATTAAGGCTTTATTATAAGAATATCTTATGCACTTATAAATAAAATGTTATGAAATTTATTTTTTATAATTTTTTAGTTTCTAAAACTGCAAAAAAAGTAGAAAAATGATACTAAAATCTACTATTTGCTATTTAAGGCAATATTTTAGTTTGTTATAATATAAACAATAAGGGTTAAATTTATGGATATATACTTTAAGTATATATTTTTAATAACTCTTGTTAGTAAAGGGGAACTTAATGCCACACGTAAAAAAAGCGATCATCCCAGCTGCAGGTTTGGGAACTAGATTCCTACCAGCAACTAAATCGATGCCTAAAGAAATGCTTCCTATCGTTGATACACCAACTATACAGTTTATCGTTGAAGAAGCTGTTAAATCAGGCGTCGAAGAAATTCTTATTATTACTAATTCAAACAAGCACATTATGGAAAACCATTTTGATGTTAATTACGAATTAGAGATGAGACTTAAAGAAGCAGGTAAAGACGATTTAGTTAGTGAAATTAGACAAGTTGCTAGTTTAGCTAACATTCACTACGTAAGACAAAAAGAACCAAAAGGCTTAGGAAACGCTATATTATGTGCACGTACCTTCGTTGGAAACGAACCGTTTGCTATTTTATTAGGTGATGACTTAGTAGTAAACGAAGGAAAACCAGCTTTACTTCAATTAGTAGATGCATTTAATTTAAAAAATACTTCTATTATTGGAGTTCAAAAAGTTGAGCATAAAGACGTTTATAAGTATGGTATTGTTACTCCTTCAAGAGAAGTCAAAGAAGATAAAAGACTTTTCAAGATTGTTGACATGGTTGAAAAACCAGCTGTTAACAAAGCACCAAGCGACTTTGCTGTTTTAGGAAGATACATCCTTACACCAGAGATATTCGATATATTAGAAAACACCGAACCAGGTGTCAATGGTGAGATTCAATTAACTGATGCTATTAGAGAGCTAATGAATCACCAAGCTATGTACGCTTGCGATTTTGCTGGCACAAGATATGATGTCGGCGATAAATATGGGTATGTTAAAGCCACTATTGATTTTGCTTTAAAAAGAGCCGATACAGGCCAAAAAGTAAGAGATTATATCAAAGAGTTGGCTAAATTATACTCATAAACACTAGAGTTTGTTTGTTTCTTGTTTTATAATAAATGAGTTTTGGAGGAAACTATGGATAACACTAAGAAATCTTTTCTTTCGGTCGATGGTAACACTGCTGCTGCATTAGCTAGCTACAACTTCACAGAAGTTGCTGCCATTTACCCAATCACACCATCATCCCCGATGGCTGAACTTGTCGATGTCTATGCATCACAAGGCAAGAAGAACGCCTTTGGCACAGAAGTCAAAGTTTGCGAACTTCAAAGTGAGGCTGGTGCCTCTGGTGCCGTTCACGGCGCATTACAAGGTGGCGCTCTTGCCACAACATACACCGCATCTCAAGGTTTACTCTTGATGATCCCAAACATTTATAAATGGGTCGGTGAATTACTTCCAGCAGTTGTACACGTCGCTGCTAGATCATTAGCTACAAGATCACTTTCAATTTTCGGTGATCACCAAGACGTTTATGCAGTCCGTCAAACTGGTGCTTGCATGCTTTGCTCACATTCTGTTCAAGAAATTGCAGATCTTGCACCAATGGCACATTTAGTTGCAATTGAAGCTTCTACCCCTGTCATTCACTTCTTTGATGGTTTCAGAACATCACATGAAATTCAAAACGTTGAATTCCAAGATGACGCTGAATGGAATAAACTTCTCGATAGAGACGCAGTTGAAGCTTTCCGTAAGAAGGCTTTAAACCCACATGGACACGCTGTTACTAGAGGCGGTGCTGAAAACGACGATATTTATTTCCAAGGTCGTGAAGCTCAAAACCTCCACGAAGCACACATTGTTGATGTTGCATGTGAATATTTTGAAAAAGTTAGCAAACTCACAGGTCGTCACTATGCTCCATTTACATACTATGGTGCACCAGATGCTGATAGAGTAATTATTGCTATGGGTTCTGTTACAGAAACAGCTATTGAAGTTGTTGATGAAATGAACGCTCATGGAGCTAAAGTTGGTCTTGTTAAAGTTCACCTTTATCGTCCATTCTCAAATAAACACCTCGTTGATGTCATTCCAGCTACAGTTAAGAAAGTCGCTGTCTTAGATAGAACTAAGGAACCAGGTGCTAACGGCGAACCTTTATACCTCGATGTCGTTGCTGCCTTTGCACAAGAAGGACGTAAATTTGATGTCGTCTTAGGTGGTCGTTATGGTCTTTCAAGTAAAGATACACAACCAAAGCACGTTAAAGCTGTCTATGACTTCTTAGATGCTGATAAGCACTGGGATTCATTCACAGTCGGTATTAACGATGATGTCACACACTTAAGTGTCCCAGTTGATGATAGCTTTAAAGTTAAGGCTGACTACACATCATGCTTATTCTATGGCTTAGGCTCTGATGGTACAGTTTCAGCTAACAAATCATCCATTAAGATCATCGGTGATGCTACACACCAATATGCACAAGCTTACTTCGCTTATGACTCAAGAAAAGCTGGTGGTGTCACACGTTCACACTTAAGATTTGGTCACAGCCCAATCCACTCAACATACTACATCGAAGATGCAGACTTCATCAGCTGCTCACTCGATAGCTATATCGTTAAGTTCGATATGTTAAAGAACTTAAAGAATGGTGGTACATTCTTACTTAATACTGATATGACCGATGAACAACTCATCGCCAGTATGCCAAACCGCATGAAGAAGCAATTAGCTGACAAGCACGCTAAGTTCTATGTCATCGATGCTAACAAGATTGCTGCTGAAATCGGTATGGGACGTCATACAAATACAACATTACAAGCTTCATTCTTCTATCTTAACCAAGGCATTATGCCATATGAAGAAGCTCAATCTTGGATGAAGAAATTCGCTGAAAAGAGCTATAAGAAGAAGGGTGACGATGTCGTTAAGATGAACTGGAACGCTATCGATGCCGGTGCTGAAGGCTTAAGAGAAGTTACAGTTGATCCAGCTTGGTCTGATCTCACAGTTAACACTGTTAAGAAATCTGATGAAGATGACTACTTCACAAACTACGTCGAAGTTATTGGTAGCTTAGACGGTTATGATTTACCAGTCAGTAAGTTCATGGAATACGAACTCTTAGATGGTACAATGAGAAACAACGTAACATTCAAAGAAGCTCGTTCTATTGCTGACCGTGTCCCACACTGGATTAAGGAAAACTGTATCCAATGTAACCAATGTGCATTTGTCTGTCCACACGCTACAATTAGACCATTTGCTCTTTCTGATGATGAAGTCAATATGCTTCCAGAAAACGAAAGAGAAGATGTCTTACCATTAATGGGCGGTGCAAACTGCAAGGGACTCAAGTTCCGTATTCAAGTTAGCCCACGTAACTGTGTTGGTTGTGGTGTCTGTGTTACACAATGTCCAGGCAAGGCTGGAAAGAAAGCTCTTGTCATGGAAGAAGCTAAGACACAATTCGAACACGAAGAAGCTGCTAGAATCCTCTACAAAGAAATTACTCCAAGAACAGACCTCTTCCCAACAACAATGGTCAAGGGTGCTGCTTTCTTACCACCATATCAAGAAGTCTCAGGCGCTTGCGCTGGTTGTGGTGAAACTCCATACTATAGACTCGTTTCACAATTATTTGGACGTGATATGTTAGTTGCTAATGCAACAGGTTGTTCTTCAATTTATAACGGTTCAACCCCATTAACAGCATTCGTTACAGATAAGAATGGTGAAGGTGTCGCTTGGGCTAACTCCTTATTCGAAGATAACGCTGAATTCGGCTTCGGTATGAGAGTTGCAACAGACTTCAAACTTGATCAAATCGTCGGTATCATGACTGCAAATAGAGAAGGCTGTGAACCAGAATTACAAGCTTTAATTGATGATTACATTGCTAACATTAAAGATAAAGCTCACATCCGTACAATCCTCAATCCATTAGTTGCTGCTATTGAAGCAAGTGCTAACGAAGGAATTAAGGCTGTCCTCGAACACAAAGCTGACTTACTCGATAAGTCTGTTTGGATCGTCGGTGGTGATGGTTGGTCCTACGATATTGGTTACGGCGGCTTAGATCACGTCTTAGCTAACGAAGAAGACGTTAACGTTATGGTTCTCGATACAGAAGTTTACTCCAACACTGGTGGTCAATCTTCTAAATCAAGCCAAACAGGTTCTATTGCTAAATTCACAGCTTCAGGTAAGAAGACTGCAAAGAAGAACTTAGCTCTTATGGCTATGGCTTATGGCCACGTCTATGTTGCTCAAGTCTCCTTAGGTGCAAACCCAATGGCAGCTCTCAAAGCCTTCAAAGAAGCTGAAAGCTACAATGGTCCATCCTTAGTAATTTGCTATGCTCCATGCCAAGCTCATGGTATCAAGGGCGGATTACAAAATGCTCAAATCGTTGAAAAAGAAGCAGTCGAATGTGGTTACTTCCCAATCTTCAGATTTGACCCAAGACTTGCTGCTGAAGGCAAGAACCCACTCACAATGGATTGCAAAGAACCTAACTTCGATAAGTTCAACGAATTCGTTATGCGTGAAACAAGATACTCACAACTTCCAAGAGTCAACCCAGAACATGCTGAAGAACTCTTACTCAAGTCCCGTAAGTATGCTGAAATGAGATATAGATCCATCTTAAAGATGGGTGACTAATTCTCACTTTAAATAATTAAATATAGACTGTTGAATAACCTATAGATTTAGGCTACGCAACAGTCTTTTTAATTACTATAGTTTGTTTTATAAAAAGGCGCCAAAATGATAATTAAAAGAGACTTGTATTTAAATAAATTGATCAGTAGAAAAAATAATGGCTTAATAAAAGTGATTACAGGTATTAGACGATCTGGTAAATCATTTCTATTATTTAACTTATTTAAAAATTACTTAATAAATGAAGGCGTTAGAGAGGATCATATAATTGAATTTTGATGAATTTGATAATATTAAATACTGTGACCCTAATAATGCTTCTCCATATTTAAAAGGCAAAATTGTTGATGCTGATATGTATTATTTTTTATTAGATGAAATACAATTACTTAATTGCTTTGAATCTGTTTTAAATGGGTTGTTAAGATATAATAACGTAGATATATATGTAACTGGAAGTAATGCTAAGTTTTTATCTAAAGATGTTATTACTGAATTTAGAGGAAGAGGAGATCAAGTTCATGTTTATCCTCTTTCTTTTAGCGAATTTTATGAAGCTAAAAATATAGACAAATATGATTCTTTAAATGAATATTTAACTTTTGGTGGAATACCACTTATTATTTCTATGAATACTCATGAATCAAAAATATCTTTTTTAAAAAATTTATTTGTTGAAACATATATTAAAGATATTGTTGATAGAAATAATTTGTCTGAAACTGAAGAAATGCAAAAACTTGTAAATATAATTGCTTCTTCTATAGGTTCGTTAATAAATCCCAATAAATTATCTAATTATTTTAAGAGTATAAAAAGAATTAATATTTCGGCACCTACAATTAATAAATATTTGGACTACTTAATAGATTCTTTTTTAATTGAAAAAGCTATTAAATATAATGTTAAAGGGAAAAGGTATATTGACACACCGTGCAAATATTATTTTTCTGATTTAGGAATTAGAAACGCCTCTTTGAACTTTCGTCAAAATGAAAAGACTCATTTAATGGAGAATTTGATTTATAACGAATTATTGATAAGAGGATATAATGTTGATGTTGGTGAAGTTTCAATTGTAACAAGAAATAAAGAAAAGAAACAAGAAAGAATAAATTTAGAAGTTGATTTTGTTTGTAATTTAGCTGATAAAAGAATATATGTTCAATCAGCATATTCTTTAAATAACGAAGAAAAATATATAGAAGAATCTCGTTCACTTATCAATATTCCAGATAATTTTAAAAAGATAATAATTACATACGATTCAACTCGTACACATTACACTGAAGATGGAATTTTAATTGTTAATATCTTTGATTTTCTATTAAATAAAAATTCTTTAGATTATTAAAAATAACGTATTTATTATTATGTATTACTAATAATAACTTATGTAGTAATATGAAAAAAGAATGTGGTAATTTAATTGGTTATGTAAAAGATTATTCTAATAAAGACTTTTGTGATAAAGAATTTTCTTTAGAAGACGCTGTAGTGTTTGCTTCTTTAGCGTATTTATATTTTGAAAGAATAAATAAAAAAACATCAATATTTATTAAAGACATATTAGAATATATTGATTTAATTAATAAAGGTGCTATAGAACAAAAGAGAAATCCAAGATTAATCAGATATATTTCTAAGTCAAAAAGATTTAAGAATATAAAAGTGTGCTATAGAAAAGGAAAAGAAAATAGAAAAGACAATTTTCAATTTGGTGCAGTTACTTTTTGTCTTCCTAACAAATTAAACATCATTGCTTTTCGTGGTACGTCTTTAGATATTTCAGGCTGGATAGAAAATTTGAATATGAGCGTTGATAATAAGACTAAATGTCAAATGCTTGGAGCTGAATATGTTAAAAAGGTAATGAAAAAAATAGATGGCAACTTTATTATTTTAGGACACTCTAAAGGTGGAAATACTTCAATATATGCTAGTATGAATCAAAGTAGATACTTTAAAGATAGAATAATAAAAGTATATGATTTAGATGGGCCTGGATTTAAAGATAATGTTTATAAATTGAAGAAGTATAAAAGCATAGAAGAAAAAGTTACACGTGTTGTCATTAAAGATGATATTGTTGGATGTTTATTAAATACTTATCAACATTATTTGGTAATCGATTGCTTTCTTTTTTCGTTTATGGCTCACGACTTATATAATTGGAAATTTGAAGGTGAAAAACTAAAGATTGTCGACAGCGTTAATAGTAAAACACAAAGAAGAAACAAAAGAATAAATAATTGGATAAGTTCTTTGTCTAAGAGCGAAAAAGTAGAGCTAATTCAATTTATAAATGATGTAACTTTAAGTAATAACGAAAATACATTTAAAGAAATTCTAGTTAATCCATTAGAGTTTATTAGAGTTTTAAACTATATTAAAAATCATGAAAGTTATGAGAAAAGAATGAAATATAAAGAAATTGTTAAGAACCTTATAAATGACAATAAACACCAATAAATTTATATGTATGTTTTATATTAATATCATAGTATAATTAATTGAAATAGGAGATAGAGTACTATGAAAAACTTCTTTACTAAATTTAAGTCTGTAATAGTAGATTTTGGCAAAGGCATATGTATTGGTATAGCTGCTATTGTTCCTGGTGTTTCAGGCGGAACATTAGCTGTCTTATTAAAAGTATATGATAAGATGATTGAAGCTATTGGTAATATATTTAAACACTTCAAAAAATCATTTAAAACTCTTTTACCAATAGGCTTAGGTGTTTTATTCGGTATATTGGCATTAGTGTTCCCTTTAAAATATGCTAAACAATATGTTCCACTTCCACTAGTTTCTTTGTTCGTAGGATTTATTATTGGTGGACTTCCTGGTTTATTTGATAAGGTTAATAGAAAACCAAATGTCAGTGGTTGTATATCCGCTTTAATCGCTTTAGCTATTGTTATAGGAATATGTTTCATTCCAACAGGCGGTAACTTTGATATTGCTAATATGAATTGGACAGGTTACTTACTATTCTTTGTCGTTGGCGTTGTTGGCTCTTGTGCTTTAGTTGTTCCAGGTATTTCTGGATCTATGTTGCTTCTCATTTTAGGATTTTGGGATCCAATTATTGAAGTTGCTTCACAACTTATGAAATTTACTAATGTTGGTTCTAATTTATTAATTTTAGGATTGTTTGCCTTAGGATGTTTAGTTGGCTTTATTATTATTTCTAAGATTATGTCAATCTTATTAAAGAAGTTTGAATATCAAACATTCATGGCAATTATTGCCTTTATCGTTGGTTCAATATTTAGTATTTATTACACTTTAGATAATCCAATTACTGATATTATGCCTTTATATGCACATATTATTGTTTCAGTCATCGCTTTAATTATTGGCTTAGCTTTCTCACTATCTTTGACTTTATATAGTATTAAAAAGAGTAAATTAGAACTCACTGTTGAACCAGTAGGTAACGATAATGAATAATAATGTCACTGAGTGGGCATTAACTTTACACAATAATGATTTTTTAAACCGAATTATGTTTTTCTTTTCCAAAATTGGGAAAGGTGGTTTTGTATTTTGGATAATAGTTTTGATATATAGCGCTTATTTTTTCTTTAAAAAGAAAGATAAAAAATTAACACTTTTAACATTAGGTTATTTTATAAGTCTAGGTATAGCTTTTGTTTTGGTAGATTACGTTATAAAGCCTATAGTTAAGGAGAGTAGACCTTTTGTTAGGTATCCAGAAATATTAACTTTTTTTGAAAAATATAATTATAAAACTCCTAGTGATTATTCTTTTCCATCAGGACATAGCGTTGCTGCTTTTTTAGCGTTGAGTTATTTGATGTTTATAGATAAAAAGAGTTTATTTATAACAATTCCATTATCTATATTAATTTCTTTTTCTCGTATATATATTGGAGCTCACTATATAGGTGATGTCTTAGTAGGTATGTCTATAGGATTAGCTATAGGAATATGTTTTTACTTTGCTTTAAAATTAATAATAGATAAAATATATAAGGATAAGGAAGTAGTACAATGAGATTAGACAAGTTTTTATCAGATTTAAATTTTGGATCACGTAAACGTGTGAAAAAACTAATTAAGGCTGGACATGTTAAAGTTAACGATGAAGTGATAACAGATTCTTCTTTTGATTTTGACGAAAATAATGAAGTTGTTAAATACGATGATGAAGTATTAGAGTATTCACCATTTGTTTATTTAGCTTTAAACAAACCTAAGGATTATATTTCTTCAACAATTGATGAACTTTATCCATCTATAGTAAATTTAGTAGATCCTATGTATGCTAAAAGAGTAAGAATCGTTGGAAGGCTTGATGCTGATACAACTGGTATTATTCTTTTGACAGATGATGGAAGACTTAATAATAGACTTACTCATCCTAACAGATCAATTTCAAAAATATATAGAGTAACATTAAATCATGATATTCCAGAAAAACTCATTGAAGAATTTGCTAAAGGTGTAGATATTGGCAAAGGTGAAATAACTCGTCCTGCTGAATTAAAAATAGTTGCATCTAACGTGGCTGAAGTTACTCTTAAAGAAGGAAAATATCACGAAATAAAAAGAATGTTTGATCGCTTCGATTTAGATGTAATTGAGTTAGATAGATTACTATTTGGACCTATTTCTTATGAAGGATTAGAAGTAGGTGAATCACGTAAATTGACACACGAAGAAGTTGAAAAATTAATGGAACTGACTGGATTAGATAAGGAGAGATTATAGTATGTTCGAAGTAAGCAAAGACAAGTCACTTGTAAATGTAGCTAATTCCATTTTAAAACATTTTGATATTAAAACTTTTCATACAACTTATGAAAAATTAGATGAAGTATTAGCTAAAAATAAAGGAAAGACGATAGTTTTAACTTTACTTGATGGTTTAGGTGATACCGTACTTAAAGAACATGCTGAAGAATCTAAATTTATTTTGAAAAATAAGTTTGATACTATTACTTCTGTCTTTCCACCAACTACTGTTGCAGCAACTACAAGTGTTTTAACAGGTAAATATCCATGTGAAACTGGTTGGCTTGGTTGGCGTGGATACTTTATGGATCAAGACGCTATTGTTGATATGTTTAACTCTAACATAACTGCTACAAGTACAGTTCTTACACCTACAACTTGGGAAAGATATCCAGTTAAACACTTAAAAGATTATATTAATGAAAAATATAATGAAGAATGTGCAGTTAATTTGATGGGACATACTATGTTCGAACATGGTAAATACGATGCTAAAGTTTTCTTTAGCAAAGTTGATGATGCTATAAAACACGGATATAAATATATATACGCATATTATCCTGACCCAGATGCAACTTTACATGGATGTGGAAACTATTCAAAAGAAACGAGTAATACTATAAAATCTATAAATGATAATTTAGAACAACTCGTTAAAAATAATCCTGATGTACTTTTTATTTCTATTGCAGACCATGGTCATATAGATATAAAGTTATGTTCTTTAGATGAGCATAGTGATTTATACGACACATTAGCTACTCCGTATTTCTGTGAAGCAAGAGCTGGAATGATTAATATTAAAAAAGGTAGAGAAAAAGAGTTTGAAAAATTATTTGATAAATATTATAAAGAACACTTTGAACTTTATAGCAAAAAAGAAATTGTTGAAAAGCAAATTTTTGGATATTCAACTAACTACTGTCATGATTACGATAAAATATTAGGCGATTATCTTATGGTTTCAAAAGATGAATATACATTATTCTTTGAAAATTATGACTCGAGTGGTATGCTTTCTACCCATGCTGGTGGAACTGAAAGAGAAGGCTTAATAAATATAAGCGTTTATAATAATTTATAAAGATAATAAAAGGCTATTACTGTGTAATTATTCACACAGCAATAGCTATTTTATTTATCATTAAATTCGAATGTTAAAAGAAAGTCTTTTACTAAAAAATGAGCGAGTTTACATTCAAATACACCTAAAAAATGAGGGAGTTTTTAATTTGTTGCCTAATTTTTATTAAAGAATAGAAAAATTTATATTATAAATCAAATGTTTTTAATATGTTTAACTATTTAAAAACACATTGCAAACACGTTATATAAGTAATAAAATTTTTGTGGAATTTTGAAGGATATATATTTATATGGAAACATCAGAATTTTTTGGAAAAGAAAAGATTAGTAAGATATTATTAAAATTAGCTCCTCCTGTCATGCTAGCTCAACTGATTCAAGCTTTATATAACATTGTGGATAGCTTATTTGTTGGAAAATATTCAGATTCCGGGTTAACAGCTTTATCAATTGTTTATCCAATACAATTATTAATGATAGCTTTAGCTGTCGGTACAGGTGTTGGAATTAATACGGTTATGGCTTCTAAACTAGGGGAAGGAAAGAAGAAAGAGGCTGATGCTTATGCTGGTGTAGGAACACCACTAGCTATAGTTCTTTGGGCGTTATTTGCTTTAATTAGCTGGTTTGTTATGCCGGCATTTGCAAGAATGTCTACAAACTCTGAAGAAATAATAAACGATGTAGTAACATATGGAAGAATTGTTTGTTTATTTAGCTTTGGATTATTCTTAGAAAGTATATGGACTAAAGTTTTACAAGCAAATGGAAATATGAAAATTCCAATGATAGCCCAAATTGCTGGAGCTATTGTTAATATTGCTTTGGATCCTCTATTAATTTTTGGTTTAATAGGTTTTCCTAAGTTAGGTATTGCTGGAGCTGCCATTGCTACTGTTGTTGGTCAAGTTGTAGCAGCTGCAATAGTCTTTAAAAAAGGGTTTAGAAAATCACCAGATATTAAATCTTATCCACAAAGAATAGCTAAAATATTTAAATTGGGTACTCCAAATATATTAATGCAATCAGCTTATACTTTTTATATATTTGGACTAAATATGATTTTATCTACGTTCTCTGATCAAGCTGTTACGGCGTTAGGCTTATATTATAAGTGGCAGACTTTTTTCTTTATCCCACTTGGTGCTATGCAAACATGTATCGTTCCAGTTATAAGTTATAACTATGCAGCTGGTAATATAGATCGGTGCAAAAAGACTTTGTTTAGTTCGGTTTACTTTGGATGGGCTTTAATGACTATAGGTATTATTTGCTTTTTAACTATTCCAGGTCCAATGTTAAGAGTATTTACTAAAGATGCTGAAGTAATAAGAATAGGAACACATGGTTTCCATATTATAGGCATTAGTTTTATACCTATGGTTACTTCACTAATATTCCCAGTTTTCTTCCAGGCTGTCGGTTCAAGTGTGAAAAGTTCAATTTTAACAATTGTTAGAACATTAGTTTTATTTGTACCGTTAGGTTATTTATTTTCATTATTAGGTCTTTATTATTTCTGGCTAACTTTCCCAGTTACTGAGACGTTAACAAGTGGAGTTGGATTTTTCTTCTATTATAGATTCTTAAATAAAGACTATGTTAAAAATAAAACTAACAAAGAAGAGAAAAATGCTATTAAACCGGAAATAAAAGAATCAAAACCAGGTTTAATTATTACTATTGATAGACAACATGGCTCTTCAGGAAAACAAATTGGTAAGATAGTAGCAGAAAAGCTTAATATTCCGTTTTACTATAAAGAGATGATAGCTTTAGCAGCGCATGAAAGTGGACTTGATCAAGAGTTTATTGATAGTTTGCATAAAGAATCACCTGAAATCTTACAAAGCTTATATTTGAGTACGAATGTGGTTAGATACGCCATCGAAGCTCAAGATAAAATTATTAAAAAAATAGCTGATTCTGGAAGTTGTGTTATAGTCGGAAGAGCAGGTAGTTACGTTTTGAAAGACTATAAAAATGTTATTAAAATTTTCGTTAAAGCTCCAAAAGAATTTAGAATTAAAAGAGTTATGGAAGTCTATAACGATACTGAAAAAGATGCTAAAAAACATATTAGAAAATCTGATAAAGCACGTGCTGCATATTATAAACATATTTCTAATAGAAAGTGGGGAGATGCTAAAAATTACGATTTAGTTTTAGATTCTTCTATAGGATTAGAAGAATCTGCAAATATAATCGTCGAATGCTTCTTAAATAGCAAAAGCAAGTGATTTTTTACTAATGTATATAGAAAAGCAAGAAAATCAACTGTTAGTTGAGTACGTTCAACTAAGAATATTTTGCTTTCTATATACTATTTTTTTATAATTTGAAGGAGGTAAAAAATATGGACAAAAGTAAATTTGCAGATCGACTTACTGATTTAAGAAAAGAACAACATATGACGCAAGCTGATCTTGCTAAGAAATTAAATATTTCACCACAAGCAGTTTCAAAGTGGGAAACAGGTGAATCTATACCAGATATAGAAATGCTTGAAATATTATCTGATCTTTATGGATTAACTTTAGATGAATTAATTAAAGGAAAAGAAGCAACTAACGCTAATAAAGATATAGTTGTTGAAGAACAAATAACTGCTAAAGACGTAAATAGCAAAAAGAAACAAATTTCATTATTGAATATTGTCTTTAGTTCTTTAATGCTTCTAGCTTTCTTGATTTTTGGTTTTAGTGAGTTTTATGAAATTAGTAATTTTGGCTATTTTTCTCTATACGATATATTGTTTTCATTAGGCTCATATAAAGTTTCTAACTTTGTCCTTTTGTTATTGACACTTTCCTTTATTGCTTCATGCGTATTAAGTATAATCTATGGCGCAAATTATAAAAGAAATTCAATATTAGCTCATCTAAGAAATATATTTGCAGCTTTTTCACTTGGTGGTTTTGTCGGCTATATAATTAAAATGTTATCTTATGGAATGTATGAAATAGAAAGAGTAGGAGTAAGTGCTTATATATTGGCTCTCATTATCTTAATCTATTTTGTTCTATTATTAGTTTTTGATAAAAATACTAAAAATGAATATAAAGAAAGTGAATTGAAAAAGTTACTTGATTTAAAGCTTCTTATTTCATATGCATTTATATCTATGTGTTTAATGTTTTCAGCTTTAATTGAAAGTGCTAATGCTACTTTTACTGATTCGATACTTTGTTTCGTATTAATTACTTTTTCCTTATTGCTGTTAACTTTATATATTGTAGTTGAAATAACAAGACTAAAAAATAAAAACATTGTATTTATTTTAGACATAATTGGACTTTCAATTATGTGTATAACTTTATTGATTTATAGTTTTTCATTTAAGATTGTTACAGGTTTAGCTTTGTTTGCTTTAAATGGCGGTTTAATTGTGTATATAGTTATTAACTATATTAAAATTTGTAAGCTATTAAAAAATAGTAATAAATAATTAGAATAAGTGAGCGAATGGGCATTTAAATTAGGGATTATTTACAACTTAAAAATGGATAGACACTTTATATAGGTGACTATCCATTTAAATTTTTATTATCTATAAGCAAATTGTCATATATACTGGAATACATATAATTCCATCTTCTCTAATCGATAAATTCTTTGGATGAATTATATATGCTTTATCAATTCTATCTTCAAATTTTTCAATAAATTTTTTCATTGATTCAACTTTATATGATTTGGATGATTTGACTTCTAATGGGATTAACTTTTGAGACACTTTATTCCCAGTTGTTAGTAAAAAATCTATTTCTATATCATTTCTATGCTTTTCTTCATTATATCTAGTATAAAAATATAATTTATGTCCATTCGAAACAAGCATTTGAGCGATTATGTTTTCAAAAAACATACCTTTATTAATTGATAATTTATCTGATAATAATTCTTTATGATAATTCGTTTGTTCTTCATTATTTTCATCAAATGTATGTGTCAAAAGTAAACCAGTATCTCCCATATAACACTTTACAAAATTTCTTTTTTCATTTAGTGATAATCCTAAGTTAGGATCTGTACATAAGAAGCATTCATTACAAATCATAGAATCGCTTAACCAAAAGAATGTTTCTTCGTAGTCAATTGCGGTTGTATCAGTAGAAATAGATTTGATTTTTACTCGTTTTTCATGTTGAGAAAGAAAAAAAGGGATTTGGTCGAAAATTGATAGAACTTTAG
>ERZ838483.1393-NODE-1393-length-21292-cov-2.992654_pt1 | contig 21292 bp, 19 predicted proteins | sample MGYA00519939_ERZ838483 | MGnify/ENA primary metagenome ERZ838483 (study PRJEB31850, sample SAMEA3708836) | human gut metagenome | biome: human gut; feature: human-associated habitat; material: faeces | place: China | collected 2014 ... | reverse complement strand
AGATCACAAAATCAGCTTTTGAAACGGCGCTTCGGTCACCGATTTGCACCGTATCGATCTTGGTGAACGCGCGCATGGGCGCGCCACGTCGCTCGGGGCCGAACGAGGGGAACGCAAGCGCGTATCGCTTGTCGTCAAGCGACGCCGCCGCGCCCAGAAGCCGAGCGGCGGTGAAGGCCCCCTGTCCGCCGCGGCCATGCCAAAGCACTTCTATCATGTGAAACCTTTTCCCGTCTTGGATACGCCGTTCCATCATACGCCAGGCTTTTGCCCGGCACCCGGCGGGCCCGGCGTCGACCCGCAAAACGCCGAAAAGGGGACGAGCGTGCTCGTCCCCTCCAAGGTCGCAAAAACCGCGTTTCCTAGAACTTGGCGTAGCGCTCCAGGTTCTTCTCGAGCGTTGCCACGAAGCGCGCCGCGGTGCCATCGAACTGCGCGCCCTTCTTCTTCAGGTAGCCCAGACGCAGCGTCACGTCCGCGTCAAGCGGCACCGTGCGCAACTGAGCACCGTCGGAGATTCCCACCAAAATGCCGGAGGTGACCGTGTAGCCGTTGAGCGCCACGATCAGCTCGGAGAGGCTGGCGCGGTCGGTGGTGGCGATGGACTTAGCGCGCGGCTGGTCGCCCAGCGCCTCCTCGAAGAAGGCGGCCGGTGCGTCTTTGCCCTGGTCGAAGTAGATGTAGGGGTAGTCGGCCAGCCGCTCGAGCGTCAGGCTGGACGCGTTGACCAGCGGGTGGCTTGCCGGCAGCGCCACGCGCGGGGCCGACTCGACCAGCTGCACGAACTCGAGGCCGGCGGCGTCGAAGGCGGCGTCAAGCTCCGCGGCGGTCGCGGAGGTCTCGAACACCACGCCCAGCTCGCTTTCGCCCGATGCCACGTCGTCGATAACACCCTGCGTGGTGCGGTCGCGGAACGCGTAGTTGTAGGAGTCGCCGCCCAGCGCCAGCACCGTGTGCGCAAACGTCTGGACATTGAACAGGTAATGCTGCCCGGAAACGGAGAAATCGTATGCCATGGGAAGATCCTTTCGCTCGGTGCCGCGCCCCGCAAAAGCCTGTTGCGGGGCGCGGCCGATGTAAACCAGGTGTTTTGCGCCGTTGCCTACTTCGCGCCGTCGCGCTCGTCGATGAAGCGCTTCGCCTTGTGCTCGCTGGAGGTGCCCAGCTTGTCGGCGTCGAACACGATGACCTTGGCGGGACGCACGCCCGTGTGGGCCTTCAGCGCCGCCTCGACGCGCTTGGACACCTGGTCGTAGGGCTCGTCGCTGCCAAAGGCGCGCTCGACGGACACCTCGTAGCGGGTGGAGAAGTTCTCGTCGTACACGCGGATGGAGTACTCGCCGGTCAGGCCCGGCTCCTTGCGCACGACGTATTCCACGTCGGAGGGGAACACGTTCACGGCGCCCACGATGAACATCTCGTCCTTGCGGCCGGTCACGTGGATACGGGCGTGGGTGCGGCCGCAGCTGCACTTCTCGGTGGAAACGTAGCCGATGTCGCCGGTGCGGAAGCGGATCATTGGGCGGGCCTTCTTCATGAGCGTGGTGTAGGTCAGCTCACCCACGCTGCCGGGCTCGAGCACCTCGCCGGTGACCGGGTCGACGGTCTCCACGAGGATCTGGTCCTCAACGATGTGCAGGCCGTCCTTCGCCTCGCACATGGCCGCGCAGGCGCCGTAGATGTCGGACAGGCCGAAGAAGTCGACCACGTTCGCGCCCCACAGCTCCTCGATGCTCTCACGTGTGGATTCAATGGAACCGCCCGGCTCACCTGCGACGATGATGGTGCGGATGCTGAAGTCGTTGCGCGGGTCGAGGCCCTTCTCCTTAATCTTCTGACCCAGGGTCCAGGCGTAGGAGGGGCTGGTCCAGATGATGGTGGGCTGGTACTGCTTCAGCACGAAGATCAGACGGTCGGAGGGGATGGCGCCGGCCCAGATGGCAAGCGCGCCCAGACGCTGCGCGCCGATGACGTCGGGGCCGCCGACGTACAGGGCGAAGTTCAGGCCGTGGACGTAACGGTCGTTGGGGCGCATGCCGGCCTGCCAGAACAGACGGGCCTCGGTGTCCTGCCACAGGTCGAAGTCTTCCTGCGTGAAGGGGCTGACCGTGGGCACGCCGGTGGAGCCGGAGGAGGTGGCCATGAACACGACGTCCTCCTCGGGCACGCTGCACAGCTCGCCGAAGAAGCTGCCCACGTGCTGGGTTTCGCGCTCGGTCTGCTTGTTGATGAAGGGGAACTTCGCCAGGTCGTCAAGCGTTTTGATGTCGGAGGGCTTCACGCCGGCGGCGTCGAAGCTGCGCTTGTAGTAGACGGTGTTGTCGTAGGCGTACTGCACCATGGTCTGCAGGCGCTCGAGCTGCAGCTGCTCAAGCTCGGGGCGCGGCATGCACTCGATTTCGGGATCGTAGTACTTCTGGTCGTACGGGATGTTCTTCTTTGCCATGATGCGGTGCTCCTTGCTATCGCGTAGTGCCGGCGGGCGCCTTGCCTGCCGTGGTTTTGCTGTTCGTATTGAAACACCGAATTGCCCGGTATTCAACGCAGGTTACTAGGATATTTATCGATGGATTGTTATCGGGCAAAACGATAACCTAGCTGACCTGGGAATATATTGCGAAGAAAGGGGCGGGGAAGGGGAAGCTGGCGAAAAGAATCGCGATGTTTGCCGCGGGTATTTGTCGGTTTGCGTGCTCAAGGGTTGTCGGGTGTGCTGCCGCATGGGAAGAAGGAGAGTGGAGGGCGGAGAATAGGGAAGACGAAGGCGTGTCGCCTTCCCTATTCTCCTTGCGTGCTGTTCGGGTACCAACGCGCCCTTTGTCAGCGGCCTTTTCGCTGTTTACTCCCTTTCCGCCAGCTCGCGCAAAAGCTTGATCTCGGCTGCGTAGCCGGGCAGCTCGTTGGGGGTTTCCAGGATGAAGGGCAGGTCGCGAAGCGCGGGGTGCGTGACGATGCGTTGGAAGGCGTCGACGCCGATGAAGCCGTGGCCGATGCATTCGTGGCGGTCCTTGTGCGCCCCGCAGGGGTTCTTCGAGTCGTTGATGTGCACGGCGCGCAGACGCTCAAGGCCGATCACGCAGTCGAACTCGTCGAGCACGCCGTCCAGGTCGTTCACGATGTCGTAGCCGCCATCGTGGATGTGGCACGTGTCCAGGCATACGCCCATGTGGTCGGCAAGCTCCACGCGGTCGATGATGGCGGCCAGCTCCTCGAACGTGCGGCCGACTTCCGTGCCCTTACCGGCCATGGACTCCAGCAGCACCGTGGTGGTCTGCTCGGGGCGCAGCACCTGGTTGAGCAGGCCCGATATCAGCTCGATGCCCGCTTCCGCGCCTTGCTTCACGTGGCTTCCCGGATGGAAGTTGTAATAGTTGCCGGGCACGGATTCCATGCGCACCAGGTCGTCTGCCATGCATTCCAGTGCGAACTCGCGGGCGTGCGGCTTGTCCGAGCAGGGGTTGAGCGTGTAAGGTGCATGCGCCACCAGCGGGCCGAAGTTGTGCTCGGCCATCAGCGCACGCAGCGCCGCCGCATCGGCGGGGTCGATGGCCTTCGCCTTGCCACCGCGCGGGTTTCGCGTGAAGAACGCGAACGTGTTCGCGCCGATGGAAAGCGCGGTTTCGCCCATGGCCAGAAAGCCCTTCGACGTTGACAGATGGCACCCGATGGTCAGCATATCGACCCTTTCTTCGCTATAAAGCTTGCTATTCCGCTACCAGAGTCCCAACGCGTGCTGCGCCGCCAGGCTCGTGCACGCGATGGCCACCCAGCATGCCGCGCCCAGCACGATGGGTTTTGCGCCCGACTTCACCAGGCCCACGACGTCGGTGTTCAGGCCGATGGCGGCCATGGCCACCACGATGAAGAACTTGCTGAGCGTTTTGAGCGGCGCGAAAACGGCCGGATCGACGCCCACGGCGCTGGCGCCCGTGGCTACCAGGGAGGCGCACACGAACAGCACGATGAACGTGGGCAGCGCGCGTTTCAGGCTGAAACTGCTGGTGGAAGCCGCATCCGCGCCGTTTTCCGCGGCCTGCTTGCGCTCGCGCGCGGAAACCCACAGCGCAAGCGCGAACGTGATGGGGATGATGGCCAACGTGCGCGTGAGCTTGACGATGGTGGCGTAATCGAGCGCGTTCGCGCCAGGGTGCATGCCGTCCCACACGGCAGCGGCGGCGGTCACCGACGACGTGTCGTTGACCGCGGTGCCCGCGAACAGTCCGAAGCCGTTATTGCTCAAACCTATAACGTCGCCCAAGGTGGGGAAGATGAGCGCCGCCAGCACGTTGAACAGGAACACCACCGATATGGCGTGCGCCACTTCCTGATCGTCGGCCTTGATGACCGGTGCGGTGGCCGCGATGGCCGAGCCGCCGCAGATCGAGGACCCCACGCCGATGAGCGTGGCGGTGCGCCCGGGCACGTGCATCACGCGGCACAGCACCGCCGCGGTGATCAGCGACGCGGAGATGGTGGACAGGATGACGGGCAGCGACATGGCTCCCACCTGGGCCAACTGCGTTAGCGGCAATCCGAAGCCCAGCAGCACCACGGCGGTTTGCAGGATCTTCTTCGACGCGAACTTGATGCCCGGCCCTGCCGCGCCCTTCTCCTTCCAGAACGTGCCGATGACCATGCCCAGCAAAATGGCGAACACGGCGCCGCCCACCAGCGGCACCGCCTGGCCGAGAAACCAGCAAACGACGGCGATAAGGGCGCTTACGGCAATGCCGGGCGCAAGGGTTTTGATGCGGGACATGGGATGCTTTCTACGCGTAAGTTGTATGACGCGGTCAACTATAGCGCAATGTCCCGGTGAAGCTACTCGCCAGCGCGCGCGTCCGCCTGAAGAACATCGATGGCGATGTCCATGGCGTCTTGGATGCAGCCGGGGCAGGAGCGAAGCGGCCCCGCAGGGTCGCCGATGCCCTTGAGCTCCGAGCAGATGGTGGTGCCGTTTTGCGCCTTGAATCGCGCGCACATCTGGTCGGCCAGCTGGTACGTTTCCATCTTGCTGACGGGGTTTTCGCTACCGGCGCTTTTGACCCATCCGGCCGCCATGACGGCGCCCGATACCGCGCCGCAGGTCTCGGTATAGCCGCCCATGCCGCCGCCGAAGCCCTCCATCATGCGAAACGTCTGGTCAACGTCAAGCCCGATCGCCGGCGCCAGCGTGCAAGCGACCGCCTGCGCACAATTGAAGCCCTGCTCGAGATACGCCATCGCCTGCGTTTTGCACGCATCGTGGTCAAGTTCCAGAATCGCCTGTTTCAACATGGCAGTTCCTTTCCCCCTAGGTTCGCTCTATTGTACCCGCTAAGGTTCTGCAGCTTGTCGGCAGAAATGCGTTCAGGTTTGCGCACCGCGGTAAGCTGAGCGTGAACATAACGAAAGGGGAGCCCGCCATGAGTCACGGATCTTGCAACCTTACGGCAGATGAGGCGCTCGAGCGCCTGCGCGAGGGAAACGCCCGCTATCTGAACGCGAGCCAAGCGCAGGGCGATGTGTCGCCGGAGCTGCGCCAGTCGACGTTTCGCGAAGGCCAGCACCCGTACGCCATTGTGCTGGCGTGCTCGGACTCGCGCGTGATTCCCGAGGCCATCTTCTCGGCGGGCATCGGCGAGCTGTTCGTCATCCGCGTGGCCGGCAACGTGGTGGACAGGCACCAGCTCGGCAGCATCGAGTACGCCGAAGGCCACTTGGGATGCAACCTGGTGGTGGTTTTGGGCCACACGGGCTGCGGCGCCGTCGACGCCGCCATGCACCACGAGCCCTATGGAACGGTGAAGTTCATCACCGACGAGATAGCCGACGCCATCGGCAACGAAACCGACGAAGCCGCCGCCTGCCTGGCCAACGTGGCGCACAGCGTCCGCCGCATCGAGGAAAGTCGCAAAGTCCGCACCGACGAAGCCGAACATGGCTTGCGGGTGATAGGCGCCCTCTACCGAACCGACACCGGGGAAGTCCAGTTTTTGGAGTGATGGCCAAGCGCAGTTACGCCCGCGGGATTCCGCGGGCGTAACTGCGCTTTCGCTAGGTTATTTGCAATTCACTGGCTTCTCGCGTGTTCCCCTCATGCTGGCGATTTTGTGTGGTCGGGCGGTAGGCCGCCGCGCCGCGTTACCATAAACACCCTCTTGCGGCTAGGCATGCCGTACAATCTGAAGACACATCACGCTCCATCCGGGGAAACGGCCCGGTTGGGGCTTTGTCGTCTCCGGTGCCCGGCGGGCCGCGTTGCAGGAGTTTTGAAACCGACCATTTCGACGCGAAACGAAGGCCATGCAGCGAGACAAAATCAAGCCCATATTATTCAGCATCATCAAGCACTCCAGCAAAGAGGAGCTGCGCCGCCAGATCCCGAAAGATATCGTCTCGGGCGTGGTGGTGGCCGTGGTGGCGCTGCCGCTTTCCATCGCACTGGCCATCGCGTCGGGCGTAGGCCCTGAGCAGGGCCTTTACACCGCCATCGTGGCGGGCTTCCTGATCGCGTTCTTGGGCGGCAGCCGCGTGCAGATCTCCGGCCCCACGGCCGCCTTTGCCACCATCGTCGCGGGCATCGTGGCCACCGACGGCATGGAGGGCCTGGTAGCGGCCACCATCATCGCCGGCGTGATGCTTGTGCTCATGGGCCTGCTGAAACTCGGCACGCTCATCCGTTTCGTTCCCTACACCATCACCACCGGCTTCACGGCGGGTATTGCGGCGACCATCTTGATCGGTCAAATCAAGGATTTGCTGGGGCTGACGTACCCCGCCGGCACCACCACCGTCGACACCACGGACAAGCTGGGCGCCCTGGCCGCCAATATTTCCACGGTGAACTGGCAGGCCGTGCTGGTGGGCGTGGTGTGCCTTGCCATTCTGATGTTGTGGCCGAAGGTGTCCAAGCGCATCCCCGGCTCGCTGGTTGCCGTTATCGTGGGCGCCGCCATGGTGCCCACGTTCGGCCTGCAGGTCAACACCATCGGCGACCTGTACACCATCGAGGCGGGTCTGCCCACGCTGCAATTCCCCCAGCTCAGCCTGGACCTGTTCCGCGACGAGCTTGCCAACGGCATCACCATCGCCATCCTTGCGGCCATCGAGTCGCTGCTGTCGTGCGTGGTCGCCGACTCCATGATCTCAGGCCACCACCGCTGCAATATGGAACTGGTGGCGCAGGGCGTGGGCAACATGGGCTCGGTGCTGTTCGGCGGCATCCCCGCCACGGGCGCCATCGCGCGTACCGCCGCCAACGTGAAAAGCGGCGGCCGCACGCCCATCGCCGGCATGGTGCACGCCGCGGTGCTGCTGCTGGTGCTGGTGTTCCTCATGCCTTACGCCGCGCTCATCCCCATGCCCACCATCGCCGCTATTCTGCTGCAAGTCGCCTACAACATGTCGGGTTGGCGCAATTTCGCCCACCTTTGCGCCACGGCATCGCGCGGCGCCGTGGCCACGCTGCTGCTGACGTTCACGCTGACCATTGTGTTCGACCTGGTCACCGCCATTGCCGTGGGCATGCTCATCACCGTGGTGCTGTTCATGAAGATGGTCTCCGAGGAGACCGAGGTGAAGGGCTGGACGTACTTCTGCGACAAGGACTCCGAGGTCACGCACCTGCGCGAGCTGCCCAAGAGCGTGCGCGTGTACGAGATCAACGGCCCGATGTTCTTCGGCATGACCGACCGCATCTCCGACATCTCGGTGAAGGACTTCACGAAGTACCTGATCATCCGCATGCGCGGCGTGCCCTCGCTGGACGCCACGGGCATGAACGCGCTGGAGAACCTGTACGAGTACTGCGCGGAAAACGGCGTGCAGCTGATCTTCAGCCACGCCAACGAGCAGCCCATGAGGACCATGCGCCGAGCCGGCTTCGTCGACCTGGTGGGCGAGGACCGCTTCCGCCCGAACATCGACGACGCAATCGCCTATGCTCGCACCCAGCTTGAGCAGGAGGAGAAGGCGGCGTAAGGCGTCTGCGGGGGATCATGGCTCACCGGTCCAGCGGCCCTCGACGAACATTCGGGATAAGAATCGAAGATTCGCACCACTTGAAATCGAGGGGCTACCCCTCGTGCGCATCACGCCATTCGGTTGGGGAGGTTCCGGTTGCTTGCTTGTACGCTTGCGAGAACGCCGAGGGTCGCGGCCAACCCAGGCGTGCGGCCACGTACGCGACTGAATCGCCGCTTGCAAGCAGGACCTTTGCGCGCTCGATTCGGCGTGCTTTGGCGTATCGGCCGATGCTTTGCCCCGTCTCGCGCGAGAACGCCGCGCATAGGTGAGATCGGCTCACGAACAGCATGCTCGCAAGCTCGTCGAGGTTGGGTGCGCGTCCCTCGTCGAGCATGCGCTCGATGGCGGCATGCACCTCAAGGGCAAGCCCTGATTGCTTGCGTGTCGAAGCGCTGCAACGCGCAGCGTCATCGCCGGCGCATGATGAGGCCAACGCCGCCGCCATCTGCTCGATGCGCGCCTGGATGAGCAGCGCCGAACCTGGCCGGTATTGCGGACCGGTCCCCATCAATGCCGACATGATGATGCGCGATTGCGCCTCGTCCCACGTGTCCCCGAACCGCTCGAACATGCTCGAGAACGCACCTGGCCAGCGCCGATCGAGCTCCTCGAAGTATTGCGGCAGAAAGCAGATGCAGCGCGACGAATAGAGGCCGCCTCGGTGCAGCGTGCCGGAAAACGAGCCCGCGGGCTGCACAAACGAGTACAGAGACCCGTCGAGTAGCGCCCGCGGCCGGTCGATCATCCGCGGCATGGTGGCCTTGGAATCCTCCGACACCATGCACACGCACGCATACGCGCTCTCGGGCGACTCGACCAGTGCCATATCGTGTTCCATATACACCTCGTGGCTGAACGCGATGCAGAAATCCCCGACGGGCATACCCCAGATCGACCCGCGGCCCCACGTGCTCCGACCCGTGCCCGACCAGCCCTCGCCGTTGCGGCGAACGATGATCCCGAACTGCTCGAGCTGCGGCTCGTAAAGCGAGCGAATCGCGCGTGGGATGGCGTTGTAGGCGGAAGCATCGGTCATTCGGATTCGTCTCCTGTTGTTACGATTTCGTTCACACGCTCGGCAGAAATGTTTGCCAAGGTTTCCTTGCATGATAGGTTACGCGAAGGTAACTAGCAAGGGGCATTTCGCGCCGGCATACGCTCAAACGCGCCGCGCAAGAGCCCCGAATAGGGAAGGAATGACCATGGCCGAAGAAACACCCCGCTCGGCATCTCGCGAAGCCGCCGGCGTAGAGGCAGCCGCTCAGCCCGCCGCCGCGGCACCTCGCGATGCCGCCGGCGACGCGCCCTCTGCAGTCGGCGCGATAGCCGCCAACGCCGCAGCCGACCCGCCAGCAACTACCCCCACCACCAAACGCAACGACATCTCCCAGCTGCTCGACTTCGCAGGCAGAAGAAAGCCGCTCACATACGTCGGCTTGGCGCTCAGCGCCGTATCGCAGCTGCTTGGCTTCGTGCCCTACGTGTGCATCTGGCTTGTCGCGCGCGATCTCATCGAAGTCGCACCGAATTGGCAGGCTGCGCAAGGGATCGCCGCGTACGGCTGGTGGGCTATCGGCGGCGCGATCGCTTCGATCGCGGCCTACTTCCTCGCGCTCATGTGCACGCATCTGGCGGCGTTCCGCACGGCGTCGAACATGCGCAAGCAAACCACCGAGCACCTCATGCGCCTGCCGCTCGGCTACTTCGACGCCCACGCCACCGGAGAGCTGCGCCGCGTGATCGACGGCTGCGCCGCCAGCACCGAATCGCTGCTTGCGCACGTGCTGCCCGATGCGGCTGGCTCGATCGCCATGGTGGTCGGTATGCTCGCGCTGCTGTTCGCCTTCGATTGGCGCCTTGGCCTTGCGTGTCTGGTCCCGGTTGTGATCTCGATCTGCTGTCTTATGACCATGATGAGCGGCAAGGGCATGGAGTTCATGAAAAGCTACATGGGCGCGCTTGTGCGCATGAACGAAACCGGCACCGAGTATGTACGCGGCATCCCCGTGGTGAAGGTGTTCCAGCAAACAGTGTACTCCTTCAAGGCATTCCACGACGCCATCGCCGACTACGCGCGCATGGCGCAGGATTACGCGGGCACGTTCTGCCGAAAACCGCAGGTCTTTCAGCTGTCGGTGCTCAACGGCCTGGTGGTGTTCCTGCTTCCTGTGGCGCTCATCCTGGCGCCGGGCGAAGCAGATTTCCCGCGCTTCGTGGCCGACTTCGCCTTCTACGCCATCTTCTCGGCGGTCATCCCCACGGCCATGGCGAAGCTCATGTTCATGAGCGAAGCGTCGCAGATGGCTGGCGATTCCCTCGGCCGCGTGCGCGCGATCTTGGAGGCGAAGCCGCTCGAAACCCCCGCGAACCCGCAACCTATCGAGGGCGGCGACGTGCGGTTCGAGCACGTATCGTTCGCCTATGAGGGCACCGAAACCAACGCGCTTGACGACGTGAGTTTCGAGGTCCCCGCCGGCACGACCTTTGCACTCGTGGGGCCGTCGGGCGGCGGCAAGTCGACGTGCGCAAGCCTGGTCCCGCGCTTCTGGGACGCAACCACCGGGCGTGTGCTCGTCGGCGGCGTGGACGTGCGCGATACCGACCCGCATGAGCTTATGGACAAGATCGCGTTCGTCTTCCAAACCAACCGGCTGTTCAGCGGCACACTCGAGGAAAACGTGCGCGCAGCCAGGCCCGATGCCACGCGCGAGCAGGTGCTGGCCGCGCTGCGCGCCGCGCAATGCGACGACATCGTGGCGAAGCTGCCGCAGGGCCTCGACACGCACCTGGGCGCCGGCGGGGCGTACCTGTCGGGTGGCGAGGTGCAGCGCGTCGCCCTTGCGCGCGCGATCCTTAAGGACGCGCCTATCGTGGTGCTCGACGAGGCCACGGCGTTCGCCGACCCCGAGAACGAGGCTCTGATTCAGCGCGCGTTCGCGAAGCTGGCCGAGAACCGCACGGTGATCATGATCGCCCACCGGCTCTCGACGGTGGTGGGAGCCGATCAGATCGTAGTGCTCGACCAAGGCCGCGTGGCCGAGCGCGGCACGCACGCCGAGCTGGTCGAAGCGGGCGGGCTGTACGCCTCCATGTGGGCCGACTACGAGCAGGCCGCAAGCTGGAAGATCGCGGGCGCGCAGACGGAAGCGGCCGCCATGAAGGGAGGTGAGGCATGATGTTCGCCTCGTTTAAGAAAAAGTACTTCCTTTCCGACAAGGGCATGTCCGGCGTGAAGCGCGGCGTGTTCTGGACGTGCGTCACGAACCTGGTCACCATGGCCGGCATGGCGTTTCTGTTCCAGGTGATGGACGGGTTCGTGAAGCACCTGGCCGAAGGCGCCGACCTGCCGGGCGCGGTGCCGTTTGCCATTGGCCTTGCTGTGTTCTTCGTGGCGCTGCTGCTGTCGAATTGGCAGCAGTACTACTACTCCTACTGCATTTTCTACGAGGAATGCGGCAATCAGCGCATCGAGATCGCCGAGCGCCTCCGCAAACTGCCGCTTTCGTTCTTCGGGCGGCGCGACTTGGCGGATTTGACCGAAACCATCATGGGCGATGTGCAGGTGATGGAGCACGCCTACAGCCATGTGCTCGGTGAGCTGTGGGGCGCCGTGATCTCGACATCCATCGTGTTCGTGGGATCGCTGTTCTTCTGCTGGCAACTGTCGATCGCCGCGTTTTGGAGCGTTCCGGTGGCTTTTGCCCTGTTGTTCGCCACGCGCAAGCCGATGAAGCCGGTGTTCGAGCGCAATAGGATGGCGAAGCTGAAGGTGACGCAAGGCATCCAGGAGACGCTCGACTGCGTGCGCGAGATCCGCGCCACCAACCAGGAGCGGCGCTACCTGGCGGGTCTGAACGCCACGATCGACGCCGCCGAACGCGAATGCGCGAAGGGCGAGCTGGTCAACGGCGTGCTGGTGAACACTGCGTACGCGATCCTGCGTTTGGGGATCGCCACCACTCTCATTGCGGGCGCAAGCCTTATCGCCGCAGGCCAGATCGACTTCATGGTCATGTTCGCGTACTTGCTGGTGATCTCGCGCATCTATGCCCCATTCGATCAGGCGCTTGCGCTGGTCAGCGAACTGTTCGTCTCCGAGACGTCGGCGGCGCGCATGCGTTCGATCATGGAGGAGCCCATGGCCTCGGGCACGGCCGATTTCGCGCCGGCCGGTCATGATATTGAGTTTGATCACGTGGCATTCTCCTATGGCGCCGGCGACGACGGGCGAGCGGGGGAGCGCGTGCTGTTCGACGTGAGCTTCACGGCGCGGGAAGGCCAGGTGACGGCGCTTGTGGGGCCGTCCGGCTCGGGCAAGTCCACCTGCGCGCGCCTTGCCGCGCGATTCTGGGACGCCACGGGTGGCACGGTGCGCGTGGGCGGCGTCGACGTGTCCGCGGTGGACCCCGAAACGCTGCTGCGCGATTACGCCATCGTGTTCCAGGACGTGCTGCTGTTCGACGACACGGTGATGGGCAACATCCGCCTTGGCCGCCGCGACGCCACCGACGCCGAGGTGCTGGCCGCCGCGCGGGCGGCGAACTGCGACGAGTTCGTCAGCCGCATGCCGCAGGGATACGACACGAAGATCGGCGAGAACGGTTCCAAGCTTTCCGGCGGCGAGCGCCAGCGAATCTCGATTGCCCGCGCGCTGTTGAAGAACGCGCCCATCGTGCTGCTCGACGAGGCGACGGCATCGCTCGACGTGGAGAACGAAACCAAGGTGCAATCTGCTCTTTCAAGGCTGCTAGCAGGCAAAACGGTCATCGTGATCGCGCACCGCATGCGCACGGTGGAAGCCGCCGACAAAGTGGTGGTTCTCAAAGACGGCCAAGTGGCTGAACAAGGATCGCCCGAGCAACTGAAAGCCGCCGGCGGCGAATTCGCCCGGATGGTGGCCCTGCAAAGGGAAACCGAAACCTGGCAACTATAGCCCAAGCAGCGGTGGGGCTTGCCCCGCCGCTGCCGCGTCTTGCTCGCCCCGCCGCCCCCGCATCCTGTGCCTACTTTGAGCCGCGAACAGGGGACGGAGGTGCGTTCACGCGAGGACGCGGTGCGCAGCTGGTCCTGTGCAGCATCGGTGAGTTCTTCACCGCGATGATGCCCGATTACGTGGGCCGGCATTTCGACCTGGACGTCATCGCCGGGCACATCGCCACAGAAACCATCTCGGGAATACCCGTCTATCGCGGAATCTGGCACGACGGCGCCTCGCACTACTATGTCGACGGCAATGTCGTGGAAAACGGCCATGTCCTCGTTTTGCGATACGACGAGGCAACTGGTAGGTACAGTGGCGAAGGTCTGAAATAAACCCGTTTGCGGCCGACCACCTTCCTGGTTCGCTGTCATTCACAAGCAAGATGCGCCAGCGGCATGGCACGTAGAATCTGCCCGAGAAAGCAGGTAGAGCTGGGAGATGGCAAGTAAGCTCCCGGATTGCAAGGCAGGCCGGGAGCAAACAAGCAGGCCGGAAATCCGCTCTTCCGGCCTGCTTTCGTTTTGCGAAGCGGTGTTTGACTTGCTCGTCTTGCTATGCCTTGCGGCAGTGCGTTTCGTTGCGTTTTGGCTGTCGATGCTTCGCTACGTTGGTGGGGTCCTCCCGACCTGCGCCGCACCGCGCTACGCTAGCGAAACCTTCTTCGCGTTTTCTACGCAGCCACGTCCTCGCGGCGAGCCATGGCCTTCTCGTAGTCCTTCGTTCCCACGAACACCTCGTGCTTGTAGGGGTTCACGCCCAGCTTCTTGGCGCGGTAGGCCACGTAGCCCACGGCGGCCACGTTCGCAGCCAGCGCCAGCACGCTGACGACCAGGTTCACGTCGGGGTTGTTCACCGACTGAACTGCGAAGATGGAGTCGTTGGCGAACATGGGCACCACCTGGCAGAACATGCACCACAGGCTCAGCGTGTAGGCGCGGTTCTGGATCCAGCCGCCCTTGTTCCACAGCATACCGGCAACGGTGGGGGCCAGAAGCAGCGCCAGGCCGCAGTACCAGGAGTGCGTGGGCAGGCAGTTGTAGGTGTAGCAGAAGTTCCAGATGTCGTAGGAGATGATGAACACCCACGTCATGTCGGGCCACAGCATGTCCTGCTTCTTCTTGGACGTGTAGATGCCCCACCAGCCGGTCATGACGAAGATGTTCAGGATGCCGGCTATGCCGTTGAACACGTTATGCCAGCCGCCGTACAGGGTGACGCCTTCCGAGGACACCCAGGTGGTGCCGAACGCGCGCACGGCGCTTTCGAAGTCGCTGACCACGGCGATTAGGATGTTGATGGCCACGATCACGAACGGGAAGCACTTGAACCAGTCGGCGTTGCCCAGCTTGCCCCAGTGGTACTTCAAGATCAGGAAGCCGATGCATCCGGCGGTTGCCGCGTAGAGCTTCGCGTAGTGGAACCAGCTGTTCATGTACAGGTACGTCGGGTTGTTCAGCGCCCAGTCGGCACCGGCGGCCGCGCCGGCGTAGATGGCGATGAAGTAGGCGGTCAGGATGGCGGGGATCACCAGGAAGCAGGTGATGCCGCCGGCCTTCGTGCGTCGTGCGACCTCGTTGAACCCGATGAGGGCCAGAAAAACCACCACCCATCCGATCCACTGGTAGACGGCGGTGTCGCCGTAGACTTGGAACAACATGATGACCTCCCTTGAGTCGATACGCTCTCGCACCCGGCATTTCGGGCGCACAATGCCCGGGGCCGCTTGCGATGCCCTTTTCACCAGGCGTTTTGCCTGGTTGTTCCCTTTGTTGGCTGGTGGCCGTTAACCGGTTTGCACCGGTTTTCGCTTGGTTTCGCGCTCCATGTGAAGCGTTTGCGCGATGATGTCGCGCAGCACTTCGTCGGGCGCGTCGCGGTGCGTTCGCACGTAGCCGCAGATGCCCATGATCAGTATGTAGAACGTCTCGTAGACGTGGTCGATATCGACGGGGTGGCTCTGCGCGTAGTCCTGCACGGTGGTTTCCACGAAGTAGGCGGCCATGCGGTCGGCCACGCGGTTTATGAACTCCAGGTACAGCGACGCGTTCTCGTGCGTGTCGAGCGCGCGGCGGAAGCTGGAGTGCTCGAAGACGCCCACGCGCATGACGGTGACCACGCCCGCCAGGCTACCCTCGATATCGCCGGGGGTGCGGTGCTCGTTCCAGAACTGCAGCGACTCGATGTAGTCGTTCACGAAATCGTCGATGACGGCGGAGGTGACCTCCTGCTTGTTGCGGAAGTAGTGGTAGAACAGCGACCGCGCCACGCCGCAGCGCTCGCTGATGTCCTTCACCGTCGTGGCGGACAGGCCCTGCTCCTCGTAGAGCTGCCGCGCCGCATCGACGATCTGCTGCCGCCTTTCGTCGCTCATCCGTGTCACCTCCCCTTGGTGCGCGTTTACTGCGTGTTGGGCGCCGTGCGCGTTGCCTTCCCGGGTGCGCGTCCGCGGCGTGCGGGCGTTTCCCCAGTTGTGCGCTTTGTTTTCCCCTTGGCGCGCATCGCGTTTCCCGTTCCCCTCGGGCACTTGCGATGGCCATAGCATACGGGGCGCGTTGACGTGGCGTCAATGAACACATTTGCAGAAACGTCAAACATTTGATGGAGAAATCTTGCTATTATTCGGCCATCACGTTCACAGGTGCAACGAAAAGCATGCAAGTGTGAAAGGAGGGCGTGATGGAGACGAACGAACAGGCGAAGGCGAAGGGTGGCAAGCGCCGCCGGGCCCCCATCGTGTGCGCGGTGGTGGCCGTGGTGCTCGTGTGCGCCGGCGGCGGGTTCTACGTGTGGCACAACCAGCCCAGTTTCTGCAATGCCATCTGCCACGAGCCCATGGACTACTACGTGGACGGCTACTACGGCGAGGGCGATGCGACCCACGCGCAGCTGGCCGTGGCGCACCAGCAGGAGGGGGTCACGTGCCTGCAGTGCCATGAGGCTACGCTTGAGGCCCAGGTCAACGAGGGTACGGCGTGGGTTTCCGGGGCGTTCGAGACGAACGCCGACGGCAGCCTGGCGCCGCAGCTGATCACCGCGGACAAGCAGCAGTGCGCGACTGCCGGTTGCCACGACTGGAACGACGTGGTCGCCGCCACCGAGGACTGGGGAGGTCAGGCGGGCGTGAACCCGCATAGGTCGCATCAGGGCGAGGCCATCGATTGCAGCAACTGCCACAGCGTGCACGGCCAGTCGGTCATGTACTGCAACACGTGCCATAGCTGGGAGGTGCCGGAAGGCTGGAGCAGCCCGGCCAAGTAGCGCAGATCCGCTTGCCGCGTTTCGGCAAGCCGGTTTTCGAAAGGAAGGACCGACATGAGGAAGACGACAGCAGCGGCCTGCGGCGCAACGGCGCTTGTGCTGGGGCTCTCGGGTTGCGGCGCATCGTTCGAGGGTTCGGGGTCCAAAGACGCCGCAAGCGCCGAGCAGCTGGCCATGCACGCCGACGATCCATGGGATGCGGTGGTGCAGATCGATCCCGTCAAGAAGTGCGACACGCCGTTGCGCGACGGGGTGTACACGGGCACGGGAAAGGCCATGGCAGGCAACGTGACCGTCACGCTTTTGGTTGACGACAACCGCATCACGTGCCTGGAAACCGCCCAGGATGGCGAGACGCAAAGCGTCGGCGGGTTCGAGGCGGTGCGCGACGGCACCTTCGCCAAGATGATCGAGGCCTCGCAGGGCTCGGACATCGACACCGTCAGCGGGGCCACCATCACCACCGCGGGCGTGAAGCAGGCCGTCGACGACGCCCTGGCCCAGGCGGCGGATACGTCCGCCGACCAGGCGAAATCGGGTAACTAGCGAAAGGGGATGACATGAGCAAGCACGATAGCGAGGCGCGCGGTATCACGCGCCGCGGCTTCCTTGGCGCCGCCTGCGCCGTAGTGGGCACCACGGCGGCGACGGCGGCCATGCCTGCGGCTGCGCTGGCTGTGGAGCAGGGCGTCATCGGCGATTGGACGGCCGACGGTTCGAAGAACGTCGCCGTGCCCGATAGCGCCGCCACCAACGCCAGCGGCTCGGACGGCACGTACCGCGAGCACAACGCCGCGGCGTTCCCGGCAAACGACGCCACGCCCATTGCCCCGCGCGCGGTCCCCAAGACGTGGGACTACGAGTGCGACGTGTGCGTGGTCGGCGCGGGCGGCGGCGGGCTGAACGCGGCCGCACGCGCGGCCGAGCTGGGCGCCAACGTCATCTGCGTGGAGGCGCTGGGTTTGCACGGCGGCAACGCGCAGTCCGCGGGCATGTGCGGCATCCTGGGCGGGTATTCCGGCCAGAACAAGAAGCACTTCGCCTTCCCCAGCTACCCCTTCGACGCGCAGGCGCTGACCGATTGGGCCATGGACGAGTACCATTACGCAGCCGACCCGAAGCTCATCTACAAGATCGCCAGCGAAGGCGGCAAAAGCCTGGACTGGATGGCCGACTGCGGCGTGCGCTGGCGTTTGGGCGAGGTGCCGGTGTACGTGGCGCCGAAGAACGCCACGCTCGATCACCACGTGCTGAAGATGAAGGACGCCACCGACGCCATGTTCGCCTTCGGACAGAGAAACGGCGTGCGCTACAAGTTCCAGTGCCCGGCAACGGCGCTGGTGCGCGACGATTCGGGACGCATCGTGGGCCTGGTGGCGCGCGAGGATTTCGACCATGAGGTGTACATCCACGCCAAGGGCGCCGTCATCCTGACGGCTGGCGGCTTCTGTAACAACAAGGCGCTGCTGGAGAAGTACATCCCCACGGCGGCCATGGGCTGCGCGTCAAGCTACCTGGTGGGCGGCGAAACGGGCGAGTGCTTCCGCATGGGCCTGGGCGCGGGCGCCGACGTGTCGGGGTTCAACAGCTCGGCCAGCTTCGACGGCGGCGTTGATTGGCAGGCTGAAGGCGGCCAGTGGGCGCGTTTCCTGTACGACGGCATGACGCAGCTTTCGCGCCAGCCGTGGCTGACCATCGACCGTTGCGGCAACCGTCTTCGCTATATGGACAGCCGCGTGGCCGAGGACGGGGCGAACGCCATCTACGCCCTGGGCGACCTGGCCACCATCCAGATGACGCCTCCGGGGCATCGCAGCTACATCATCTTCGACGCCGATTACGAAGATCACCTGGCGGGGTTCGCGCAGGAGCATTGCCGCAAGCTCATCACGCCCGACCTGGAGCAGATCGACAAGGTGCCCGAGCATTACCGCGACTGGCACCACGGCGTGCAGGACGCCATCGACGCCGACGTGCTCAAGCGCCGCGACACGCTTGAGGAGTTGGAGGCCGACCTGGGCTTCGCGCCCGGCGTGCTCACCGAGGCTGTGGCGAAGTGGAACGAGTGCTGCGAGCGCGGCGAGGACGACTTCATGTACCCCATGCCGCCGGAGTGGCTGCATACCATCGTGAAGCCGCCGTTCTACGGCTGCCGCATCGGCGGCAACCTGTACGGCACGAAGGCCGGCCTGCTGATCAACGACCAGATGCAGGTTGTGGGGACGAACGGCCTGGTCATCCCCGGTTTGTACGCCGGCTGGCACACCGCCGGCGGCGCGTGTGGCGAGAACAGCTACATCGGCGACCCGATCCTGGGCTCGCTCATGGGCGACGTGGGGCTGGCGTTTTGTGGCGGGTACCTGTGCGGCACCTCTGCCGTGGAACACGAATTGCAAGGCGCGAAGTAGGGAAGGGGCGTGATGGAAATGAAGGATTCCATGCGCACGATGGCGCGACCGTACGCCATCTTGTTCGCCATCGCGCTGGTGGTGGCGCTGCTTGCCCGCATCGGGCTTGCGGTGATGGACGCCGCCGGATGGCTGGCGTACGACTACATCTCGGCGTCGGGCGTGCCCATGCTCGACGTGATCTGCTCGATCTTGACCGGCTCGGCGTTCGTGGCGTTCCTGTTCGCGGCGGCACTCACGCTGATGGTGTCGGCGGCCGGCGCGGTGCTGCAGGCAGCGCTGTTCGCGAAGGGCGTTCAGGGTGCCGGCAGGCCGGCAGCGGCGTTTCTGTGGGGCTGGGCCGCGGCGGCGGTGTCGTTGGTGTGCTTGCTGGTGGTAGCCAGCGGCATTTTGAGCAGCGTGCAGGTGGGCTCCATGAGCAGCAAGCTGCCGGGAGCGGGTGCGCTCGTGCTGGCGGCGGTGTGCTTCACGGCGTTTTTGGGCACGCTTCTGGGTGCGGCTTCGCAGGTCATGTGCGCGTGCATCTCGCGTGCGGGCGGGCGTGCGAGCTGGAACCTGGTGGGCGCGGCGGCTACGTGCGGCGCGGTGGTCATGGTGCTGACGGTGCTCACGTTCGCGGCCATCAATGCGGCCAGCCCGAACATGGCGGCTGTGGGCGGCCTGCTGGCAGTCGACTGCGTGGTGAACGTGGCGCTGCTGCTGGCAGCGGGCAAGTTCACGAAGTAGGGAAGTGCGGGGGCTTTTGCGGGAGCGCAAAAGCCCCTTTTCGGCGTTGTGTGGGGGTTGCTTGCGGATGACGGGGTTCGCGATGATGCCGCCCTCCCCATTCGAGGGCGAGGTTTGCGTTGCTGGTGCATGAGCGATAGCGCAAGCTCAGTGTGCGACGGTTTTCTGTTCGTGCAAACCTCTCTATCTGAACGGCGTGGGGGGGTTCTCTACCTGCGTAAGCTTCACCGCCCAGTACCATTGTGGATGCTTGCTTAGCTGGTCCCCAGCTTTGCGCGTGGTGATTGCTGGTTTGCGAATCGTGGTTTTGGGAGGAGGCGCGGCATGCGCGAACTTGGTTCCGTGACGTTTCGGGCGTTCGATACCGTGTGCGCCGTGTCGGCCGACGTTGATGCGGCAGCGTTGCGCGAGATCGAGGCGCTTTGCGCGCGATATGAGCTGTTGCTGAGTCGCTTCAATCCGGAAAGCCGCCTGTCCGCGCTCAACGCCGCAGCGGGCGAGTGGGTAGATGTGGGCAACGAGCTTGCCACCGTTTTGCGTGTTGCTCTGGGATATTGCGAGCGCACGGACGGGCTGTTCGACATCACCATGGGAGATGTGTGCCGCCTATGGGATTTCAAGCGCGGCGTTGTGCCTGATGATGCTGCCATTGCCGAGGCGCTTGCGCACGTCGATTGGCGCAACGTGCAGGTTGAGGGGACGCAGGCGCGTATCATCGACCCGCAGACAACGATCGACCTTGGCGGCATGGCGAAGGGATATATCGCAGATAGGGTGATTGACCTGCTGAAACACTGCGGCGCAACCAGCGGCGTGATCAACCTGGGCGGCAACGTGGCATGCTTGGGCAGCAAACCCGATGGCAGCGCATGGAACGTAGGCCTGCGCGCGCCCGTCCCTTCGGGCGGCAGCTTGCAAGCTGCATCGTTCGCCAGCGTTCCTGTACGCGGGAAGTCGGTAGTGACCAGCGGCGTCTACGAGCGGTCCTTCGTGCGCGATGGTCGTGTGCTCCACCACATCCTGGACCCCCGAACAGGCAAACCGGCGGAAACGGATGTGCTGTCCGCAACCGTCATAGCCGACAAGTCGCTCGACGCCGACGGCTACACCACCGCGCTCATCATCATGGGCGCCGAGCAGGCCCTAACCTTCGCCGAGCAAAGCCCCGGCATAGAAGCCATCCTCCTAACCACCAACGCCCGCCTGCTAAAAACTACTGGCATAACCACCAAAGGCGCAAGGCTGCGAGTTGGGTAGGTATGCATGCATGGAAGTACACAGAGGTGCTGCTATGAACGCGAGAAATGCGATGCAGCTCTTCCCAAATATAAAAAATGCGGGAGGACGCCCCCGCTACTTGGAGGAAACATCAAGCGATGTCTCCGATATCTTTTTACCCTGCCAGCCGCGCTCTTGTCTAGGCTGTTTCGAAGATTCACGAGTGCCGCATTCAATCGTGGAGGGCAGCGTAGCTTGTAAACCCTAGACGTTTTGTTCGTGTCGTAGCCCTTCTCTGATTGATTCGAACGCTTCATCGTGTTGGTATCTCAGGGATGCTTCCTCGGCTTGCGCGTCGGCGGCATCAAGTGCTTCCTCGACGTTGCCGTTTTCTACTTCGGCAATCACCTCTTCGTAGCCTTTTAGCGCTGCGAAGGGCATGAACTGGCTGCCACGGTCGGGCGAGGGAACCGATACGCGCACGCCGCCGGCCGCTACGCGTTGCGCTATGCGGTCGAGCACCTGCGCGCGGTATTCGCGCTCGTCGGCCGACAGTCCCGGCCACGCGTCTGGCGTGGGCAGGCCGGCGGCTATGCGTGCCTGATCAGGGCTAAGCACGATGCCCGCCTACCTGGTTGTTGCGCTCCATGGCGCTCGCCTCCTCCTTCAAGCTTGTGGCTTTCAGCAGCGCGTT
>ERZ838483.1391-NODE-1391-length-21431-cov-3.149280_pt1 | contig 21431 bp, 14 predicted proteins | sample MGYA00519939_ERZ838483 | MGnify/ENA primary metagenome ERZ838483 (study PRJEB31850, sample SAMEA3708836) | human gut metagenome | biome: human gut; feature: human-associated habitat; material: faeces | place: China | collected 2014 ... | reverse complement strand
TCTGAGGAGGTCGTTGGAGGGCCTTTCCAGGAAGAATCTCAGAAGCGCCCTCTCGACGCTCGACCCCGGCGCCGGCGGCATCGTTCTGGCCCTGGGGTCCTTGGGAAAAGCCTGGGACCTCCAGGATCGGGAGGCGGACGCCATCGAGGAGAGGATGAAGCGGGTTTTGGAGGCGAATGCCCCCGCCCTGCTCGCCATTTACGGCTGCGGCGCCGTTTCCGCCGCCGCCCTGGCCGTGGCCGGCGGGGGGAATCCCGAAAGGCTGAGAAGCGAGGCCGAGTTCGCCTCCCTATGCGGCGTCGCCCCGCTGCTGGCGAGCTCGGGCAAAACGGAACGCCATCGCTTGAACAGAGGGGGCGACAGGCGCGCCAACAGGGCGCTTTACCACAGGTCAAGGTCGACCCACTCGTCGAATGTGATGGAATCGCGGTTGCGACGGGTTTGCCAGTAGCAGGTCATGCCCGGCTTCACCAGCAACCTTTGGCGCTGGTAGTCGTCGTAAGTCGCAACCTCAGCCGGCAATGCGGGACGCGGGCCCACGATGCTCATCCCTTTTGTCAAGACGAAAAAACAAGATTACCTGCAGAAATGCCCCGACTAGATGGCCGGGATGCTCGTTACCAGAGGTTTAAACCGAATGGCATCTATATCCCAGCCCAAACGCCATCGACGACGAATCGGCGCCGAAAAAACTGCGCCCGAACAGGCAAAGAACCGTCCCATTGGGCATTTTCCCAATGGGACGGTTCTTTGCAAACAGCATGCGGCTGCACAAACCCTAGCCAAATCAAGCCAAGCGAAGCCGCTCAACCCGGCGGCCCTAGCGCCTCATCATAAATTTCTTGACCTTGGAAAGGATGCCTGCCGTCACCTTCCCAACGGGAAGCTCCAGCCAATTGTCTTTCTCCCTGGAAAGCTGGCGGACGTAACGCCTGTCCGAGAAGACCTTTTCAAGACGAGCGTGCACGTCGGCCCAGTCCGCTTCGCGCATCGCCTCGTCGCCGAGGATGCCCTTGGCCATGCAGGAATCCAGAAGCCCGGCGTCGATTCCTTTGGTTCGAAGGTGGTAATAGATGTCGAAGACGTCCTCATAACGCGTCGACCTGGCGCCGAAGCGCAGCAGAGACCGCATCTTCTCGGTGACCATCTGCTCGTCGGTGTTTCCCAGAAGCGAGATTGCCCCATCGGACGCGGCTTGTTAAGACGCGCCATCTTTTGCGCTCACCTTGCTCAGAGCGTTCCGGAAAATCAGAGCAAAATCCAACGAATCCTACCCATGCACGCCGATAGGTTTTCGCAGACTAGATCGTCCTCCAACGACCGCGATGAGTCAACGATACGAGGAAGAGGGGCGTTGCACAGCCGACCGTTGCAGCGCCGGCCACGAGGCAGTTGTCGGCCGTAGCATAATCGGCTCCACTGACAAAGCACCCCTCCCTTATCGGATGCCCGAAACGCATCACTTCGCTTATTCTCCCAATGGAATATCGCTCTCGAAACGAGGAGCGAACCGGTCACCCAAGAACTGTGTCCTCCACGCTACAGACCTTTCAACCGAGCGATTACTTTTCAAAGGGCGACATCATTTTGATGGCCTCGCGCGTGTCATATCGATCCTTGATCTGGTCAATGTGATTGCTCGATTCCGTTGACCAATAGATGCGATGGCCTCTTTCTTCTGCGGCCTTCTCGACGAGCTCCTCGTTGAAGACCCACCTCCACAAACGCGGCTGACGGTAGTACGCAGAACGGCTGAAACCTTTCTCCACGGGAAAGCAGAACTGCTCGAACCAAGCGACGCGATTTCCCAACACGTCAGCCCAAACTAGGGGATCGTCGATTATTGGGTTGAAGCCCAGCATCCTCATAGCGCGGGATGGGAATATCTGGCAATCGCAGAACGTCATGGTTATGCTACCGGCCAGCACATTGCACAGGGATATGCTGTTTTGGGAGAAAGAAGAGGCCATTCCCCCTCCGCTTGCCGACAGGAGCCCATAGCATCCGTGCTCCCTATCGATAACGTTATCCGGGTCATCGCACTCAAGCGACGCCATGCGGGCAGTGCCATAGTACTCGTATTGCTGCACTCGGCTTCCGTATGGAACATACAGTTTCCAACCCAAGCACGCCTCGCCTTCGTTCAGCCCCATCATAGGCAGCCTGTCCACAACGTCTCCCGCCTCGCTGTTCGATCCGGCCTCAAACAGCTCGATAGCCCTAGACACCCCGTACGCCGATGGGTCCTTGAAGACGGGAAGGCGCGCAAAGCACCATACGTCGGCAGGGTCCACCAGAACCGAGGCGGCGATGTAGCCCGGAATAGCTAGCCAACGGCCACGGCACATTTCGGAATAGAGGAGCTCTTGGCCGAAATCGCCCTGCCGGCACGTTGGAAGGACAACCCCGTCGTTTTGCATATACCGCTTGACGAAAGGCCGCACCTCTCCTTCGCAGCACGATTCGATGGCGTCTCTAACGTCTTCGCAGCCGTCACCGCAAATAATATCAGCCTTCGAGAGAAAGGTCGTTATTCGAGATGGAACTTCGCATCTGCTGCCTTCCGTCAGCTTAGGATCGTCCATATCGGACTTGAGGATAATCCCGGGCGCCTCAGCGCAAATCGAGAGAACGCAGGCCTCATCCGCCCTTTTCACCTCGTCGAGAAGCCTGGCCAAGCAATTACGGATCACGCCGTCCCCTGGAAAAGCATGCCTCCAACAGCCGAGAACCTTCTCTAGCAAGATGCGCTCATAGGAATGAAGAGCCGGCAGGCCTTCGCACACGCGATTCCTCACCCCCTCCAAATGCAATCCGCCCCAGGTGATCCCCCGCACCGCGTCTTCCGTCCTGTGCGGGTCCTCGGGGAGGATGGAATCGAGCAAGATATCCGTCACAAGCTCGGACAATGACTCCGGCTCGGGCAAATCAGGGCTCGCCTCCTCCAAAGCAGGCAGCTCACACTTGCCATTGCAGGTTATCCACCTTCGCTTGCTGTCGCACTCGAGCTCGAACATGACCCTGAAAAACTCCGGCTTTCTCGCTCGCGCTCTAACCATGACGACGTGCGCGATATCGTTCGGCGCCGACCCGAAGCCGTATCTGTCCAGACCTTGGTTCCGCCACGAGAGCAGTTTGAAAAAGAATTCGTCGTCAGAGTAGCTCGCGATGCCATCGATCAGCTTGGTGACAGACGAGGAGGAATGAGTCCAGCTCTCCTCACAGAGAGAGGCCCCCGCGCTTCGACGAGCCTGTTGTAGACCACGCCTTTTTCAAACCCCCGTTCGATCAGGTCCAAGCAAGCCTCGGCAACAGGCTCCCAACGCCAGCGCTCGACCTCTTGGCGAAACGCGGCATAACTTACCTCTTCGTCCGATAGGGCACCGAAATCCCGAGGAACGCCTGCGGAAGGATTTCCAACCCCAGTTTTCAGCGACTCACGCCTTGGCGCATCTTTGATGGCGCTCTCCACATCAAGGACCTCGCGCTCGAAGCCGACCCCGCATCCAAGATCGGTCGCCTTCTTTTTGCATATTTCGAGGCGGAAGCGAAGGTCCTCTACATCCTCTGCCGAGCAGCACGGCGAATTCCCAAGCAGACCGGCGAAAACGGCCAGCACATCGTCCAGACACGCCGCGCTCGCGAGCAAAGATCTGAGCTGATGCTCTATAAGGCGGTGGTCATACCTGTAATCCGGCTGCCGCGATCGGATTCTCGACAATCGCAAGGGACCTTCGCTCGCCGCCCAATCCACCACCTGCTCCATCAGCACGCCCGACATCCTGTTGTCACCCGATTGCGATGCCGCGTTGTCCAGCTCGAGCAAGTCGAAAGCCTGGGCTTCAGTTGCCATCCCGAGATCGGAAAGCGCTCCAAAGACTTCGACAAGATTGGACAGTGAGTAATCCTTGTGATCAGTGAACCGGGCCAATCCGAAGAGAATCGCCTCATCGCAACGCTGCGCGAGACCTCGATCACAGGCGACAAGCAGGGGCCTCAGCATATCGTGGGTCTCTACAGCGTCTTGGGATGCCAGCAAGACCGAGCCACCAGATCCGTACTCTTTCGAGAGGTAGCGTTCAGGGATCTCGCTGCAAATCCCCTGGAGGTGCTCGAGCATTCGCAGCTTTGCGCAAAGGGGTCTTCCTGAGAAGACGAAGCCCTCCAGCGCCTTCTCCTCGAACGCTCCTGCGCAAAGACTCGTCCCTTTCGCGGCAACGAATGCGATGTATGGCACGGCGCATGCCTCCAGGGTCAGCAAGCCGGGCCAAGACGGGGTCTGGACCCACTCCTCCAAAGCGCGCGCTTCCCCGGTCCCCGGCAATATGGCCTCACCATGCCCAACGGCATACCCGAGGCAGGCCGAGGCCCGCAACGTCCTAATTAGGGATAGATACTCCCCGCCGGAACGGGTCCATCCAGGCAATCGCCGCTTCCATGTCCAGCGCCATGGCATCGAAGCCGTCGCCATCGGATTCGTAGCCGAAGATAAAGCTCTCGGCGAACAGGTCGGCGGTAAAGCCCTCTTGGTAGACGCTGCCCTCCCTTTGCCCCAGCAACAGCCTGGGCCTGTCCGCATCGGACACCGGCAGCCCCTCGGACAAGCACAGGACGTAGGCCATGGTACCGATCCCGCGCCCAAACGAGTCGGCAGAGAGCTTCGAGAAGAACGCACATCGCGCGATGCCGGAAGCGCCCCGGTCAGCACATCTCTCATCATATCTGCGGCGGCATCTTTTGTGATTGGCAGCTCCGCGATCTTGGAAACGTCGTCGTCTTCCGCTGGAGACCGCAGCAGCAAACCCTTCACGAAAGCATCTCGAAAACGGGAACGCAGTTCATCCGCATCATCCCCGAGACCACCGTCGGAAAGGAACTCATTGAAATCGAGCCCGCGGGCGGCGGCGAACCCGCCCCATGAGGACATCAGCGTCGAAGGGCCGTCATCCTGGCGTAAGACACCGCCGTCCTCGTTCGGATCCGACAGTATCTTCAACGCGGCCAGAGGAGAGAGACCGGAGAACCAGATGCCGTACAGCTCGTCGCTCTGCTCCGCGCATCCGGCGTCTTTTAGCAGCCAGAGATACCTGTCAAGCGTCGTCGCGTACAAGGCAGCCGTCTCCTTGCTGAGAGGCGGGACCATGTAGTCCATGCCCACCAATTCCTCGAAGTGCAGGAAAGGCCTTCGCTCAAGCCAATATTCGAAGTGCTCGTTTACCTGGGAAAGCGTCGACAAGGCGAGTTGGACTCTGAGCACGTTTTCCAGCTCTCCTGATTCGCACGCCATCCCATACACCGTTTTCGCCTGCTCGCAGAGAAGCCTCCAGGGAACGCCGTGGGCGACAGCGTCGATGACGTACGACGTGCCAAACAGGTCGATGCACTCCTCGACTCTTCCGGAGGCGGCAAGCAACCGGATAGAATAGCAAGACCTGACCACGTCGCCTTCCATCCCCAGCGCGGCGTCGGCGAGGTTGTTGGACGCGAAACGAAGGTATCCCTCCATACCGGGTTCCAAAGCTTTGGAGCTGACGAAGAGCCTGAAATCGTTGTGAACGGGGCACGTGGACCCGTCAGCGCACTTTCTCAGCAAAGGGGAGAGGATGGAGACGTCACGTGCCACCACATATTCCCCTGAGAAAACGTCGGGGAACGCGTTGCACAAGAGCTCAGGGTAGATGGCCCCGTCGAGAAGATGCATCGACGAAGCGATGAGGCCCAACGCGTTCGATCCGTTTCCGTGATGCCGCTGAATCTCATCGTCGGCTTTCTGCCAGATGGACTCGTAGTACTCCTCGACGTTTTCCGAAAGGCCCGACGACCTCAGCTTGTCAACGGCTCTGCCGCGATCCATCTCGTCGGCGACAGCGTGGACCGCATACATCACGGACAGGGTGTTCCCGTTGGTTATATTGATGATCTCATTGGAGAGGACGATGGAGTCATGGCCGGAAAAGCCGGTTCTCTCCGCCAAGAGCGCCGAAACGTCGTCGGCATCGATATTGGGAAGACTCACCACCTCGACACCGGCATGCTCCCCTTTGAGCCATTGCGGATACGAGGAATACAGGTTGGCGGGTTGGCCGGACACGAGAATCTGAACGCCATCGGGAATCGACGTCGGCGGGGGCAGGTGCCTCAAGAAGGTCAGTTTTTCCTTGGCCCGCGCGGCGTGGTCGATACTGTCAATCGCAAGAATCGTCCTAGAGCCACGCCTGGTCGAAAGCAACCCAGCGAGCCTCAGGACCTCGCTGCGGAGCTCGTCGTCATTGCAAAGCTCGTTGATGATGGGAATCCGCGGCTTCTCCCCGGAAAGCTCGAACGCGTCACGAAGCTGATTCAACAAAGTGCTCCATAGCTCCCTGGGAGACACGATTCCAGCATCGGGCGAGTAGCTGAAGTCGTCGACGTCAAGGGGCTTGAACGCATAGAACCTGAAGGGGCGCGGGATCATCCGCTCGCACAGGCAACTGACCAGCCTCGTTTTTCCGGAGCCTGGACGCCCTTGGAGAAAGACGACTTTGCTATCGGATGATTCCAGCTTGTCGCACAGAAGCGAGCACGCGTGTTCCCTGCTTGGGAAGACCGGTGTAGGGACGGGAACCTCGATCGGTGCCTCCATGGAATTTCGGTTTAGACCGCAAATGCATTCCCGGACGATTTCCGCGGTGACCGCATTGTCGCCCGCCGCCGTAGTCCATCTTCTGAGCTCAGCGGCAAGCAGGATGAAGACCCTGGAGGCTAGCTCCTCAGACCCTGCGCACACCTCATCCTTCAATCTGCCCGTAAGCTCGATCTCCTTGTCGCGAAGGGACGGGCTCCTGCCTTGATTGTCAGGCTGCTCAGAAACGGCACGACATCGGACTCCCCGAGATTCGTTGAGTCAGCGAATTCGTGCCATTGGGCATCGAGGTCCGAATCATCGAAAATAAGCTCGGAGAACGACGTGGCGGACCCGAGCTCTGCAGACACCTTGTCCCAGAACTCCCCGAGGGGAAGCCGCTTGTAAGGCTTTCCCATGTACACCGCATCCGTCTTTTTCACGCCCATCTCGCGGTTCGTGTACAAAACGATCTCGGGGGCCGCCTCTTCCTTGAGCGAAATCTGCTTCCACCCTGCGGCGAGAGAGGCGAGCAGGGATTTCTTCGGACCCTCCCCCTCGCTCGACACCCCCTCTGTCACCAACGCCCCGAATGTCAGGTTATTCGCGCCCGTTGTCGACGCTATTTTATGCTTCACCTGGACACACACCATGGGAAGCCCGCGCGACCGACGGACAACGACGTCGTCGACCCCTTCGAGACCAGCTTCCTGGAAAGTCACCGACTTGATATCGTCGCTTTCTACGAGCATGGAGATCACGTAGTCAAGCCCGACGTACCATTCGAACCAATACGGATCGCCTACGCCTGGTTGGCTGTATTTAGACAGCAATTCATCATCCTTTCGCCCACTCCCCCCGAAACGCAAATCAAACATTAGCCAGAGGTTCAGGATTGACGCTTGTAATGCACAAACAGAGAAATAGCGATTAATGTTTTCAATAGAGCTTATACCCTCGGCATTCCGATAGCACGTGATTTCACATTTGATCTTCCTACGATTGCTTTCCACCCGAACGCCGCACCGCTTGCAGGTTCTATACGCCTTCGCGAGACCAAAATAGAGGATCCGCGAATCCCCATTTTGGGCCGCACTGAAAACAACACGTTCAGCTCGTCCTAATACGTAGCTGGTCCGCATTTCTAAGGAGCAGGCTTGCATTCAGCCGAAAAGGAAGCGACGCAAAAAAGAACCAGCGTGCAGCCAAGCCCCTATCCCGACAAGGTCACAAACGCTGTCAAAACCTTTACGAATATGTTAAGGTTTTGACATGGCACATTTCGATGACATATATGACATAGCCGCCGACGAGTACGGAATAGTCACCGCCGCGCGGGCTCGAGAAGCCGGAGCGGCGCCCAGCGAGCTCAACCGTTGGTGCACCGATGGCAGGCTCTTGCGGCGCGGGCACGGCGTCTACAAGCTCGCGCGCTGGGTGCCCACGCCCTACGACGCCTACGCCGAGGCCGTGGCGCTCGTGGGCGACAGAGCCTACCTGCACGGCCTGGCCGTGCTCGCCATGCACGGCCTGGCGCTGGTGGACCCGCGCGCAATCGAGGTCGCCACGCCAAAGCGGGTGCGGCGGAAGCTCCCCTCCTGGGTGGAGCCCGTGGCTGCGCCCAAGGGAGAGCGCACCACATCCTACGAGGGCATCCCCTCCCAGCGCGTGGCAGACGCCATAGAGTCTTGCATGGACTCGGTGATACCCGCCCGGCTACTCGAGGCCGCCAAGCAGGCGCACGGCGAGGGGCTGGTCACCGCCGACGAGTACGACAGACTGGAAAAGGAGCTGGCATGACGCAGCCTAAGACGCCCAACAGCAGGAGAAATCTAGACTTGGCCATAGACAGGCTCTGCGTGAAGACAGGCGACGAACCCGGCCGCGTTAAGCGCCCGCTGGCCACGGCCATCGTCGGGCAGATGCTGCCGGACGGCGCCGCCAAGGGCGGAAACGCGCTCAAGATTCGCTTCGGTAAGGACGTCACGCGCTTCTCGCGCGACCTCGACACCGCGAGGGCCTCGTCGCTGGGCGAGTACGTATCGCGTCTGGAGGGCTCACTCGCCCAGGGCTGGTGCGGGTTCACCGGCACCATCGTGCCCAAGGAGCCGCCGTCACCCAAGGGCGTGCCCGCCGCCTACATCATGCAGCCGTTCAAGGTCAAGCTCGCCTACAACGGCAAGTCGTGGATGACGCTGCCGCTGGAGGTCGGGCACAACGAAATCGGAGACGCCGACGACCCCGACATGGTCTCCTCGCCCGAGGCCGCAGCGATTCTGGCAGAGCTCGAATTCCCCGAACCGGGGCCCGTCCCATGCATGAGGCTCGAGCACCAAATAGCCCAGAAGCTGCACGCGGCCAGCGGAGCGGGTAGCGAGCGCGCCCACGACCTGATAGACCTGCAGATCGCCGTGGCTGGCGGCCGCATCGACTACGCCAAGGTGCGAGAAGTATGCGTAAAACTCTTCGACTACCGCCGCGAGCAGGCCTGGCCGCCCACCATCGTCAAAGGCAATGGGTGGGACGAGCTGTACGCTTCGCAGTCCAAAGGCCTCAACGTCCTACCGACTGCCGATGATGCCATCGAGTGGTCGAACGACCTAGTAGCCAAGATTAACGCATCTGAGCAAAGAACGCGAAGGCGCGGCTTGCCATATACCGAGCCTCGGCAGCACCGGCCTGCCGTTTGGCGCTGTCGACCTGCCGTCGAGCCAGTATCGGGCACCCGACCGTAAGAAGGCGGCAGAGGCAGAATGAGCACGGAGAGCAACGAGTGCGGCAATGGAGGAGACACGGAATCGAAATACGAGGAGTTGGCCCGCGGATGAAGGCCGATGGCGTCAGCGAGGCGATAATCGCCAGATTTGTTGTGGAAGAGGTGGAGGAAGACGAGTTTCGCCGTGGCAAAGGCGTCACCGAGATCGAGGCGCTGAGGGAGTGGAGGAAGATTCCCGAGCACATCCGCAAGTTTCTGCTCGCCAACGCATCGTGCCGCAACTGCGGCACGATGGCGCTCGCACCCAAATACACTCTGCGCATGCGCCACAGCTGCGTGCTCATCGAGGGCCGCTGCGCGAAATGCGGAGCAGAAGTCGCAAGGCTTTGCGATTAGCCTGCTTCATCCTCGATTCCGAGATGCCTTTACCGCAGCGGAATAGGTTTGAGAAGCGAATCTCATCAAGCCAACCCGGGGATAGCCGTTGCGATGGGGACGTTAATCTTGTTAACGATCTCCGTGTACAGGTCGGCTTCGACGCCAGGCGTCTCGATGGAGACGACGAGTGCATAGCGCACCGTGCACCCGGCTTTTCGTAGGGCCAAGCGATGCGACCACCAACCACCGACGGGATAAACCGCTATATAGCGCGCGTTCGCAAGGTTGGCAGCACTCATGACTTTAAAATCGCTGTGGATAGACCCGACATCTCGCATTTGCTGTCCTAGATACCAATCTCCGGATCCGCTGTTGCCGCCGTTATCGCCGCCCGCTTCCTCCCGTGCCTTCTTGTTGACTGCCTTCAGGAGGTCTTCAGCCGTTTGAGCACTGCCGTTCACCTGGAACCTGAGCCCGAGAGACTGATATTGGAACTTCGTCGAGCGACCCCTGGCACTAGGATTTGGTTCCACGAAATACGATAACGTCACGCGCAGCTTCGCCTGCTTGTCCCCCAGCTTAAGCAGCTCTTCCTGCGGCCAGGGCAGCTCGTAGAGGTGCATCTCGTTAAGCGTGCCCTCCTCGGTAAATGGCTTAATCTCCCTCTGAATAATCAAGTTCACCCGGTTCTCCAGCGACTCCAGGGCGCGATCCAGACTCGGCACTCCCCACCCGCATGACCTCAACAGGTTCTTCCGGCCGGCTTTGGTCGGATCGCCATCGGGAAGGAAGTCTTTCTTCATCTGATCGGTCCAGCTAGCAGAATGCACAAGCAACGCCCTCACGGTCTCTGGCCAGAGGTCGGGATTGGCGCGCATGAGCTCCGCGGCCATCCAAGAAGCAGTGCCGGTCGCGGCGCTCGTCGCATGAATGGCATCGAAGTAACGGCTTGGGATATCCTTGCTCGTAGTGAGCAGGCCGAAATCATCGGCATCCATATGGTTTCCGAAACCGTCCGCCGCAACGTTGCCGCCATCGAGGCATATCTCCGGCTTGACGGGCCATGAGCCATCCCACAAGACGGAAGTCCTGCTATGGGGAGACAGGGAGCCGGGCTCGCAGGCAGCATGCCATCCTTCGAAACCGCGTTCGTCGATACGCACGTTATCACCCGCATACGCGCCGATCGTCAAGGCGTTCCAGGCCTCGGCTGGGCTCTGAACCGAATGCATCATGTTGCACTCGACGTAAGAATCCATATCCCTAAGCTCTGATACCTGGATGTTGCCGGCGCTGATGAGGAACAGGCGTTTTTCGCCACCAGTCTCCCCAGCACCAGAAGCTAGATTGTCGACCTCGGCAGACCAGGCGGAGGGCTTGCCGTCCTCCGGTCCCATGCCCTCGGTGACCGCCATGCAGAACGCCCTCCTCCACGAAGGGCGAGCGATCTCTGCGCTGTAGACCGCATCATGGGTGACGGCACCGTACAGATGCTCATCGTTCTCGCCTTCGGGCGGCAATATCTCGACCGACTCGACGGCATGTCGGACCGAAATCCCTCCCGTTGACTCGAAGTGTCGTCTCAGATTGCCATAGGCGACGAGCCCCGCCATTCCCGTCCCATGGCCGCCGGCATCCAAGCCTGACCAATCGGGACTTGCAGACATGACCGAATTCTCGTCGACGACGGGGGCCAGCAGCGGGTGCGCGCGATTGACCCCGGAGTCGAGGACGCACACCGAGGCATCGCCCGGTTCGACGAATAGGCGTGCAGCCATGTCGTCGATGAATTCCCTCTGACCCCTGGCGTCAAGGTTAACTATCTCGGAAACAGAGATGCCGCAAGGCCGTATAGACTCGATGTACCCCATGTCATCGAACAGTCTCTGCAGACTTGGGCCGTCAACTCTGACCATACGCACAGCAACCTCAGGAAAGACAAGTTCTTCCCTCGAGAGGACGATACCAATCTCACGGCACACGCGTTCCAGGCGAGGACAAAGCTCAGCATAGGGCACAACAAACACATCGAGCCAAAGCTCGCACCATACGGAAAATGCGCCGGGAAATCTATCGGATGGGCCGTCCCATAGATCCCTGACGTCAGCCTTCGCAACAGCCTCGATGCTCTCGACGAGCTTCGCGTTCTTAGGCTTGCCTTTCTCTGTTTTCTGCGTTGGGTCTCCATACTGCGCAACCCTGTCGCTGAAAAACTCGGACTTCTTCGCAGGCACGAAGACCGTAGCCTTCATTACGCCGCTTTCCTCGTCGCGAGACGAGTTCAGCACAACGATCTTGCCGGGCTTGTTCTCCAAGCTGTCTACCTCGAGGTCGAAACCCTCGGCGCTTGTAAAAGTAAGGTACGAGCCACCTCTCGCCTTGGCGACATCGTCTTCTACAGCCGCGCGGGCGAGCTCAGCGCTCAGCTTCGCAGCATGCTCAGAAACAGTTCGCTTTACCCTTTTCTCATCGCCCCCGCCGTTAACGGGCGCGAAGGGATAAGATGCCGGCTCTATCGGCAAAACGATGTTCGGCTTTCCCATTTAGCCAACCAGTTTCTCGGCATTGGAAGAACAATAGATGTCCAAGCGCTCGTTGCATAGGGCAAGCACGCCCTCGTTGGTCACGGGCTCGCCGGACAGCAGAGCGTCTTTGATGGCATCTCGGCACACGCCGACGATCTCAGCTTGGCAGAGGTTCGCGAGCCGCTTCGAGAGATCGTCGGACGCAAAGAAGCTGGTGTCGTACCCACCGATGACGGATTCCGCAATCAGCCCCGCCTCCTCGACCGTGGGCAGGCCATAGTGGAGCACGTCGTCGAATCTTCGGAACAGCGCGCGGTCAAGCATCTGCTTGTTATTGGTCGCGGCAACAATGATGCTCTCTGAGCTGTCTGCCTCGATAAACTGCAGGAAAGAATTCAGGATACGCCGCATCTCGCCGACCTCGTTATCCAGCCCCCTGTCCGCGCCAATAGCGTCAAACTCGTCGAACAGGTACACGCCGACATTGCGCTGAATGGTGTCAAATATCTGGCGGAGCTTCACGCTGGTCTCGCCCATGTATTTCGTTATGAGCTTGTCCATCTGCACGACGTAGAGCGTCATGCCTAGCTCGGAGGCGACTACCGAAGCCGTCATGGTCTTGCCGGTGCCAGGCGCACCCTCAAGCAGGATGCGCCTACGGTTTGCGTAGCCATACAAAGCGAGCTTGCCACGATTGCGGTACTCATCGACAATTCGACGCAATTTATCCTTCACAGCATCCGATACAATGAGCTCGTCGAATCTAATCTTGGGATGATAGACTTGGAAGAGCCCGTCGACCAAGCTCAGATTGAGGATTTTTCCCCGCGGACGGCCCTTTATCCGATCCGCAAGCTCCTTCATCTCGCGGGCGGCCGACGCATGGCCCTTCTTAGCCTCCGACGCTCCAATCTGGAGCAAGGCGGTTCTGAACGCGTCATCATTTGCATCCATATAGGCCTTAGCCAGCTGCTTTACTTGATCGTTCGTGGCCATGACCGGCTCACCTCCTCACTTGTCTCTAAATGTATATTGTATGCCAGAATCACGGAAAAGCCGTCAAAAGCCTGTGGCCAAGCGCGCTTACACCGAAAACAATCAGAATCTATTCTCTTCGCTATCTCAGACCCTCGATGCGGGTGAGGTACGGGTCGGCGCCGTAGCGGCCCGACAGGTACTGCTTGTCGAAGGCCGCGTTCTTGCTGACCAAGTTGCCGTTGGCCTCGTGGATGTCGGCGAGCGACCACAGCTGGCTGGCCTCCCCCTCGCCGCGCGCCGCGAACCATATCTCGTCGCGGCGGAACACGTCGTTTCGCATGGTGGACACGTCCTGCGACGAGAAGATGAGCTGCGCGCCGTGCTTGTTGACCTCGGGGTCCTTGAACAGCAGGATCACGTAGCGCAAAAGCTTCGGGTGCAGCTTGGCGTCCAACTCGTCGACGACCACGGTGCCGCCGCGCTCGAGCGCTGCCAGCAAAAATGCCGCCAGCCCCATGAGCTTCTGCGTGCCGGCCGACTCCTCGGACAGCCGCAGCTCGTAGCCTTTGCCGTCCACTTCATGTTTCACGAAGACGCGCTGGCCGCGCCCCTCGGGGGCCTTCTCCACCCTGAAGCCGTCGATGCGCACGTCCACGGCACGCAGGAAGCGCGTGACCTCGGGCGAGTCCGCCTCGTCGAGCATCTGCTCGAGCGCCCGCTCCAGATAAGAGCTGTTGTAGTTCAGGAACACCCCGCCGAGGAACCAGCTGGCAGCCTCCTTGACCACCGGCGCGGCGAAGTTGATGCAGAGGAACGACAGGTACGGCAGGCTCGGGTTGAACGTCGCGGCCGTCGCGAGCTTGCGCAGCGTGGGGCCGAGCACGACCTCTGCGCCCTCGCGCTCGAACAGCGTCGCCGTGCGCGATGCGCCCAGCTTGCGCCGCCACAGTCCCTCGGACACGATCTCGTCGGCGTGCACGGAAAGGATGTAGCGGTACTCGTGCTCGCCCGCGCGGTAGTAGAGCTCGAACTCGGTGGGCTCGGCGGCCGACACGTCGTCGAACTTGAACGCCGAGCAGCGGGCCATCGAGGGGCGCTCCCCCTCGGGCGCGTCGGCGTGGGCGGACAGCAGCCAGACCGGCCTGGCCACCGCCGAGCGCACGTAGTCGAGGGCCTCGAGCAAGTTGGACTTGCCACCGGCATTGGGGCCGTACACCGCGGCCACCGGCAGGAAGCTCTGCCCGTCGGGGCACTCGATGAGGGAGCGCCCGAACTCCCTCATCGGCGTCGCCTGCATGGACAGCTCGGTCTCGTCACGATATGACCTGTAATTCTTGAAAGTGAACTGGCAAAGCATCGCCCTCAGTATCCCTTTCATCGTTTTAAAAGCATATATCAGAATTTTTTTATGATTGTATGATTCAATTAATCAAGAGCTTGCTACGAACGCACGGATGCAAGCGAAAAGCCCTAACCCCTTAACGCTCATCAAAGTACAACCGGCTTTATCGTTTCAAGACCGGTGCAGCATCCCGTTACAAAAGCGAAACTTTAGCATGCGTTCGCTTTCGCCGACAATCTCCATTAACATAAAATGATGGCTCTTGTAGCAATAGACAAAAAGCTGCCATGCGCCTACTTTCCAAAATCGCCGAAGTTAAAAAACCGCGTACCTACTCCATAGTTTTTCGTAGTAGGTACGCGGCTTCACAAAGCAGTGAACCTAAGCTCGAGGTCACAAACTACATGATGCCCACAAACGTATGGAATAACCCAATAAAGCGATATCGATAACTATCCGCTAATTCAAAAACCTATTCATCACACCAATTAATCCCTAAATTATTCGCCGCGCCAATACAGCGATCGCGATCAGCACCCCTCATACAGCTGCCCAATATAACACGAAGAGGGCGACACGTCCGTTGCACATAACACTGTTTCTCCTCTTCAGAAGAGGGCATAAGTACCGCTCTGAATTCATCCTCCCATTCAAAATCAGTCCTTTTTCGATAAATAGCCTTGAAATTACTTAGGATATCTTCATTTGCAATGTTGAAACCCATCCCAGAAAGCATTCCCCATTGCAACTGCTTATCGGCATCAAAAGGAGTATCGTCATACAGCACAGGCAAAAGCAAGACGCCCATATCGCAGCCTAAATACATGTTGCAATGTCGAATATCCTCACTGTTGAAAACCACCACAAAGCCAGTATGATTGTCTGCATAATCAGTCCACATCTTTTCGTCTTGGCTGCTGCGAGTCAGGCACATAACCCTGTAGTCATTACGGCAAGACCCCTGCAGAGCAGGAATAACCTCAGTTTGAGCAAGGCCCCGAGCGGTAAAAGCCGCTCCGAGCAAACATTGTCTCTTCTCTTCGAAAGACATACTTTCTAATTCTGAAATACGCTCCTCTGCGCCTTTGACGCCCATTTCCGAAAGGGTTCTTGCGAGTTTCCCAAAATCAGTGGATTCGTATAGCACCCTCATGGTTTTAGGATTGTCTATCGATTCGATAACATCATTTAACCCCGTAAGCGAATAGTTCGGAAAAGAATCGTTCAGATCGTCAAACGCAGCTGGATGAGTGAAGGTAACCAGCTCCTTCTCCAAGTCGAGAAAAGCATACTCGCTCGGCGGCCGGTATCTACACAAAACGTCAGGAACCATTTCTCTAGACTTTTCTTGCAGCCTAGCCGCCATCTCCGCAGCACGAGGCTCATCGCCTTGCTTAACAACACAACTTTCGAGAAATGCTCGATACGCTTTCTTCTGTTCGCAATTCAACGCTACACACCGCCCAACTGTTTCGCTCGTTTATTACTTAGCAAAGTATCAAAAACTCGTTTCTCGCTAAAAATACCTCTTCAGAAGCCATCCTCCCCCTAATTTAAGCGCAACCGCACGCGCGATATCGAAAACGTGCACATGCCCCGCTAATACCAACGATACGAACGGCAGCTAGAAAACCGCCAATCGTCCTCAAGGGCAATCCAGGGTGCAACCGTATCGTATGTTCTCCTAAACCTCTGATCTTCGGAAATCTGATCCAGAGCGTAAACGCACGCTTTCCTCGGGAGAGGCACAGCGAACTCATTCATCTTCCCTGGTTTTGTCTCCCATATCAAAGATAAACTGCAGCATTCGAATGACTCATTATTCGTACGGAGATGAATGGCGAAGTTCAGCAACGAATCTGGCAGCAATTCGATTGACGCCTCATCGAAGTAATTCTGAGGAATATTTTGACGACCATCACAGCTCCATTTATCAATCAGCGCCATAGATAGCGAATTCGCCGCGTCCAAATAACAAGCGAAACGATAGAGTTCGCCACAACTCGCGGGCTTGCCTCTGGCCGCTCTGCCAAGTCGAGTTATTTCGATCAGTTACCGCCCACCAGCCCGTAATGCCCGGCTTGCAGGACAAGACTTCCTCGCGAGCATCACCGTACTCGTATGTTTCTTCCAGCGTCACGGGACGGGGCCCTATCACTGACATGTCCGAGCGGAGCACGTTGATGAACTGCGGCAGCTCGTCCAAGCTCAGCTTGCGCAGCCACTTGCCTACGCGAGTTACGCGCGGATCTTCCGCCATCTTGAAAACCGGGCCGGTCTTCTCGTTGAGCTCTTTAAGATCTGCCAGCTTTTCCTCGGCGTCAACGCACATGCTGCGGAACTTCAGCATTTCGAACTCGCTGCCGTTTTTGCCCACGCGGGTCTGTTTGAAGAACACGGGGCCCTTGGGGTCGTCGACCTTCACCAAGATGGCGATGACGACGAAAAGCCAGCTCAACAGCACCAGGACTGCAGCGCTGAACGCGAAGTCGAATACTCGCTTCACGAGGCGATAAACAATCCGGTCATCGGTCCCCGTTATGGGTTCGTCCCCAAGTTCCGCCTTCAATTTCTCGGCGCGCTCGAGGCTTTCACGACGACGCTCCTGCATGTCAAAATCGTAGATAGTACCGCTACGCACGGTCTTGTGGCAGGTCGAGGTTTTGCTGGCCGGCGAGGTTTCCGGCATGGCCACGATGTTGCATTGTTCCCTGCGTCCCCCCGTCGATTCCTTAACAGCTGCAGCTTCCCCGGTCATTACGAATGCGCCATCCCGTCTACGGGCGCCTCCAACGGCGCCGTTGCGCCCGCCTTCAGCATTTGCATCGCTGTTCCGAATTCCCTTTTCACGCTGCTGTCGTTCACTTTTCCCTGTCCATTAGTTTGCCTTGGGTTTTGCTGACCATTTGCAGGCCTGCTTGGGCTCGCACGGTGCGGCCGCCCATCGGCATTTCCAGATACGCTAGACGCTTGCGATGATTCACCTTGCGCACCCAGCCTTCCCTGCCCTTGAGCGGGCCCTCCACGATCACCAGCTCGCCGTCTTCCATGTAGCCCACGGACTCCCCGACGGTTCGCTGGTCTTTTTGGGTGACCTTTTGCACCCACGCTCGTTCGTCTTCGGTCAGGGGGATGAATGCGTTGTCGTTTCCCAGGATCTTGGTGAGGCTTCTCACGCGGCGCAGCTTGTCGGCCAGCTCGTCTACCTGCGACGTCACGCAAATCAGGTAGCCGGGGAACAAGCGCTCCTTCGCAGGTATCCAGGTGCCATCGGGTCGCCTTTTGCCGGTCAGGTACTGCGGGACGAAGCATTCGTCCAGCACATCGTCGGCTGCCTGCTTGATGTCGTCACACGCCGTCTTCTCGCGGCCGGTCTCAACTTGCACGACGTACCACATGGGCCGCCCCTTTCCGCTTGGCTTCCTGAATTTTTGGATGGCTGCGCCAGCCCGCCATGGTGCGGCAGGTGGCTGTTGGAAAACGCATTCATTCCCCTGGCGCCAACGAACACCGAACGCGATGTTGTTCAAGGCACCCTGGTATGGTGCAGGCTGTCGCGCCCAGGGCGTGCCGGCCTACGGAAAACGCGCTGATGGGGTTTCGCCGCAGTGTCGGTGGCACGACATCTTTTGCGATGCGGTGGCCCCGACACGATGCGGAAAACGGGCCATCGGCTTGTTTTCCATCTCGCAATAATACATGAGAATAAATCTTGCGTTGTAAAAATGCTGTTATGCCCCCTACATCTTCGCATGCAATGTCCCGAGAGCACATGTTTCTGCAATAAGCGCGGTTTTATGTGGGTCTTTGTGAAAGCTGTCGCCAAGCACGGCGCGCTGGCGTCGCTCCCGGCTTACCCCCGACGCTATTCGCGTTTCCCCTGATGGCGCGAGCGCGCATCCGCCAGCAGCCCGCATGGGGCGGCCCCGGCATGTGGCTTGCCATTTCCACGGCCTTTGCTGGGGCCGCTCTCCCCGCGTTCCCCGATTCATCTGCTAGAATCGCTTCTGCATTGCTTCTGCGTTTATCATTTGGGGGAGACCGTCTTGAAACAGTTGTACACGCTCCGCGCCGTTGGCCGACGCGCCGCCGCGCTTGCGCTGAGCGCGGTACTGGCCGTCACCTGCGTCTCGCTGGCGCCGCTTGGCCCGGCTTCCGCCCAGGAGGAGTCCCCTGACACCGCTTCGCAATCCGACGCCCCCGAGATCAAGACCGTGCGCGTGGGCTTGCTGCTCGGCAACCAGGGCTTCCAAAACGGCATGCCCGACGAGTATATGTCCGGCTGGGGCTACGAGTACCTGCAAACGCTGTCCTACTACACACCCGGCTGGAAATACGAGTACGTCCCCGGCACCTTCCCCGAACTTATACAGAAGCTGAAGGACGGCGAGATCGACCTGATGCCCAACATCTCCTACACGCCCGAGCGCGCCGAGAAGCTGCTGTTCTCGTCGAACCCTCAGGGCGAGGAGCACTATTACATCTTCGCGAAACCCACCAACGACGCGCTGGGGGCGGGCGACCCGGCCGCGCTCAACGGCATGACCATCGGCGTCAACCCCGACGTCATGCAAACCGAGGTGGGCAAGCAATGGATCGAGGCTCAGGGCATCAGCTGCGACTACCGCTATTACAGCAGCAGCAATGCGCTTTTCGACGCGCTTTCCTCCGGCGAGGTGGACGCCATCATCATGAACGACACCATCTCGTCGGCCGACGCCATGCCCGTGTTCTCCGTGGGCGAGAGCAACTACTTCTTCGCCGTGCCCAAATCGCGCCAGGACCTTATGGACGACATCAACACGGCCATATCCATGCTCAGAAGCACCAACCCGCGCTACAACGACGAGGTCAAAACCCGCTATTCCGCGCGCAACAGCGGCTCGTCGGCGCTGAACGGCCTCGAGAGCGCTTGGCTTGCCGACCACGGCAACACTATCACCTTCGGGTACTTGGACAACCTGCTGCCGTTCTCCAATCAGGGGGAGGACGGGCAGATCGAAGGCTCGCTTTCCGCCCTGGTCAGCACGCTGGAAGAACAATACGGCATCACGGTGAACGCCGTGCCGTTCGAGTCAAACGAGGATCTTACCAATGCGCTGCGCGACGGCACCGTGGACGTGGCCATGCCCATCAACATGGACTACTGGCTTGCCGAGCAGGCGGGGTTCATCCAGTCGTCAGCAGTATCCACCACCTCGCTTGTGGCCATCTACACGGGCGGCAACCTTGACGACGCGCTGAAGAACATCGCGTTCCACGACCGTTCGCTGCTGGACAGCAGCGACCTGCACGTACACTACCCCGAAGCCACCATCACGCAATACCCCGACGCCCATGCATGCATCGACGCCATCAAGGCGGGCAAGGCAACGTGCATGATCATGGCCGTTACCGGGCTTGACACGCTGCGCAACGAGGTCGATCTGGGCAACCTGGTCACCGCCGAGATGCCCAAGAGCATCGAGCTTGCCTGTTGGCTGCGGCAAGGCGACGCCCAGCTGCTCAGCATCGTGAACAAGGGCATCGTCAGCGCCGCCGACGACATCGCGGCAAGCGCGTATTCGCATTATTCCTATTCCGACGGGCAATCAGAGTTCGCCCAGTTCGTCGAGCACAACCGCGTTGCCATCCTCACGGGCATCGGCGCGTTGCTTGTGGGCGTCATCGCCATCCTGGCGTGGGCGCTGCACAGTGCGCGCGAGGCGCAACGCAGGGCGCAAGAGGCCAGCGCCGCCAAAACCGCGTTCCTCTCCCGCATGAGCCACGACATCCGCACGCCGCTCAACGGCATCCTAGGACTTTTGGAGCTCAACGGGCAGCACCCCGACGACGCGGAGGCGAACAGCCAGAACCGCGAGAAAGCCAAGGTGGCGGCCAACCATCTGCTCACGCTGATCAACGACATCCTGGAGATGAGCAAGATCGAGGACCACGCCGTTGAGCTTGAGAACCTGCCGTTCAACCTGACGGACCTGTGCCGCGACATCTTCGTGCTGGGGCAAATCCGCGCGAAAAGCCGCGACGTCACGCTGACCACCAGCGGCCCGGATGCCTTCGCCTACCCCGACGTATACGGAAGCCCTTTGCACGTGCGCCGCGTGTTCCTGAACCTGGTGGAGAACTGCATCAAATACAACAATCCCGGCGGCTCCGTGCACTGCTCGGCCGAGCAGATAGACCTGGTCGGGGACAAGGTTGTCTACCGCTTCGTCATCAGCGACACGGGCATCGGCATGTCGCCGGAGTTCCTCAAGCACCTGTTCGAGCCGTTCGCGCAAGCCAACAACGACGCGCGCAGCAACTACCAGGGCACGGGCATGGGCATGCCCATCGTGAAGGCCCTCCTAAAGAGCATGGGCGGCACCATTTCCGTGAAAAGCGAGCTGGGCCGGGGCACCACGTTCATCGTGGACCTGCCTTTTGCGATCAACCGCACGCCGGAGGAGGCCGTGGAAGCGTCGGGCGATGCCGAGGAATGCGACATTTGCGGCATGAGCATCCTGCTGGTCGAGGACAACGAGCTGAACACCGAGATCGCTCAGACGCTGCTGGAACATGACGGCGCGCTGGTCACCACCGCCGCCAACGGCAAGGAAGCGCTCGAGCTGTTCCAAGCCAAGCCCGCCGGCGCGTTCGACGCCATCCTCATGGACGTCATGATGCCCGAGATGAACGGCTACGAGGCCACGCGCGCCATCCGCCTGTGCGATAAACCCAACGCCGACGAAGTGCCCATCATCGCCATGACCGCCAACGCCTTCATCGAGGACATAGCGCGCGCCAAGGAGTCCGGCATGAACGATCACCTGTCAAAGCCGATCAAGATCGAGAAGCTGAAGGAAACATTGGCAAAGTATCGGGTGAGGTAACGCGGGCCGGGGGGCCGGG
>ERZ838483.1387-NODE-1387-length-21500-cov-202.768617_pt1 | contig 21500 bp, 15 predicted proteins | sample MGYA00519939_ERZ838483 | MGnify/ENA primary metagenome ERZ838483 (study PRJEB31850, sample SAMEA3708836) | human gut metagenome | biome: human gut; feature: human-associated habitat; material: faeces | place: China | collected 2014 ... | reverse complement strand
GAGAAGCTCATCGCCGACGGCAAGCTCAACGACAAGCTCGCCAAGCAGACCGTCGCAGGCGTGCTCGCCGGCGAAGGCACTCCGGACGAGGTCGTCAAGAAGCACGGCTTCCAGGTCGTTTCCGACGACGGCGCGCTCGAAAAGGCCGTCGACGAGGCACTCGCGGCCAACCCGGACATCGTCGAGAAGCTCAAGAGCGGCAACATGAAGCCGATGGGCGCGATTATCGGCGCCGTCATGCGCGCCACCCGCGGCCAGGCCGACGCGAAGGCCGTCACCAAGATCGTGATGGGCAAGATCAAGTGACGTTCCGGCGATTGCCGAACGTTGCCTGATTGATGGCATCGAAAGGCGTGCGTTTTTGCGATGAGAGGAATCGTAAAAACGCACGCCTTTCTGCATTTTGTTGCTTTTTATCTGCTTTTACATGCCTTTTCGTACGATTCACGCGTCGGCTGGGGGAGGTTTCACGGGGATTTTGCCTAACAAAACTCCCAGCTGGCGTTCAGTCGGGTACAATACCGTCGGTATGGGTGTGGCGAGGGACCGCGCCGAGAAACATAGGGAACGATAATCATGTCAGAGTACGCTGAAACCACAGCGAAGGAACAGACGACGGACCAGCGGGCGAGGGAGCTGCCGGAACGCATCGTCATTCCGCCCATCAAGGGCGAGATGGTGCACTTGCGCCCCGCCACCATCGACGACATCGCACGCATGGAGGTCATTGAGGCGTACGTCGGCGCATCCGGCATCACCGGCAAGGACCGCGTGGCCGAACGTGGCGCTGTGAACGCGTGGGTGCGTCGTTCCGTGGCATGGTCCAATGGCGAAAAATCGAACGAATCCGGCGTGGGGGATCCGGAATCTCGTCGTACCATCGCATGGTCCATCGTCACCGAAGCCGACCATGACGGCGACGGCGAGCTTGACGCGGCCTCTTCCGACAACGTGATCGGCATGATCTTCCTCATCGACATCGACGGCTGGGCACGTTCCGCCCGCATCCAAGTGGTGCTCGGCAAGGACTACCGCGGCCGCGGCTACTCGCGAGACATCATGCCTCGCGTGATGACGTACGGCTTCGCGCCGGAACCGGCGGGCCTCGGCATGCACCGCATTTGGGTGGCCGTGCCGGAACAGAACACGCGTTCCGTATCCGTCTACCAGTCGCTCGGCTTCGTGCCGTCCGGCCGTTCGCGCGATGCCCTGTGGAACGCGTCGGAGAACCGTTACCAGGACCTCATCGTCATGGACACGCTCGTCGACGAATTCGACCCGATCCGCTCGCTCGACGCGTTCGGCATGCACGTGATCGAAGACAATCCGGGCGTCAAGGAGGCGTTGAGCGCCCGCGAACACTCGATCGCCATCCAACTCAACTCCGTACATAAGGGCGATGCGGACGATGCCGCAGCGGCAGGCCAGAGTGGAGACACGGCGCAGACCTCCGCCGACGAGACGTCTGCCGCGCCATCGCAGGAATCGCAGCCGAACGAAGCATCCGGAACGGCGAAGACGGACCAGAAGGCCGGCGATGCCGACAACAACTGGCCGTACAGCTCGGATGAGCGCAAAACCTCGAAGGATGCTTGGTGGCGCACGCTTGGACGTGGCCGCAAGCGCGACACGGAAGGCAGACGATGAGCGCCGAGGACCTCGACAACTACGAAACCGACGCCGAGCTGTCCCTATACAAGGAATACCGCGACGTCATCAAACTGTTCACCTACGTTGTGGAGACCGAGCGCCGCTTCTATCTGGCCAACAAGGTCGATTTCAACGTGCGTTCCGCCGGCCAGGACGTCTACTTCGACGTGCGGCTGACCGACGCGTGGGTGTGGGACGTCTACCGTTCCAGCCGTTTCGTCAAGAACGTGCGCATCGTCACGTTCAAGGACGTGAACGTCGAGGAAGTGCAGAAAACCGACATCGACATTCCCGACAGCATGTAGCGGACCTACGGAAAACCAGTCTTCGGCGGAAGCCGTACGGCTGGTTTTCCTTCTATCAGGGCGATTGCTGTCGGACTTGGCGGTGATTTTGTGTGCATGCGCACAGGTGCGCTGTGCGTTTCCCTACCTTCGGGTAGAATATCTTCGATTTTGTTTGTAAGGAGACTTCAAAGTGACGCAAAAGCAATCCGTGGTCATCATCGGTGGCGGCCCTGCCGGCCTGACTGCCGCTTGGGAGCTCGTCAAGGACGGTGGCTCCGAACAGTACGACGTGACCGTGCTGGAAGCCACCCGCGAATTCGGCGGCATCTCCCGCACCGTCAAGCATGACGGCAATCGTATGGATATCGGCGGCCACCGCTTCTTCTCGAAGGACGACCGCATCATGGACTGGTGGAAGGACGTTCTGCCGCTGCAGGGCGCACCCAGCTATGATGACAAGAAGCTCCACCGCGAGCATGATATGGAGCCGGGCGGCCCGGATCCGGAAATCGAAGACAAGGTGATGCTCAAGCGCCACCGCGTGTCCCGCATCTACTGGAACCGCCACTTCCTCGACTACCCGATTTCCCTGAGCGCCAACACCCTGAAGGCCATGGGCTTCAAGCTCACCATGGTCGCCGGCTTCAGCTACCTGAAGTCCATGGTGCACAAGCTGCCGGAAACCAACCTGGAGAACTTCTACATCAACCGTTTCGGCCGTAAGCTCTACTCCATGTTCTTCGAGGGCTACACCGAGAAGCTGTGGGGCCGTCACCCGTCCGAAATCTCCGCCGACTGGGGCGCACAGCGCGTCAAGGGCCTGAGCATCATGGGCGTGCTGAAGAACGCCTTCCAGAAGCTCCTGCCGAAGAAGCGCGACAACTCCGAAGTCGAAACCTCCCTCATCGAGGAATTCTGGTATCCGAAGCTCGGCCCGGGCCAGCTGTGGGAAACCGTCGAATCCAACTGCGAAGCCGCCGGCGTGAAGGTCATCACCGACGCCAATGTGGTGGAAATTCGCCAGAAGGACGGCAAGATCGCATCCGTCGTGTACGAGGATTCCGAAGGCAACCGCACCGAAATGGCCGCGGACGACTTCATTTCTTCCATGCCGGTCAAGGACCTTGTCAACGCCGTGGACGCCTCCGACCAGCCGGCTCCGAAGGATATGACCGAAATCGCCAACGGCCTGCCGTACCGCGATTTCGTCACCGTCGGCCTGCTCGTCAAGCACCTGCGCCTGACCAACACCACCGACATTCCGACCCTCGGCAACCCGCCGATCGTGCCGGATTGCTGGATTTACGTGCAGGATCCGGGCTACAAGGTCGGCCGTCTGCAGATCTTCAACAACTGGAGCCCGTACCTGGTCAAGGACGTCGACAACACCGTGTGGATCGGCCTCGAATACTTCTGCGAGGAAGGCGACTCCTTCTGGAACATGACCGACGAGGAAGCCACCAAGTTCGCCATCCAGGAGCTCACCCGCATGCAGGTCATCAACGGCCCGCAGGACGTGCTCGACTCCCACCGCGAACGCGTCAAGAAGGCTTACCCGGCCTACTTCGACACCTACGACCGCATGCCCGAACTCGTCGACTACCTCGACTCCTTCGGCAACCTGTACTGCGTTGGCCGTAACGGACAGCACCGTTACAACAACATGGACCACTCCATGGCCACCGCCATCGAAGCCGTCAAGGACATCAAGAGCGGCGAAACGTCGAAAGACAACGTGTGGTCGGTCAACACTGACAAGTCCTACCACGAAGAAAAGTAGAAAAATAAATAACGCGTGCGCATACGCCCTTTCTCCGGCGCTCGACGTACCTTTGTATGCCTTCGGCCTCAGACGGGCGTCTTCGCACGCGTTATTTATTTTTCGCAGCGTAACTTTGATCAAGCCCATGCTTTTTGGCATGGGCTTTTTCATTGCGATTTTCATTGCGATTGCGCGGTGCGCGAACCGCACGGGCGGACCGCGCGTGCCCGCTTTGCGTTGGTCTGGGTTGCGTTGTATGGTTAGGACAGTTCGAAAACCGCGATGTTTCGCGGCGGACTTTTCATTCGACGGAAATTTTCCGCGATTCTTTTTTACAGCTGTCGCGGGCGCATGCCTGTGGAAGCCAAGGAAAGGCAACTACCAGTGGCAACAAGCCCTAATCTCGATGATATGAAACTGCCCGAGCTCAAGGAGCTCGCCAAGCAGATGGGACTTCGTGGTGTCTCCACCATGCGCAAGACCGAACTGATCGCAACACTTCAAGCCGCCCGTTCCGGCGGCCAGGCTCCGGCCGGCGTCACCGTGCGCGCGCCAAAGTCCGCTCCCGCCGCAGACGCTGAGGTCAAATCGGCAAAGGACAAGAAGGCCGATGAAGCCAAGCAGGAGGAACGCCCCGTCCGTGCCAAGCAGGCCAAGTCCGCGGAATCCTCCGAAGTCGCGGATGCCGTGGCAGCGGTGGACGCGTTGAAGCCGAACGATGAAGCGCCGAAACGTCGTCGCCATCGTGACGCCGAAGCCGGCGCCGACCTGCTCGCCGAACTGGGCCTTGACGATGCCGCTCCGAAGCAGGATGACCGCCGTCGCCGTCGTGATGACGACCGTAGGAACGATTTCGAGCCGCGTCGCCGCCGTCGCGTGGCGGACGGGCCGAAGAGCGAAGACGTCGTGCGCGACCTTGATGACATCCTCGCCACGCTGCCGTCGCAGGAAGACGCCGACGATGATAAGCGTCGCGACGAGACCGAAGACAACGAATACCGTCACAGCCGTGGACGCAACGATCGCCGTGGCCGCCGTATGCGTGGCCGTGACCGCGATTACGACGAGCGTGACGAGCGTCGCGGCAGGGGCGATCGCAATGATCGCAACGACCGTAACGATCGCGCCGACCGCATGGACCGCAACGCCGACCGCGACCAGCGCAACGATCGTATGGATCGCGCCGACCGCGACCAGCATCGCGACGAGCCGAAGGAAGACCTCGTGCCGGTCGCCGGCATCGTCGACGTGCTCGACTCCTACGCGTTCGTGCGTACGTCCGGCTACCTGCCGGGACCGAACGACGTGTATGTCTCCATGGGCCAGGTCAAGAAGTACGGCCTGCGCAAGGGCGACGCCGTGCACGGCTCCATCCGCGCCCCGCGTGAAGGCGAACGTCGCAACCAGCGTCAGAAGTTCGTGCCGCTGCAGTCCATCGACTCCATCAACGGCATGAGCGTCGAGGAAGCGCAGCATCGTCCGCAGTTCAGCAAGCTCACCCCGCTGTATCCGCAGGAACGCCTGAAGCAGGAGACCACGCCGAACAAGCTCACCGGCCGCCTCATCGACATCGTGGCGCCGATCGGCAAGGGCCAGCGTGGCCTGATCGTGTCCCCGCCGAAGGCCGGCAAGACCATCACCCTGCAGAACATCGCCAACGCGATCGCCACCAACAATCCGGAAGTCCACCTGATGGTCGTCCTCGTGGACGAACGTCCGGAGGAAGTCACCGACATGGAACGCACGGTGCAGGGCGAGGTCATCTCCTCCACCTTCGACCGTCCGGCCTCCGACCACACCACCGTCGCCGAACTGGCCATCGAACGCGCCAAGCGTCTCGTGGAGCTCGGCCAGGACGTGGTGGTGCTGCTCGACTCCATGACCCGTCTGGCCCGCGCCTACAACATCGCAGCCCCGGCCTCCGGACGCATCCTGTCCGGCGGTGTGGACGCGCAGGCGCTGTACCCGCCGAAGAAGTTCTTCGGCGCGGCCCGCAACATCGAAAACGGCGGCTCCCTGACCATCATCTCCTCCGCGCTGGTGGAAACCGGTTCCAAGATGGACGAGGTGATCTTCGAGGAATTCAAGGGCACCGGCAACATGGAACTGCGCCTGAGCCGTGAGCTCGCCGACAAGCGCCTGTTCCCGGCCATCGACGTGAACGCCTCCGGCACCCGCCGCGAGGAGCTCATCACCGATCCGCAGGAACTGCCGATCATCTACCGTCTGCGTCGCCTGCTGGGCGGCCTCGAGCCGGAACAGGCCTACCAGACGCTTGTGCCACGCCTGAAGAAGACAGCGACCAACCGCGATTTCATGGCGTCGCTCATCCAGCAGAGCGGCAACGCCACCAACGGCAACTGAGTCGTCGGCTGCAAGCGAATCTGAAGGTTTGAGGGGCTGCATGGCAATCGCCGTGTAGCCCCTTTCCTATGCGTACGTTTCGACGAATTTCGTGAAATTGACCATTTTTTGGACAACGTTGTCAATTAAAAAATAGGTAAAAATACGACGAGAAAAGATAAATGGGGAAAATATATATGGTCGATATGGGGGTATGAGCTAAATAAAACAAAGATATTTCATGACAGCGTTGCGCCGTCCGGATAAACTGCGGCGATTCCGCGACGGTATGTGCGCGGTAGTGGGTATGGTAAGGAAGAAAAAGAACATGGAACTGCAGTGGGGACGGTTGATTGCGGCCGGTGCAGTGGATTGTTGGAAAAGGGGTATGAATGACCAACAGTGACAATGGTCCGGTAGACGCACGTACGGTTGCGAGCCAGCTCGACGCGACCGATGGCGTAATCCTCGACATGCTTGAAAAGGATGGCCGAGCCACGCTGTCCCACCTTTCCGAGGCGACAGGCCTGTCCGTGTCCGCCGTGCAGTCGCGCGTGCAGAAGCTTGAGCGTTGCGGCGTGATCCGCGGCTACAAGGCGGTTATCGACGACGAGCGCCGCGGCCTTGCGGTGAACGCCTACATCGCGGTCACGCCCATCGATTACTCCCAGGAAGCCGAGATTCCAGACAAGCTCAAAAACATCGACGGCATCATGTCCTGCGATTCCGTCGCCGGTTCGCCCAGCTTCATGCTCACCGTTCGCGTCGAATCGCCCAGCAAGCTCGAAGAGCTGTTGAACCTCATCCATCGCACGGTGTCGGTCAGCACCGAAACCACCATCGTGCTGCAGCGTTACTTCGCGAAGTGACCGCTGTTCGGCAGATGCCGCGGTAGGGTGCGCGGTAGGCTTATACCCATGAGCGACAGCGAACATGACTGGCTTCGGCCAGAAGAAGAAACCGAATCCGAAACCATCATCGACGCGCGCACCGCGCAGAACAACCCCGAAGTGGCCGATGTGGTGGCTAAAATCGCCTCGCTGCGCCAATCGATAGACAACGTCGACACCGCCATCGTCTCGCTGCTGGCGGAACGGTTCAAATACACGTCGCAGGTGGGTGTGCTCAAGGCGCGTGCGGGCTTCGCGCCGGCCGATTACCAGCGTGAACATGCCCAGATCGAGCGTCTGCATCGCATTGCCGACGAAGCCGGACTGGATCCGGAAATCGCCGAAATGTACCGCGAATTCGTGGTGACCGAGGCCAAGCGCCGCCACAAGCGCATCGCCGAAAACGGGGGAGACCCGGGCGTACTCGACGTTTTCGCCTGAGCCGTCCGTTTTCCGCGCGCCCCGCGCGAACGTCCATTGCCGACGGGCATGCCGGGCACTACATTAAATGCCTTGGAAAGTTGTTTCGATTGCGATTGAGAGGTCCGGCATGCGCCACGCCACCGCGAACCGTCCATCCGGTGCCCGACGCCCGCTTGCCGCGGCGATCGCGGTCGCCGTCATCACCGCCGCTCCCGTCGCGGCAGTCGGCGTGAACGACGCGATATCGGCCTTGCAACAGAATGGGCAGTACGCGGCCGATGCATCGCATGATGACGTGATGAGCGCCTACACCTCCATCGACAAACCAGGCCGCCTTTTCCTGACCAACAGCGGATCCTCCACGTCGAAACGCGTTCCCAAAGGCGTTGTCGCATTGCCGTGGAAAATATCCGCCTCCTTCACCCTCAACGGGCCCGACGTAAGCGTTTCCGACGTTTCCGGCGCTTCCGGCATGATCGGCATACGCATCGCCCTGCATGCCACGAAACCCGACGTGACCGCCAATCTGACGCCAATCGTCGCCTTCACCATTCCCGGACGCGTCGGCAGTGACGTGACCGCCGATGACGGCGTGCTCGTCTCATCCGACAACACCTCGACCCTGGTGGCTGCGGTCGGCAAACCGGGCGAGGACCTGACCTTCAACGCCTACGTGACGGCGAAGCACTTCACCATGAGCTCACTGTCCATCGCCGCGGTGGAAGGCAACGTTCAGCAATCACTGCCTGACCTGACCAAGCGCGCAACCACCTTGGTGGACGGTCTGACCAACGTCGGCTCGCAACGCAACCGCAAGCTCATCGCCCAACTGGAACAGCTCAGAGACAACGAGAAAGCGCTTGCCAAACAGACCATCGCCGTACGTTCCAAAGCGCACGATCAGGCGTTCGACGGCTACATCGACGCGTACGTGGGCTCATACACCACGCATCTGTCCGGTTCGATCGGCAACGCCACACAGCTTCCCGCCATTCTCGGCACCGCGTCTGAACTGAACGGCGATACCTCCGTAGCTAAATCCGTGGCAGACCTGGCCAACGCCGTCAACGACGTGAGCGCCGCATACCGGCATATCGGCGCGGCCGACGCCGTCGACGAGGTGATTCGCACCATCGAACAGCGTGGCACATCCGGCTTGGTGAACGAGCTCACCAAGCGCGCCGGCGAGGAACAACAGCGCGGCTCCAAAGACTACAGTGCCGGCCAATCGCAGCTGTCCGCGGCCATGATCCCGTATTCGATGGATTTCACCGACGCATACACGGCTCGGCTTAAGGAACTGGGCGCCACCGCAGGCACGGCTGGCAGCTACGAAACCCAGGCGATCGCCGACGTGCGTGCCGGCATCAAAGACAATGAGAAGCTCAAAACCGCGTCCGACAAGGTGTCCGCGGCGATGACCGCGTTGGCGGACGCCAGCGAGCACACCGGACAGGCCAGCGCATTCCACCAGATCGTGCTGCGATTCGCCGACCAGCTGGATTCGGATGACGACACGTCCGAATCGGGCGCTGCCGATGACGCTTCTGTGCCGGACACGTTGCGTTCCGCCTCCGCCAGCCAATCGTTGTGCGCGAAAGCCGAGAAACGGCGGTCCCGTGCGCAACGCAAGGCCGAACGCGCGCAGGCGAAGAACAACACCGCCGATTCGACCAGCTTGGTCGATGACAAGAACGCCATCAGCATGGATGATGTGATGAGCTACGCGGGCGGACTACGCCCGTCGTTCGGCGCCGCAGCGGACACCACGTCGAAGAATGTGGCGAAAGTCGGGGGAGTGGACGGCTCTTCGAAGAACAGTGGTGGCGATTCGTCCGACGGTTCGGCGGATTCGTCCGCCAGCTCGCTACCAATTACCGGCTATGGCTTGGCGAAAACCGGTTTCACGCCGGATAATGGCGATTTGATTGACGAGACGGTCGAATTGGCCGCCGCTGCGGAAGTTTTCGACGATGCGCTGCAGGCTGGATTGGGTGGGAACGGTTCCGGAAATTCGTCCGCTGGCCCGCAGTACCTCCTGTCCGTTCCGGTGCTGTAGAGCACGCGGTTTGTGCGATGCGCTAAATCCGATAGTGCTCCGTCGCTTACGTGGTACGTTTCGGGGTTTTTGATTGCGATTTCCGCCTCCGCTTGTGCATTCGTTGAGATTACGCCCATAAAAACCATTTTTCGCGTACGGGTTTGTGCGCAGGGGCAGGAATGTACGCTGAGAACAGCCGAGAACGGGATAAGGACGGTTCTATGCGCGCACGTCTTGCGATTTAGGGCGATTCTGCACGGACGTGAGCAAAAGGGGATATGATTTCGACCGTTTTGCCTGCGATTTATACCCCTTTTCGCTCACGAAAGCATTTTTCCCGCGATTTTGACTGAATATGAGCAAAAGGGGGCACGGTTAGTTGCAGACAGTGACGGGATATACGAGGGGCCTCTCCTTCATGCAAAGGAAAGGCCCCTCGTATGTGGGTGAAGTGAGCGGCTGCGCTACAAAAGCCGCTGGCGGCTCACCTCAGAGACTCACTTCTTCGGTTTCTTGGCCGGCGGTTCGCCTAGCTCGCTTTCGGCGACCGTCACATCGGCGGCCTCGTTCTCACCCTCGGCGGCAGCCGGTGCGGTGAAGGCGATCGGTCCGGTCACGCGACCAGCTTCGGCGATATCGCCCAGCGCGGCCTCGATGGACTCGCGCACATCGTCGGCAACGGCAAGCGTCACAGACAGGATCGGGGTCTTCATCGAAACCTTGGCCTTCGACTTGATGCCACGCAGCGCGGCCAGAGCCTCACCGGCATGAGCAAGCAGATCGGCGGATGCGTCGCCGGCGGCGGCCGCGTACACGTCGGCCGCAGGCCATGCTGCGCGGTGCACGGAGCCTTCGCCCTCATGCATCCAGCTCCACACCTCTTCGGTGGCATACGGCAGGTACGGGGCCAGCAGGCGCGCGAACGCATCAAGACCCAGGCCCAGCGTGGTGCGTGCGGACTTCACCGCGGCCTCGCTCGGCACGTTGCCGGTGGAATCGGCGGTGCCATAAGCACGGTTCTTGACCAGCTCGATGTAGTCGTCGCAGAACTGCCAGAAGTAGTTCTCGATGACTTCCAGAGCCTTGGAATGCTCGTAGTTGTTGAGATCGTCGGTGGCTTCGCGGACCACGGCGGCCATCTTGGACATCGCGGAACGGTCGATCGGCTCGGTCACGTCGGCCGGGTTCCATGCGGCGACTGCCGGAGCGCCCACGTGATGGTTCTCGTCCTCACGGCCGATGGCCAGCGCGAACTTGGTGGCGTTGAGCAGCTTGATGGCAAGACGACGGCCGATCTTCATCTGGCCTTCGTCGTACGTGGCGTCCAGGCCCAGACGTGCGGCCGCGGCCCAGTAACGCACCGCGTCGGCGCCGAACTGCTTGATCGGCTTGTCCGGCACGACCACGTTGCCCTTGGACTTCGACATCTTCTTGTGGTCCGGATCGAGGATCCAGCCCGACAGCGTGGTGTTGGACCACGGCAGGCACTTGTTCTCCAAGTGCGCGCGGTCCATGGTGGAGAATAGCCAGGTGCGGATGATGTCCTGACCCTGCGGACGCAGGTCCATCGGGAAGGTGGCGTTGAAAATGGCCTGGTTCTCTTCGCCCGGCTCCTCCCAACGGGTCACGATCTGCGGGGTGAGCGACGAAGTCGCCCAGGTGTCCATGATGTCCGGCTCGGCGGTGAAGCCACCCGGCACGTCACGCTGATCCTCGGTGTAGCCTTCCGGCACATCGTCGGTCGGGTCGATCGGCAGACGGTCCTCGCTCGGGGTGATCGGATGGTCGTAATCGGTGGTGCCATCCTCCTTCACCGGGTACCACAGCGGGAACGGAACGCCGAAGAAGCGCTGACGGGAGATCAGCCAATCGCCGTTGAGGCCGTGCACCCAATTCTCGTAACGCACGCGCATGAAATCCGGGTGGAAGTTCAGTTCCTTGCCGCGTGCGATGAGCTCGGCGTTCAGCTTCTCGTCGGTGCCGCCGTTCTTCAGGTACCACTGGCGGGAGGTGACGATTTCGAGCGGCTTGTCGCCCTTCTCGTAGAAGTTCGTCATACGCTTGGTCGGGGTCGGCTCGCCGTCCAGATCGCCGGCAGCGCGCAGCTCGTCGACGATGACCTTACGTGCGGAGAACGTGGTCTTGCCCGCGGTCTCCTGGAAGATACGCTTGCCTTCCTCGTCTTCGATCCAATCCGGGGTGTCCATGACGATGCGCCCGTTGCGCTGGATGATGGAACGCAGCGGCAGGTTCAGATCGCGCCACCATTCGACGTCGGTCACGTCGCCGAACGTACAGCACATGGCGATGCCGGCGCCCTTGTCCATTTCCGCCGCCTTATGCGCCAGAATCGGCACCTTCACATGGAACAGCGGGGAGTAGACGTACTGGCCGAAATACTGCTTGTAACGCTCGTCGTCCGGATGCGCGATCAGCGCGCCGCAGGCGGCCAGCAGTTCCGGACGGGTGGTCTCGATGTAGATCGGGGTGCCGTCTTCGAAACGGAAGGCCAACTTGTGGTAGAAGCCCGGGTATTCGCGCGATTCCAGTTCGGCCTGCGCCACTGCGGTCTGGAACGTCACGTCCCACAGGCCCGGGGCGTCCTTCTGATACGCCTCTCCGCGAGCCAGGTTGCGCAGGAACGCTTTCTGGGCCACGCGCTGCGGATGCTCGCCGATGGTGTGGTAGGTCTGCGACCAGTCGATGGACAGGCCGAGGGAGCGCCACAGCGCCTCGAACTGCTTCTCGTCCTGGGCGGTGAGCTTTTCACATAGTTCGATGAAGTTCTTACGGGAGATCGGCACCTGGTCCTTGGCGTCGATCTTCTTGCCATCGGTGCCTTCGAACGGCGGCACGAAATTCGGATCGTACTTCAGGGAAGTGTCCACGCGCACGCCGTAATAGTTCTGCACACGGCGTTCGGTCGGCAGGCCGTTGTCGTCCCAGCCCATCGGGTAGAACACGTCGTAGCCGTTCATGCGCTTGAAACGCGCGATCACATCGGTATGCGTGTAGGAGAACACGTGGCCCACATGCAGGTGGCCCGAAACGGTGGGCGGCGGGGTATCGATGGAATAGACGGCCTTGCGGTCGCGGGTGCCCTGGAACTTGTAGACTCCGCTCTCGTCCCAGACGCCACGCCACTTGTCTTCGAGACCGTCCACGCCGACCCTGTCGGGCAGCGGCGTGAGGTTCGCGTTGATGGTGTTATCTTGGCTTTCAGTCATAGTCGCTAGTCTAGAAAGCGAATGTGACAACTGCCGTCGTATCAGCGCCTATCGAACCGAATGCCGGAATCGCAGGCAAATCGCGGAAAATCCACATAAAAAACCGTGGAAAAATCAGTGCAGCGTCAATCTGTTCAACGGCAGCAGACGGTCGGTCAGATTCTTCGGATACCCCTGCAGCCCATCGGAAACGGCAAGGAAGTTCTTGCGTGTGTACAGCCAGTCGCTGGCCGCGTTTTCGCTGACGGCGCGCGCGTAATCGCGCATGCGGGCCTGATAATCGTTGTCGTTGGTCGCGGCCATGGCATTGGCGTAAGCCTGCTGCGCGTCGCCGTTCTCGAAATGGAACACGGACTGGCCGTTGTCGAAGACGCTTGCGTCACCTTCGTCGCTCATGGTGGTCAGCGCGATGTTATAGGTGCCGGCGTTCATGCGTTCCGTCACGTCCGCGGCGGAATCGAGCACTTCCAGATTGGTGTTGATGTTGAGGTTTTCGATGGCGGTTTTCACGTCGTTGCCGATGCTTTCGTATTCCTTCGGCACCAGAATGTCGATTGGCGCGATGTAGTTCACTCCGAAATACGTGCGCATCCGTTGCCCCTGTTCGAGGTTGTAGGGGTACAGGCCGCTCAGGTCCTCATACCCGTCTTCCAGCGGGCTGATCGGCCCTCCTAGCGGCGCGTACGCGTCGGGCGCGTTCTTGGCGATGGTCTTCGCATCGATGGCGTATCGCGTCATCTTGCGGATCTGCTCGTCGGAGAAGGGGCTGTTGTTGTCGTTGTTGAACGCGAGCATCACCTTGTCGAAGCTGATGCCGCTGTCCGCGGTAATACCGTTGGTCTTGCCCAGTTCCGAGGCGGTTGAAGCGCTCAGCGGCAGCGCCATGCTGATTTTGCCGGCTTTCATGGCATCGGCCATGGATTCCTCGTTGGCGTAGTAGTAGAGCGTCACTTGCGATGATGCGGCTTTTTTGCCCCAATACGAGTCGTTGCGTTGCAGCACGATTTGCGATTGGTCCGCGGTTGACACGGTGAATGGTCCCGATCCGACCGCCGATTTCGCATAGTTGGTTTTGCTTTCCGCGTCGTACACGACGCCTGCACGGCCGGCCAGCGCGCGCAACAGCCGCGGATTCGGCTTGGCGAGCGTGATGACCACCGTATTCGCATTGGGATTGGTGATTTCCTTCAGATCACCAAGCTGATCGGCTCCCACGTAATGGTTGTTGACGGCGTTCTGCAGCGACCAGACCACGTCGGACGAGTCGAGTTTGTGCCCATTGGCGAACGTCATGCCGCCGTTCAGCGTGAACGTGTACGTGAGACCGTCGTCGGAAGCCTGCCAGGAGCTGGCGATTCCCGGCTGCAGTTTGTTGGTTTCGCTGCGTGACACCAGCGTTTCGTATACGTTGCCGAGCAGCGCTTGCTCCACGGCGGTGCCTTGTTCGGTGCGGATGTCAAGCGATTTCGGCGCATTGCCTTCGATGCCGACGGTCACCGACGAGTCGGAGACGAGCGTGCCGAAGGATGTGATGGGATTCTTGCGGCCTGTCAGCGACAGTCCCAGCCACAGCAGCACACTGAGCACGATCGCGACGCCGAAGAAGATCAGCCAGCGCGTCGCCTCGGCTTTCAGATTACGTTTCCGCCCGTTTGCATCCATGCACCCGAGTCTAGTTGACGCGTGCTACACGCCCGATGGCCGGGTGCGATTCGACGGAGTGCCGGCGCGGAGGCTGGCATGCGTCGGAATCACGCGGCGAACGCGCCCGGACACGTGTCGTTGAGGGGGCAGTCGGCGCAATCCGGTTTTCGCGCATGGCAGATGGCACGGCCATGCAATATCAGACGGTGAGACAGATCGGTCCATTCTTCGGGAGGGAAGCAGGCGGTGACCTCACGTTCGATGGCCACCGGGTCAGGGGAGGGGCTCGCCCAGTCGGACCGCCACCGCAATCGCCCAGTCACACGAATCACATGCGTGTCCACAGGAAAACCGGGCACGCCGAACGCGTTGCCCAACACCACGTTCGCGGTTTTGCGGCCCACGCCCGGCAGGCTGACCAGCGAAGCCATATCGGCCGGCACCTCGCCCCCGAATCGTACGCACAACTCATGCGACAGCCCGATGATATTGCGCGCTTTCGTACGGAAGAAGCCGATGGTGCGGATGATGTCCTCGACGTGCTCGGGATTCGCGGCGGCAAGCTCCGCCGGACCGGGATATTCGCCGAACAGTTCCGGCGTGACCATGTTCACGCGCTTGTCGGTGGTCTGCGCGCTCAACACCGTAGCCACCAGCAGTTCGAAAGGAGAATTGAAGTTCAACGCGCATTTCGGATCGGGAATCTCCACGCACAACTGCTCGTATTCCTGATGCATGCGCGCGATCCGCGCCTTCTTCGATTCCCGAGGCATGCCTCCCAGCCTACCCCTCGCATGCGGACGAACGCGGGAAACCTGCGGAAACGTCGCAATCGGCAAAAACAGCGAAAATCCATCGAAAAAACGACAGAAAATCAGCGAAAAACGACAGAAAATCAGCGAAAAACGACAGAAAATCAGCGAAAAACAACAGGAAATCAGCGAAAAACAACAGGAAATCAGCGAAAGGCCAACGAAAACAAACGAAACCCGTCGAACATCAACGGAATGATCGCAAGAAAAAGTCAGCTTTCGCCGGACTCGCCGTGAGCCGCATCCTTGGCCGCGGCCTCATGCTCATCCTCTTCCGGCGGATCGAAACGATAGCCGACGTTGCGCACGGTGCCGATGAGATGCTCGTACTCGCCGCCCAGCTTGGCGCGCAGACGACGGATATGCACGTCCACAGTGCGGGTGCCGCCGTAATAGTCGTAGCCCCACACCTCCTGCAGCAGCTGCGCGCGCGTGAACACGCGGCCCGGATGCTGCACCAGATACTTGAGCAGCTCGAACTCCTTGTACGCCAAGTCGATCGGATGGCCATGCAGGCTGGCCGTATAACCGTTGGTATCCACCACCAGATCGCCGGAACGGATCAGGCCATCCTCGTTCTGCACGCCCTGCTCGCCGGTGCTAGCGGCCGTGCTGGCCGGCGCATTGCCCCGTTCGGACACCAGACGCAGACGCCCCTCCACTTCGGCGGGGGAAGCGGAGGCCACCACCACATCGGCGATGCCCCACTGCGAATTGACCACGGTGAAGCCGCCCTCGGTGAGAATGAGCACGATCGGCGTGGACAGTCCCGACGCGTGAATCAGCCGGCACAGCGTTTTCGCGGTGGCCAAATCGTCACGCGCATCAAGGAAAAGAATGGTGTTCTCCGGCATCTTCACCAAGCTCGCCGCATCCATCGGCAGAACGCGCACGCGGTGGGACAGCAACGCCAGCGAGGGAAGAACGGTGGCCGGGTCGCTAGCGAACGTCATAAGCGTAAGATCCGTCACGTCAGCTCCCTCATGTTCCCTATAACTGATGCCGCGATTGTACACTCGGTATGTGTTATCGGCGTTTCCTCGATTGTAACCGAAGTATGTGGACACTTACGGCTACATTTATTCATATTGCATACGGAATGACCACAATATGAAAAGGGGGTCCGAGATGACCGCTGAGAAGGCCACCGCCCAGGAAGCCACGCGGAAAGTCGCTTTTGCCAAGGTCCTGGCGATTCAGATCATCGCATATGTGGTGCTGGTGGCGCTCGCATTGGTTCCCGGCATGATGTACGGCGACGCCGCCAAACCGGCCGCGGTTCCGTTCACGATCATCGCCTCGCTGGCGATGGTCGTGCTGCTGGTGGTGTTCAGTCCGTTCCGCGACGGCGTCGCCGGCCATGTGATCGCCGCGATCGCAGGCCTGCTGTCGGCGATCTGCGCCACGACCGTGATGCTGGGCAATGTGATCTTCCCCGCCGGCCTGGATGGCGGCAAAAGCTTCTCCATGGAGGAAGCGTGGATCGCCGGCGTGGGCGGACTGCTGATCGTGCTGATCATCGTATCCTTCGGCCGGCAGATGGCCCGCGAAAACCGCACGCACCTGATCCGCTCGCTGTCGCACAGCGTGGTCGAAGGCGTCGCCATGATCGCCAGCGCGGGCTGGTGCTTCCTGCCGGTGCTCCTGCCGACAACGCATTCCAGGGCCGCCGCCATGTCCGCTGCCTCCGGAGCCACGGTGGACATGTTCAGCAACGTGACCACGACATGGGTCGTCGCCGCGATCGTGACGGTATTGGTGGCCGTGGCGCTCACCGTGTGCTCGTACTTCTGGCACCGCGACGCCGACCCCGAGCCGGATGCGCGTTCGCCGTGGATCGGCCTCGCACTGCTGCCGGTCATGCTGACCGGTCTCGCAGTCGGTCTGGCGGCGCTCGCCATCGTCGTGCTGTAAACGGCTGTTCTAATGACAAAGCCCGTAATCGCAATGATTACGGGCTTTTATTATGTTGGATTGGCAGTCAACCGAGGAATCCGAGATGCTCGAACAGCACCTTCACGCCGATAAGAATCAGCACGATGCCGCCGGCGATCTGCGCGGGCTTCTGCCACCGCGAGCCGAACGCGCGGCCGATATACAGGCCGGCGGCGGAGAACAGGCCGGTGGTGATGCCGATGATGACCACCGACAGCCAGATGTTGAGCGTCATGAACGCGAAGCTCACGCCGACCGCGAATGCGTCGATGCTGCAGGCCACGGCGAGCGGCAGCATGTGCTTCCAATCGAATTCAGGGGTTTCCTTGGCGTTCTCCTCGTCCTCTTCGAACGCCTCGCGTACCATATTGCCGCCGATCAGAGCGAGTAGGCCGAAAATGATCCAATGGTCCACGGCGGTCACGTATTTGCTGAACGTGCTGGCCGCGAAATAGCCGAACAGAGGGAAAAGCGCCTGGAATCCGCCGAACCACAGGGCGGTTTTGAACGCATCGACGCCGCGAAGCTTCTTGACGGTCAGGCCTTTGCCAATGGAGACAGCGAACGCGTCCATGGACACGGACACGCCAATAAGCAGAATCTGAATGAGCATAGCTGGTGAAAAGGTTCATCCCGCCGGTCTCCCCACGGGATGGGCCTCGACGGATTGCGTTCCGCCTACGCCTAGGAGTACCGACACAGAACTGCCGCACGCGGATGTGATATGTGACGTCCAGCGGGCTTTGAATTCAGCGAATACTGTTCGCATGCCGAAAATTACAAGAGACCACTATACCGCGGTACGAAGAAATCGGACGCTTTGGTCCGTTGGACTCCCCGCAACGGCACCTGGCCTCCACTGGCTGGAAAAGAGGAAAAGCCCACTGTCGGGGGCAGTGGGCTTTGACATAAAAAGGGGAGAAGCGATCACTTCTCGCTATCAGCGAGGCGCTTGCGGGCTGCGACGATTTCCTCCTCGGCCTTGGCGGCGCCAGTCCAGTAATCGCCCGGCAGGACTTCCTTGCCCGGCTCCAGAGCCTTGTACTGCTCGAAGAAGTGCTTGATTTCAGCCTTGTGGTACTCGGAAACATCTTCGACATCCTTGATGTCGTCGAAACGCACATCAGCCGGAACGCAGAGCACCTTGTCGTCTCCGCCAGCCTCGTCGACCATGTGGTACAGGCCGACGGCGCGGCATTCCACCACGCAGCCCGGGAACACGGAGTTCGGGATCATGACGAGTGCGTCGAGCGGATCGCCGTCCTCGCCCAGGGTGCCGTCGATGTAGCCATAGTCATCCGGGTAGCCCATGGAGGTGAACAGGGTGCGGTCCAGGAACACGCGGCCGGTCTCGTGGTCCACTTCGTACTTGTTCTTGGAACCGCGCGGGATCTCCACCACGACGTTGAAGGTTTCTGCCATTGTTTTCTCCTTGATCGATATGATCAGTAGTAGTTCGTTACTTAGGATACCCGCTTTCACGCCATGTCGGCACCATTTTCCGGATACCTATATGAATGGTGCTGAGTGCTGGGGAGATAAGGCGTGATGCGCTCGCTGGTCAACATCTTTTTGGCCGATTGTGATTGACTATCCTGCCTTGGAACGTTGGAAGAACAATTCCGTAGGTGGTTTTGCTCTTCCGTAGGTGGTTGGCTCTGGTATCCCTGCGGCAAAAAGGCTTGATTTCAGCCATTCTGTTTGCGTGGATTGACCGGAGAGCACCTACGGAATCAAAAACCCACCTACGGAGTGCACAAAGCCGGGTTGAAAACGTGAGAAACGTCTTCAACCCGCCCTTGATCTATGTGTTTTGTGCTGGCTGGGTGCTAGGCAGAGTGCCTAGCACCCAAACTCACTCAGTCCTCGACCACCGTCAGCACGTGCGCCACGTCGGCCCACGGTGCCAGCGAGACGTAGTTGTCCCAGCCCCAATCGAACTCGCGTCCGGTCAGCTCGTCGCGCACCTTGAGCGGCTTGTCGGTGGCGAAACCGAAGTCGGGCAGTTCGATGTGCACGATGGACTGGTGCGTGTTGTGGCCGTCGAGGTTCACCACCACGATCACCGTATCCGGCTTGCCGGTACCGGTAAGCTCGGCCGGGGTCTGGCGCAGGAACGCCACCACGCCCGCATCGTCGCTCGGCAGGACGTGCAGGTTGTGGTAGCTGCGGCATGCCGGATGCTCGGAACGGATTTTGTTGAGCGAGGTGAGCAGCTCGGAGATGCCGTACTTGTCGGCCTCGTCCCAATCGCGCACCTTGACTTCGTACTTCTCGTTGTCGATCTGCTCTTCGAATCCCGGACGCTGCTTGTTCTCGATGAGCTCATAGCCGTTGTAGATGCCCCAGCTCGGAGAGCCCATCGCGGCGAGCACCGCGCGCACCGCGTGACCGGCGATACCGTTGTCGCGCAGGTAGGCGGTCATGATGTCCGGCGTGGACGGCCAGAAGGTGTTGTGCTGGTAGAAACCACCGTCGCCGTTGGTCTCCTCCAAGTACTCCTCAAGCTCTTCCTTGGTATTGCGCCACGGGAAGTAGCAGTGCGACTGCGTGAAGCCGGCATAGCTCAGCGCGCGCATCATGCCCGGACGGGTGAACGCCTCGGCCAGGAACAGCGTCTCCGGATGCTTCTTCGTCACGGCGGCGATCACGTCCTGCCAGAAACGCACCGGCTTGGTATGCGGGTTGTCCACGCGGAAGATCGTCACGCCGGCCTTGATCCACAGGTCCATGATGCGTTCGGTTTCCGCTTCGATGCCTTCCATGTCGGCGTTGAAATCGATCGGATAGATGTCCTGGTACTTCTTCGGCGGATTCTCGGCGAATGCGATCGTTCCGTCCGGCTTGGTGCGGAACCAGTTCGGATGCTGCTTGACCCACGGGTGGTCAGGCGAGCACTGCAGCGCGAAGTCGAGTGCCACTTCCAGCCCCAGCTCATGCGCGTGCGCGCAGAACGCCTTGAAATCGTCCATGGTGCCGAGCAGCGGGTCGACGGTGTCGTGGCCGCCCAGCTCGGAGCCGATGCCGAACGGGGAGCCCGGATCGTGCGGTCCGGCAATCAGCGTGTTGTTGCGGCCCTTGCGGTTGGTCACGCCAATCGGGAAGATCGGCGGCAGGTACACGATGTCGAAGCCTTCGGCCTTCGCGCGGTCGAGGCCGGACAGCGCCGTCTTCAGCGTGCCCTGCACGATCTTGCCGTCGGCGTCGAAATACGCGCCTTCGGAACGCGGGAAGAACTGGTACCATGCGGCGAAGCTCGACTTCGGACGCTCCACGCGGAAGCGCTGCGGATTCGACGCGCTCAGGCCGTCGCGCAGCGGATTGGTTTCATGCAGGCTTGCGATTGCGTCGGTGGTCGCTGCGGCAAGACGCGCGGTCGCGTCGAGCGACTTGTCGGCAACGGTCTTCGCGGCTTCGCGCAGCGTCTTCTTGTCATCGGCGGTCAGCTTGGAATCGCGTGCGCCAGCCCAACGTTCCAGCAGCTGCGCGCCGGATTCCAGCGCGTTCTCCACATCGTCGCCGACCTCGACCTTGATTTGCGCGTCGTGCAGCCAGGAAGCGTACGTATCTTCCCAGCCTTCGACCACGATGTGCCATTCGCCGAGCTGCTTCTTGACGTCGGCATAGCCATCTTCCCACGGCTTCAGGTCGCTGTGGTCGCCGATCTTGACCATCGCTTCCCAGCGGTCCAGGCCGGGGTTGGTGCAGGTCATGGGGAAGCGGGCCTTCTCGGTGCCGCGCGTGTTGCGCACGGACACGGTGGCACCGGCCTTGGTGCGGCCTTCGATGAACACCTGCGCGGTGACCTTGAATGCCTCGCCAAGCTCCACGCGAGCCGGGTACAGGCCGTTTTCGGCGGACGGAGTGATGTCAAGAACGTTTACGCGGCCGAACTGTTCCGGGCTGGTGCGGTTGATGATAGGTGCTGGAGTTTCGCCGACGGTTCGCTTCGTTGCGGTTTTCGGCTTGGAAGTGCGCTTGGTGGTTGGTTTTTTGGTTGTCGTCTTTGCGGTTGATTTCGCGGCTGTCCTCGTTGTCTTTGTGGCCGCTGCCTTGGCTGTTGTCTTTGCTGTTGCCTTTGTGCGCGGTGTCGCGCTTGATGATGTTGCTTCATTCATATAGCCGATTATAGAGGTAGTTGTGTTCTTTTTGTGATTTCCCTTTTTCGTAACGATTACGGCGATGCGGCTACAAGTACTTTCTTCAAATACTTTCGGTAAAGCGTTTTAATACATGATTTGCGATTATGTTCGATTATGAAGGCTGCGGCGGCATGACCATACGTTGTGTGTGCCGGTTGCGTTCGATATGTATGGGGACTTTATATAAAAGGAGCGAAACGTCCTGGGGAAAACAAAAAACCGGAAACCAAAAGGTTTCCGGTTTCAATTGGTAGCGGGGCATGGATTTGAACCTTGGACCTCTGGGGACACCAGAGGTCCAAGGTTCAAATCCATGGGGCTTCTGAGCTTATCCAAGCTCAGTT
>ERZ838483.1383-NODE-1383-length-21587-cov-25.004458_pt1 | contig 21587 bp, 14 predicted proteins | sample MGYA00519939_ERZ838483 | MGnify/ENA primary metagenome ERZ838483 (study PRJEB31850, sample SAMEA3708836) | human gut metagenome | biome: human gut; feature: human-associated habitat; material: faeces | place: China | collected 2014 ... | reverse complement strand
TTATCGGCTGAAAAACAGCCGATAAAATTGTCGTGGCGGAAAATAGAATGGTTACTGGCTTTGAAAGGTTAGTGAAGCTGGTATGGTGCTGTTTTGTTTAATAAGAACTTTTTATTTAATCATTAATTTATTTTATAACAGGCAAAAGATGAAAAGATTTAGTCTTTGGTTACTCTTTTTTGCTGTGTTGGGTATTCAGTCAGCTTTAGCCCAGTCGTATAGGGTTAAAGGTAATGTCGTGTCGAAGACAGGCGATGAACCGCTGATTGGAGTATCTATCCTGCAAAAAGGAACTACTAATGGAGTGGTTACCGACATTGATGGTAACTATGAGTTGCAGATTCAGGGTGGCGAAGCTACTTTGGTCTTCTCTTATATCGGTATGCAGACGCAGGAGCTGAAAGTGAATTCACATACCGGTGTGCTGAATGTAACAATGTTGGACGATTCACAGATGATTGACGATGTGGTAGTCGTAGCGTATGGTGTACGTAAGAAAGGCACCATTGCCGGATCTGTGTCGACTGTGAAAAGTGAAAAACTGGAAAATGTACCTACGGCCAGCTTTGATCAGGCATTGCAAGGACAGACTCCGGGATTGACTGTAATGGCCGCCTCTGGTGAGCCTAGCCGTGCGGCTACTTTCCAGATTCGTGGTACTAACTCTATTAACTCTGGAACAACTCCGTTGTTTATCTTGGATGGGGTGCCTGTAGAATCATCAAGTTTTAATTCAATTAACCCTAGTGACATCGAGAGTATCTCTGTGTTGAAAGATGCTTCTTCTACTTCTATTTATGGAGCGCGTGCTGCCAATGGGGTAGTGGTGATTACTACTAAACGTGGACGCAATGTAGGAGATGCCAATGTCACTTTCCGTGGTCAGTGGGGATTCTCACAGCTGGCTGGAAGCAACTGGGACATGATGAATACGACAGAGCGTATACAGTATGAAAAAGAAATCGGTCTTGACCTCGGTGATGAATATTATGATAAGGTGAAAGGCATAGACGTAAACTGGATGGATGAAGTGTTTAACAACAATGCTCCTACCCAGAGTTATGAGCTTTCTGTAAATGGCGCTACTGATAAGACCAACTATTATGTTTCTGGAGGATTCTTTGATCAGGATGGTATTACTTTCGGTTCTTCTTTCCGTCGTTATAATGTACGTGCCAATGTGGAAAACCGTGCAAAAGAATGGCTGAAATTAGGAACAAGTACCATGCTTGCTTATCAGGAAACCGAGCAGGCTGTGGATGGAGATTATGCAATTTATGCACCTATTTCTGCTTCACACTTTATGCTGCCTTACTGGAATCCTTACAATGAAGACGGCTCTTTGGCTTCTACCAATGATGGAACCTGGAAAGGAAGCGGAGTGAACCCTATTGAGTGGTTGATAAACAATCCGATAAAATATAAGACTTACAAGGTCATTTCGTCTGTCTTTGCGGAAGTGACTCCGATTGAGGGACTTACTATTCGTTCGCAGTTTGGTGTAGACTATTCACATGATACTGGTTTCTCAACTTCTACTCCAAGTTATTCTTTGAATGCAGGACTGGGTAGTGCCGGACGTTCATCTTTGGATAATCTTACCCTGACCATTACTAATACGGTTAATTATCACTTCAACCTGAAAAACCGTCATGACTTTAACTTTATGTTGGGACAGGAAGGCGTGAATTATCATTCAGAGAATTTCAATGTAACCACAAGCAAGCAGAACAATGATGCATTGGTTAATCTTTCATCAGGTTCATTTGCTGGTTCATGGGGGGATTCTACTACAGAATATGCATTCTTGTCTTTCTTTGGCCGTGGCGAGTATAACCTGGATGGTAAATATTATGCAGATTTCTCTGTACGTGCAGATGCTTCTTCACGTTTTGGTAAAGATAATCGTTGGGCCGGATTCTGGTCTGTAGGATTGATGTGGGATTTCAAGAAGGAAGAATTCTTTGAAGGTTACGACTGGCTTACCAATGCTCAGTTGACTTTCAGTACAGGTACTTCTGGTAACTCCTCTATTTCTAACTATGAACATCTGGCTTTGGTAACGGGTAGCTCTAACTATTTGGGTGAAACAGGTATCAAACCCTCACAGCGTGGAAATGAGAATCTTACCTGGGAAAAGCTTTGGACTACTAACGTAGGATTGCGTCTGGGCTTTTTTAATCGCGTAAACTTTACGGCAGAGTTCTATAACAAGCTGACTTCTGATATGTTGATGCAGGTACCGGTAAGTTATGCTGACGGAGGTTACGGAGCTTATTGGGACAACGTAGGCGCGATGGTTAACCGTGGTATCGAACTGTCTGTAGATGCGGATATTATCCGTACGAAAGATTTTACTTGGAATGTATTTGCCAATGCTTCTTACAATAAGAACAAGCTTACGGAACTTTATAACGGAATCGATCAGTATGTAGACAGCAACGTAAACATGTATGCGGTAGGACATGATGTAGCAAACTTCTACATGGTACGTTATGCAGGTGTGAATCCGGCAAACGGAGATGCACTTTGGTACACGAAAGACGGTGAAATAACCAATGTGTTCAGCGAAGAAGACCGTGTGCTGATTGAAGGAAAGAGCTTCATTGCTCCGTGGCAAGGAGGTTTCGGAACAACCCTTTCATGGAAGGGCTTGATGCTTTCTGCACAGTTCAGCTGGATGGCCGACCGTTGGGCGTATAACAATGACCGCATTATGGACGAAAGTAATGGTTTGTATACTTCTTACAACCAGTCAAAACGTTTGCTTTATGACCGCTGGAAAGAACCCGGGGATGTGACAGACATTCCGCGTCATGGAGTTACTCCTCAGTTTGATACCCATTACCTGGAAAATGCTTCTTTCCTGCGTTTGAAGAACCTGATGCTTTCTTACAATCTTCCTCAGAGTGTATTGAAAAGTACGAAATTCTTTAACGGAGCACGTGTATATGTACAAGGACAGAACTTATTGACATTTACTAAGTTCACCGGACTTGACCCGGAATTCTCTGCTAATATATACCGTGCGCAATATCCTATGTCACGTCAGTTTACTTTGGGCGTAGAATTGAATTTTTAAAAGCTGAAGACAACGATGAGAAACTTTAAAATATATTTATTGGGAGTAGCGGCGATGTTGTTCTCTACTTCATGTTTGGACAAGGACCCTACACATGCTATTTTGGCCGATCAATCCATTACTACAGTGGAAGAAGCCAATCAGGCTGTCATGGGAATTTACTCAGACTTTATGAGCCGCTATTTGTATAGCGGTAACTTGACTTTGCTGCCTGACATCCAGTCTGATTTGGTATACGCAGTAAATGGCTATTCCAATGCTTACGGTGATATCTGGCGCTGGAACATCAATCCTACCAATGCGGATATTGAAGCTGTTTACGGTTCACTTTACAAGGTTATCGGCGACTGTAACTTCTTCTTTGAACAAGTGGCTAAATGGGAGAATAACATTGTGGATGATGATGCTTACGAGAAACTGGAAGCCTATAAGGGAGAGGTGCATTTTGCCCGTGCCTTGGCTTATTCAGAATTAATTAAATGTTTCTGTAAAGCCTACGATCCTGCTACGGCTAAAGATGAGCTGGGAGTGGTGCTTGTGTCAAGCTATTCTAATCCGGGCGAAATGAAGCGTGCCTCTTTGTATGATTCATATCAGTTTGTTCTGAACGACTTGGCAAAAGCATACGATTATATGGAGCCGGAGGAGGGCACTACGCTTGTGGCATCTGATTATTATGATTCGCCTTATTTCAATGAGTTTACGGTGCAGGCACTGATGGCTCGTGTATACCTTTATATGCAGGATTGGGATAATGCGATTAAGTATTCTTCCGAACTGATTGATAGCGATTTGTATATGCTTTCAAGTGCTACCACAGTCTATACGAACGACATGTCCTATTATGACTACATGTGGAAATATGATGCCTCTACTGAGACTATCTGGAAAGTCGGCTTCTTGCCCACATCTTATGGTGGCGCACTGGGGCAGGTTTTTTTGAATTTTGACGAAATCAGCTATCGCCCGGATTATGTACCTGGACAAGCAGCACTGAATACGTATGAAGGTAATGACTTGCGTTATGTTTCATTCTTCCAGGATATGCCTACCGGATATGCTCACGGGCTTGTTTGGCCGTTGCTGGTAAAGTATTATGGAAACATGGAATTTGTTTCCAATTACCGTATTTATCATGTAAATATGCCGAAAGTATTCCGTTTATCAGAACAATACCTGATTCGTGCAGAAGCATATTGCCAGAAGGAAGACTTTGCAAAAGCCTCTGCAGACATTTCTACCTTGCGTCAGGCACGTTATCAAACGTATGGTTCTGCTACTCTGACTGCAGAAAATTGGCTGGACGAGATTGACAAGGAGCGTCTTCGTGAGTTGTTCATGGAAGGATTCCGTTTGCAGGACTTGAAACGTTGGGGCAAAGGCTTTGAACGTAAACCTCAGGAACAGAGTGTGAGCGATGGAAGCAGCTTGAAAATCGAGGCCGGCAATCCATTGTTTGTATGGCCGATTCCTCAGCATGAACTTGACTTGCCGGGCTCTGCCATTGAACCGAATGAAAGTAATAAATAACGAAATAATATAAAGGAATAACGATGAAAAGATTTTTCGGAAAATTGGGAATATTTGCCTTTGCTGCCACATTGTTTGTCGGATGCAGCGAAGACCGTGTTTCCTATGCGGGTCCTGACTATGTAATGTTCTCAGATTCGTTGCAGACCATTGCCATACAAAGTCCGGATACCTATTATGATATTCCTATATCTGCTACTACGGCATGCGACTATGATCGTACTTATGCCGTAGAGGTAGTTGATAAAGGAAGTAATGCCATTGAAGGATTGCATTATGAACTGCAGTCAAACTCGGTTACCATTAAGGCTGGCGAGTTGGCTTCTTCTGTAAAAATCAAAGGTTTTTATGATAACTTTGAAGATACGGACTCTTTGGGTATTAATTTGAGACTGGTTGCGCCACAAGACAAAATCTGGGATATATATGGAGATGAGACGAAGGTGCAGTTGGTAAAGATTTGTCGGTTTGATATTCAGCGTTTTGTAGGATATGCCAAAGTCACTTCTAATTTCTTTGCAGACTATATGCAGAATACAAGTTTCCGCCTGGTGACTGTAGAACAAGATCCGGAAAAGGAAAATGGGGTAATCATCAATGATTTCTTCTTGGATGGAATGGACTTGAAAATCAGTTTTAATACGCAGAAACCACTTGAACCCAAAGTTGAGATGGAAACTCAGGCTGTTACCAAATTATCTGAAGTTACAGGTGGAGCAGTATTGGGTACGGATATGATTTTGGCCGTGCCTTATACTGGAGTGGCTTCATACTTTAATGTATGTCAGGGATTTGCCCTATTATATCATACTTTCTATGTGGAGGGCTATGAATCAGCTGGTCCGATAGGTACATACCCGACTATAGTTGAATGGATTTCCCCAGAGGAATATGACTATTTGAAAAAACAAGGATATTAATAATAACTTAAATTTTAAATAAGATGAAAACAACATATACATTTACCAAACTGTTTTTACTTGTAGCAATCTTGTTTGCTGCTGTATCTTGTTCTGAAAATGAAAAAGAAGTAGTTGTAGAACCGGAATTCCCCGAAGAAGAGGTTGTTAGTTCTGTTACCCCTAATGGAGAAACTATTTTGACTTTTTCTGCCAATATGAATTGGGAGGTCACATCTTCTGCAATTTGGTGTAAGTTTGCGAATGGCTCAACTTCTATGAAAGGTGAAGCCGGAGATGTATCTCTTTCTTTGACTATCACGGAAGATGCTTGGTCTGTAGAAGAATCTGTAGTTGAGATTACGTTAAAAATGGGTGGCGAGGAGAAAGTTATTGCCAAGTATACTCGTGCTGGAAAAGCTATGTCATTGGTTGATGCTAATGGGGTAGCTTATGATGAGAATAATGTAGTTATCTTTAAATATGTTGATACTTTCAACGGAGTCGATATTAGTTTTAAAACTAATTATGATTGGATAATAGAGGATTCTCCTGAATGGATTGAAGTGGAAAATGCTCCTTTAAGTGGAAACAATTCAGAACTCTCTACAATCAATATTAAGGTAGCAGATAAATTCAAAGCATTTGCCAAAGAAGATTATATCTATGTCTATAATAAGAATAAAAAAGAGGAATCTTGTAGAATACCTGTTGTTTATTTGGGTATAGATCGTGTTTCTTCAGATATAAATGCGGGAACTGCGTATGTTTTTGATGTAACGGGTAAAAAATATGATGCAAACGGAGAGTTTGTAGAAGGACCGCTTCCTATTAATAATATTTTGATAAATGGTGATAACTATCAGATTGTTTATTTGTCAAAATCAAATCAATATTCATATACGGGAGCAAGTGTAACTTCGGATTGGATGAATTGCGAAATTTCCAGACAGGATATTAATGCTGAAGCTTTTAAAGCTGCGGTTTCTGTTGGTGCAAATACCGATACCAATATGAAGTACGGGGAAGTACTGGTTGTTCCAACTGACACATTGGAAGCTGCTGGAGGCTTGTCTTCTGTTCTGAATGCCACTAATGAGTTAAATGAAAAGTTGGGTAATTATATTTTGGTAAGAATTGCTCAAAAAGGAGAGGAACTTGTAACTGAAGTTCCATTTGCTATAGAATCTGCTCCTGCTGCCTCGTTTGTATTAAAGTCTGATTTGACTGAAGAGGAAAAAGCAAAATATCCTGGAACAGTATATGTATGTAAACTTAAGGCAAACACAGATTATCAGAATTTTGTGATAAGAAGTGAACAATATGCTCAGAATGATGCAGTGATGTGGAATTCGGCTCTTGATATGGGAAAAGATTGGGCTAAACCTTGGATGTCTGCAAATTATGGGAATTTAACAGGTATGTGGAATGATTGGTTTAATGGATATGCTTTTAACTATTTCGATAGTCAGTGGAATCCATTCGACGGTATCTCATCTGAACATGGATATAATACTGATGGTACCCCAATTCCTTATGTGATTTATATAGTAGAAAGGAGTGAGGGATTAGGAGAGAATATTGTTGCTACATTAATTTTGGAACGTGAAGCTGATTAATTAATAAAGCTTGATAAGTCAATGAGAATTAATAGAATATTATATTATTTACTGCCTGCTATTCTTTTATTAGGATTATTGTCTTGTACTGATGATAATGAAAACTTGCAGGGAGGTAATGGTTATGTACAGTTTAAACTGTACAAGAGTGCATCGTACGGGAAGTCAGAAACTTCTCGTGCGGGTGATAATCGGATCGATTATTTGAATGATGCCAAGAAGGTCAAAGTTTTGTTGACAAGCGAGGATTTTAGTTTTTCACAAACTCTAAGTTTAAATGCGTATAATGATGAAAATGCTGAATTCGGACTTAGAAGTGAAAAGCTTGAACTTCTTCCAGGAGAGTATACAATAAGTGGTTACTATTTGTATGGAAAGACAGAAGATCAGATTTTTGCCGGTATTCCATCTGAAAAAACAACCTTTACAATTGTAAGTGGTGGGCTTGTTGTGCAGGATTTGCTGGTGGATGCTATAGGACGAGGTCTGGTTAAGTTTGAGTTAATCAAGAATATTCAGGCTTCTCGCGGTGCAAATGATTCAGATCCTTATCCGTTTAGTGATATTAATAAGGTGGATATTAAGATTCAGAACATGGATACCAAAAAGACGCAAGAGTTTAAGTCTTTGAAGGTAACTTATGTAGAAGATTTTGATGACCGGGGTATAGGCTATCGTACTTCTGTCGGAAGAATTGATACGCTTGTTACAGCTGAGGCTGGAAATTACAAGATTCTTTCGTATGCTGCATATAATCGTACGGAACTTCTGCAATATTTTAATGATGAAGTATTGGGTGAAGCTACCTTTACGGTGACAGATAACAAACAAACGGATGCAAAGGTGCCTGTTACTATTATGGAAACTGCGGCAAACATAAAAGATTATTATAATCTGCGTAATTTGTGGAAACAGTTGGGAGGTGAAAACTGGTCTTATGTGGGTGAAAGCTATCCGAAAGGAACCAACTGGGATTTTGAAAGTAAAGATGTAGACATGTGGGGAAATCAGCCGGGGGTAAGTCTTGATAAGAATGGCCGCGTCATTGGTTTGTCTATTGGAGATTTTAATCCGACAGGAATTGTGCCTGCAGTGATTGGTGAGTTTGAAGAACTTCAAAGTCTGGCTTTAGGTACACACAATGATAAATTGCGCCCCGGTGAAAATCCGTTGGCTGATTTAAAGGGTGGTTTGACTCCTGCTGTGCTTGAAAAGCTACGTTCTGATTACATGGATAACTTTGCATTGCGCGACTCCAGACAGGACTGGGACGTGCAGATGCAGCGTTGTATGGTAGAGGCTGGACAGCCGGCCATTAAAAAATCGATTGTACAGCCCAAGGATATAATCCATGGTGACTTGACCAACGGTATTACGGGGATTGATAAGGCAATTGGAAACCTGAAGAAACTTGAAGTATTGTATATAGCCAATTCTCCTATTACAGAGCTACCCCAGGAATTGGGTGATTTGGAAAGTTGTACAGACCTTGAAATTTACAACTGCCCAAACTTGAAAGCTTTCCCTCTTCAGTTGGCTCGAATGAAAAATTTAACTCAGCTGAATATGGCAATGAATCCTCAGTTAGCGGCAGCGTTCCCAGATGGAATCAAAGCATTGGCAGAAGGTGACGCTGGTAAGACTTTGCAGATTCTTTACTTAGGTTATAATAATATCGCATCTTTACCTGCAGAAGTCTCTAAGATGAAGAAGTTGGGTAAGATTGATATGATATACAATAAGTTGATAGCTCTTCCTGCTTTTGGAAAGGATGTGAACTTGGTTCAGGGTACTTTTGATTATAATAAGATTGAAAGTATTGCTACAGATGAAAATGGTATATTCTGTGGTATGGATGATGTGGAATCACTGTCTTTCTCACATAATAAACTGGAAGCATTTCCGAATATATTTGATGCAAGTTCCATTTACATAATGGCTTCTATCGACTTCTCTTATAACAAGATTAGTAAAGTTGAAACAAAGAAGGGTATCAATACAAATAATTTGTCTTTGGCTGGTAATGCATTGACAACCTTCCCGAAAGACTTGTTCACGGCCGGATCTCCTTTGACCGTGTTGAATCTTAGCGGGAACCAAATCGAGGAGATTACGAATGATGACATTAAGGGTGAAAAAACGTATATGATGACAAGTCTTGACCTGTCGAACAATCGTTTGAAGAAATTACCGGATGATATGAATGGAACATATATGCCGCATTTGTATGGTATTGATATAAGTGGAAATCAGTTCTCGGCATTCCCATGGGGATTGGCAAATATTTCTTATCTGAACACGTTGATTATGCGTAACCAGCGTGATGATGACGGTAACCGAGTATATAAGGAATGGCCTACAAATATTGGTAACCATAAAGGCTTGCGTGCATTGCTTTTAGGTGGAAATGATATTGGCAAGGTTCCCGAAACAGAAAGACTTTCGTACCTTATTAATACGCTGGATGTAAGTGATAACCCAAGCATTGTTCTGAATGTATCGTCTGTTTGTGCTTATATCAAGGCTGGTATGTATCTGCTGATTTATGATACAACACAAGATATTCGTGGATGTGATTATCTGACTTTGGAATAATTTAACGAGTAACGTATGAAAAGATTTTTAAATATTATAATGGTTATTTCGGCCTGCATGGTATTGGCTGTTTCCTGTAAGGAAGAAGACAATGTCGTGTCTGAATTCTCTATCGACAAGACGGAGATTGCTGTCGGGGCCGATGGAGGCAGCGAATTGCTGGAAATAAAAGGCAATGTGAAATGGCAGGGTACTTCTGAATCTTCCTGGTTGAAATTCAGTCCTTCCAATGGAGAAGGAGCTGCTACTTGTGAAGTTTTGGTAGACTCGTCTGTAGTGGCTGAACCACGTGAAGGAGTTATCACTTTTATGGCAGCAGGCCAGACCACTGCAACTACAGTGAAAGTAATGCAGATGGGGTATGCAAAAGGTGTTTTTGTAAGTGAAGAAGACAGAACGATTTCAGTAGAGAATTCGGCAAAACTGGAAGAGCGTTTCTTTGAGGTTACAATGATGGCCAATGTGAATTTTGATGTAAGAGTCAATAATTTGCCAGCTGAAGATGGAACCGTTTCAGACAAAGAATGGCTGAAGTACAAGAAAGAAACACCTAATTATGATTATGGAGACCGTCCACGTTTGTTGAAACTGCATTTTGACTGGGATGTCAACATGGCTGAGAAGGCTCGTACTGCAGAGGTAATTATTACTCCGCATGAAACGTCTGATACTGAGGGGGATGGTTCAATAAAACTGGTTGTTACTCAGAAACCTGCTCCGGTAATTACGGATGACCGTGCCGGAGACTCTTTGGCTCTTCTTTCCATATATAGTAGCATGAATGGTATTTTTACTTGGGATGCCAGTGAAAACATGAGATACTGGGAAGGTGTAGAACTTTGGGAAGCTACTGATAAATATATCAAGATAGAGGCAGATGGAACGATTAATTATTCCGCTCCTGTCCCTGAAGATTTGATTGGCCGTTTGAAATCTGTAGAATTTATTGCGTTTGAAACAAAGGAATCACTTCCTTATCAGGTGAAATATCTTAAAACTGCTGAATCAATTACATTTTCAGGAAACTCGAATACATTCCTCAAGGATATTGTATTAGGAAATGAGATTTGTGAACTGGTGAAATATGGAAATCTGCGTAATTTAGCGATATGCGCTTATGGTCTGGTGGGATTGCCGGAAAACTTTACCGAGTTGGGTAATACGCTTATCTCTTTGGACTTGGGCAGCAATAACTTTGAAGTGATGGGCGAAGGTGGAACCACAATAGACGGCGTGAAGGTTATCGGTATCGAAAGTATTACGAAGGACAATTTCCCTTATTTGCGCAAATTGGATTTGACCAAGATAAATCGTTATGACACGACGAAAGACCTTTCAGCCTATACGGATAAGAAAGATGAAAAGTTAGGCTTCCGTTGGACTACAGGTTTTGGAGAAGGATTTCTTACTCCGGCGGAAGGGTATAATAACTCTTATTTCAAAGAATTGTTGAAATGGGAAGAGCTTGAATGTCTGTCATTGTCACTGAATATGCTTGATGGACAGTTGCCTTCGGATGCAGAAGTTAAACAGCTTCTTGGTGCAGATAAGGTTTATACGGAAAGCTATATCCAGAATGCTGCGTATAAGGACACCATTTCAATTCAGGATGCTGAAAAATATTTGCTGGCAAATGGAGGAGCTCCTAGGGTTTGGCCGAAGATGAAGAGTCTTTCTTTGAACTTGAACTTCTTGACCGGAAAGTTGCCTGATTGGATATTATATCATCCATATCTTACTTTCTGGGATCCGTTCACTATGATTTTCCAGCAGGAACTTAGTACTACGGCTTCAAAAGCTAAGAATACAAAGGGTGAGGTTATTACAAAGTTCAGTAATGAGCCTACAAACTTGAGTAACTATGGGTTTGAAGATGATGGCATAACGAGAAAGATGAGTTATTATGAGATGTATCCTAAGAGAAAACCTCAGATAACAGATGAATCGGAAGAGGGGAATTGATTTCGTTAAAGTAATTTTTGTGGAATGATATAAAATAGAACTTTGTAAAGCTTTCGGCCTGCAAACCTGTAGGCCGGGGCTTGCATGGCTCGAAAATTAAACGATTAAAAATGAAGAAAAAATATATTTTTGCCGCTCTTGTGAGTGCTATGGGGTTGTTCTCCTGCTCTGATTCTGAAACGTTTTTAGAATCTGGAGTGCAAGAGAATATAGTGGCCCCTATATCTGGTTTGGCTGATGAGGCAGTGGAAGGTGAACTTCTCATCAAGTTTAAGCCGGAAGTGGAAGAGGTGCTTGAAAAAGCTCAGATCTTAAGTCGTAGCGGGGTACAGACTCGTTCGAGTATTCCTTCGGTGGATGAAATTCTGGATATTGCCGGAGCATATACCTTTGAACGTGTTTTCCCTGTAGACAAACGTCATGAAGAACGTACCCGTAAAAATGGTTTGCATTTGTGGTATGTGGTGAAGTTTGATAAAGATATGGACTTGAATAAGGTGGCTTTGGATATGTCTAAGCTTTCGGAAGTGGCAACCGTGGAATATAACCAGGTGATAAAGAGAGGTTATGATACCACCAAGAAAGCAAAGGGCTTGAATAGTGCCACAAGAGAAGCTATTCAAACATTAGGCAACCAGACCCAGACTGAAAATATGAAACTTCAGTGGGGTATAGGAAATGATGGAAGTGTAGTTAAAGGTGCTGTTACCGGATACGATGTAAATTGTGTACCGGCCTGGGAAAAATGCCAGGGTGACCCTTCTATTATTGTGGCCGTAGTGGACGAAGGGGTGATGTATAACCATGAAGACTTAGCCAATAATATGTGGATTAATCCAGCAGAAACATTTGGTTCTGATGAAGATGCAGATGGCAATGGATATGCCGGTGACAAATATGGTTATAATTTTGTTGCAGGGAATGGTCATATTTCATATACTCAAACGGGAGATACGGGACATGCGACCCACGTGGCTGGAGTAATTGCTGCAGATAACAATGGGATCGGTATTCGAGGTATTGCTGGAGGGGATGGAACTCCTAAAACTGGTGTGAAAATAATGTCTTGCCAGATTTTTAGTGGAGAAGGGGCTTCTTCTGTACTGAATCAAGCTAAGGCCATTAAGTATGCAGCAGATAATGGGGCTGTTATTCTTCAGTGTAGTTGGTCGGCAGCTTCTGGACGTATCAATCCATTGATGGGTACTCCTGGTTTTACATCGGATGAGGAATGGTCTAACTCGGTGGTACTTCAGAAAGAAGCGTTAGAATATTTTATTCATAATGCGGGTGATCCGAATGGGGTGATTGATGGAGGTATTGCCATATTTGCAGCAGGTAATGAATATGCTCCTATGGTCAGCTACCCGGGAGCGTATGGTGACTTTATTTGTGTTACTGCACTTGATCCGGCAGGAAAACCTTCTTGTTATACGAATTATGTCAGCCCGAGTGGAAGCAAGAACCTGATTGCAGCTCCTGGTGGGGATGCGAATGCCTTTAAGGATGAAAAGGCTTCTATCCTTTCTACTATGCCGAATTCAGCTATTGAGGGTTCTGACCTTACCGCAAGTCAAAGTGGATATGGTTATATGGATGGGACTTCAATGGCTTGTCCGCATGTATCGGGGGTAGCAGCTTTAGGTTTGTCGTATGCAGCAAAATTGCGTAAGCATTATCGTGCGTCGGATTTTAAAGACTTGCTGTTGGCTTCGGTGAGAGATTTGAGTGACAGGCTTTCAGGTGAGAAGAGTTATTGGGAAAATTGGGGAAGTGTAGGTGATGCTGCTCCTCATTTGAGAATGAACTTACCGGCTTATAGAGGTAATATAGGAGGCTTAATCGATGCACAGGCTGTGCTGGCCAATATTGATGGCAGTAATTTTGGTGCCCAGCCAATGCGTGTACCTAACGTGTACGTAGCACTTGACGCCACAGAAACGGTGAATTTGAACAGAATCTATGCGGATAATGTGACAGCTACGGAATTTAATGTCGTGGATAGCAGTATTGCGGCAGTATCGTTGGATAATAATCAGCTGAAGGTAAAAGGTACCAAAGTTGGAGCCACTAAAGCTTCTGTGACCAGTAGCGATGGCAAGACACAAGAATTTGTGATTACGGTGCGTAAGGCTACTGGAAATGGATGGATGTAATCTTGTTTGATTTTTATGAGAACTGTAATTATCTGGATGTTCATATTACTTTCTGTGCCTTTTTTGATGGCACAGAAAGTTTTCTCCCCAAAAGAACTGGATGCCGTATTGAATCCTGTATTGATGGAGCATGCGGAAGAAATGCTTCGCTTTGAACGTATGGAGATAAATGCAGGAACTCTGTCTGAGGATGACAAGCCGCAAGTTTTTACTTTTACTTGCACGAATGTCGGAAAACAGAAGATAGTAGTCACAAAGATTTCTACTACATGTGGATGTACAAACGCTCATATAGATTCTCCAGTGATAAATCCGGGAGAAAAGGCTGTGATTCAACTGACCTATAATCCGTTCGGACAACCAGGAACTATTTATACCCGGGCATTTGTATATGTAAGCATTTCGGAAAAGAAACCAATTGCTGCATTGACCATTTCAGGAAAGGTTACTCCTTCATCGGCTTTATGGAGAGATTACAGGTATACCATGGGGCATTTAAAAATACGTGCTAAGACAATAAACATGGGAACTGTCACTGCGACTATGCACCGCAGAGTCGAGCGGATAGCTTGCGCTAATGCAGGAAATGAGCCTTTAAAGGTAAGTGCTGTAAAGGGATTTCTTCCAGAATTTTTGAAGTTAAGAACGGAACCGGAGGTTTTAGAACCTGGACAAGAAGGCTTATTGATGGTAGAACTGGATGGAAGAAAACTTTCCGGGCAGAAGGGGAAAAAGTCATTCAATGTTTTACTTGAAGGTGTTTCCGGACGACCATCCGATAGGACAATAAAAATCAATATGGATATAAAATAATAATATTTATAAATAGGAAGATATGGTAAAATTCATATTTAGAATTATGATGTGCATCTCGTTGTTAGCAATGACGACGGCTTGCAGCAAGGATGAAGAAGCTCCAGTGGTATATCAGGAGGTAAATTATGCCACTATGAATGGAACGTGGATGTTGACTGAGTTCAATGGAGTACCTTTACAAGAAGGTCAGTATGTATACATCACTTTTAATAGAAAGGAACATACCTTTGAAATGTATGAAAACATGGGAAGTATGTATTCGCATAAATCTACAGGTTCTTTTGAAATTGAAGAAGATGAAGATTTAGGGTATATTTTGACAGGTGAGTATGATTATTCACATGATCCGTTGAAAGAATACATTGTATCAGAAATGACAGATGAAACAATGAAGTGGACTGTAAAGGATAATGCAGAAGACGTATCTGTATATACACGTTGTGCTGAAATTCCTGAAGATATTCTGAATGGGAGCAGAAGCCTGAAATAATTCCTGTTTCCTTTAGAAGGAGAAATTTAAATATCCTGTTGTCAATATGTAGGTTGGCAACAGGATATTTTTGTTTAATATCAGTTCCCAAACCGTGAGGTATCCACTTCCTTCACTTCTTTTTTCTTGTAGCCGCCAAAGCGGTAGCTGAACGAAAGGGTAATGCTCTGCATGTAGCTTTTGGTGTTCATGTCGAGATGTTGCGCACCGTTCCGGACTTTTGTTTTGGGATTCATCGTATTGAATAGGTCACGTCCTTTCAGTTGAAGCATGGCTTTGTCTTTGGCAAAGGTATAGCGCAAGGCTGCATCTACGAAGGCCACTGGCTGAATGTCGTAACTGCCTTGTATGGATTTTGTTTGTCCGAAAGCGGTAACTTCCATTTTCAGGTTGGGCTGGCGGCATAGCTGAAAGGTATGTGTCCAGTGTCCTACGCCGACCCATTGCTTCTGATTGAAAGGTGCATCGTAATATACACTGGCCTTGTCGTGTTTCAAGGTAGCCTGTAGGGTGAGACGGCTGTCCCACCAGCTTCCTGCCTTGAAAGGGAGAATGGCCGTGAAAGAAAGGTCCTGAGCGTAATCCCAGTTCTGCCAGTTGTAGATGGCTTTCAGACGGTCGGAATCCAGGTAAACGGTCTGCATGAAGTAGTCGGGTGTATAGCTGTAACTTGCCTGAAAAATGTATTTGCTTTTCAGAATGTAGGTCAGGTCGACGTTGTAATCGGTGTAGGGACGAAGGAACGGATTGCCCAGACTTTCGTTGTAACCGTTCAGGTAGCTGGTGGCGCCACTCAGTGTCCAGTAATCGGGATAAGTCTTGTCAGAACTGAAAGACAACTGGAGAATGTGCGAGGCAGACGGCATGTAGTTCAACTGGAGGGTGGGGTAGACAGCCCATTTCCGGTACTCTTGCATCTGGTAGTATTCCAATGTGGCAGAGGTACTCAGGGTCCATTGGGAGTTGAACGGCTTGTCGAATCCGGCGTAGACGTTATAGGTGTATTCACGGATACGGCTGTGCAGGTTGTTGTCTTGCATTTCCGGCAAATCATAGTTTTGGGTGTTCTGGTTGTTGACGTAGGTAAAAGAAGTCCCGTAGTTCAGGGTCCAGTTTTGTGGCAGTGTGTGATGCTGGTCGGCATAGATTTTCCAGCGGTCAATGTGCTGGTCGGAACAGCTTATGAAGCGGGTTTCTACCTCTTCCGGACTACGGTCGAAAAAGTCTTGTGTATCGGTCGAGGTAAAATACGTGTAGTCGGCTCCTGCTTGAAATCCGAATCCGGAGGTATAATACAATGCGGCATTGTGCATCTGATGGTGAGCCTGAGAATGATTGAATGATTCGGAGATACTTCCGTTGGAATGGCTGTCGCCGGTTTTGTCTGGACTGAACTGGGCGGTATAGGACAAGTTCAGCGAGTTGTCTTTGTCAAATTTATACGTCCCTCCGGTGCGCAGGGTGTGTGTCAGGCTACGTCCTTCATTGTCCGTCACCTGATTCACGTCATATACCTGCTCCTTCACCGTATGACGGGCGATGAAATCAATGTAGCCACGGGTATAGTTGCTCTGAAGGTTATACATGAAATCGAGCTCAATTTTAGGAGAAGTATAGGCCAGTGTGACGCCTCCGTCGCCCCCGACTTCCTTCTGCTGTTTATATTCACCGTTGACTTCTCCTTGCAAGCCTCCTTCGCCGGGTTTATATCCTTTCAGTACGAGGTTGATAGCCGCACCGCGCACGTGGTATTGCGGAGGAGCGCTGTACATCACTTCCGCTTTTTCCACGCGCGAGGCTGGCATACCCTTTAAGAGAGTGATGAGTTGTTCGTAGGTCATGGACGAGGGATGTCCGTTCAGCAGCAAACTGACTCTGCCTGCTCCGGCCAGTGTCAGTACATCGTTCTGTTCGATAACGCCCGGAAGTTGTTTGAGGGCTTCGTACGCGTTGGTGACTAGCCGTTGGGAGGTCAGCTGCGGCATGTCATAGGTCAGTCGGCTGCCTTCCACGGTGACCAGCGGGCGTTCGCCTTGTACTACGACTTCCTGAAGTGCGTAGTCTTTCGGTTGCAGTGTAAACGTACCGGCATCAGTCCCTGTGCCTTCTTTCTCCTGCGGTTCATACAGCAGGTGTTGGAACAGCAGACGATAGTGTGCCGGCTGGTGATTCAGCAGGAAAGTACCGTCAGCATTTGTAATGGTAGCTTCTACAAATATGGAATCGGGTGTTTGAAGCACGACCGTAGCCCCGTCAATAGGCTGACGGGAAGGGTCGGTAACTTTGCCTGTGATGATTTGTGCGGTGGCTGTTCCGAGCATCGTACCGAGCAGTAACAAGATGCTCACTAAAAAATACTTTTTCATATCGTTCGTGTCTTTATCTTTCATTATCTTTGACACTGCAAAACTAAAAAGCCCGTTTCGCTTTTTGGGTTAAGGCAAGGTTAACGCTACGTTAACGTCTTTCGTTTACGTGAAGAATATACGCTTATGAAGATGAAACACATTCGCTGGATTGCGGTAGTGGGACTGATTGCGATTGTCGAACTGCAGTATGTCTGGCTGGTCAACACTTACAAGCTGACTCGTGAGAACGTCATGCGGCAGAGCCATGAGCTTTTTAAGGATGCGGCACTTAAGGAGGCTTTTGATCGGATGGGCCTTTGGAAAGAGTTGCATGGGAAGAAGGATTCCACGTACACGTATCGGTTTGACCTGAATGAGGACGTGGAGGATGATGAGACTCAGACTCCAACTCCGGAAACACGTCAGTTTATTGAATCGGCTGTGTTCATCGCCATACAGGAAGGGGTATCGAATACGTTCAAGATGGATGTGTCCTTGCATAATCTGGATTCTATTTATGCCCACATGCTGGATTCGGTCGGTATCTCGGCCAAGGTATCGACTTGTATGACGGATTCGTTAGGTAATGTGTTGCGGGCATCCTCTCCACAGGCAAAACTGGAAGGACAAAAATACTTGAGAACAAGGCTGGTGCCTATTAATAGGGCATATACCCGCTATCTGCAAGGGGTGATTCTGAATCCTTACTGGGTGATTTTCCAGCGTATGACTTTGTTGCTGATTGCCACGGTGCTGATTATGGTACTGGTCATTATCTGTATTGTGTATCAGATTCGTGTCATTATCCGGCAGGACAAGATAGCCAAGGTGAGGGAGGATTTCTCGTATGCCATGATTCACGACATGAAGACTCCGCTGAGCTCCATCCTGATGGGGACGGAGATTCTGGAAAGCGGACGCCTGGACGGACAGCCGGAAAAGAAAGAACGTTATTTTCGTATTGTGAAAGAGGAAGGAGAGCATCTGCTGGCGTTGACCAACAAGGTACTGACGCTTTCCAAACTGGAGAATCATGCATTGAAATTGCAACAGACGGATTGTCTGCTACGCCCGATTCTGGAGGATTTGGCGGAGAAGTATAAGGCAAAAACTGCTAAGCAGGTTGCGTTTGTATGGAACTTGCAGGAAGAAGTGGTTTGGGCAGACGAAGAATTTCTGAGGGAAGCGCTCAGTAATTTGATAGACAATGCATTGAAATATTCGGGTGAAGCCGTGGAAATTACATTTCTTTCGGAACGGAAAGCGGATGGAACAGTCTGTGTGACGGTGGCCGACAATGGTTTCGGTATTCCGTTGAAAGACCAGCGGAAGATTTTTGAGAAATACGAACGGGCGGCAGCCAGTGAACGCAGTCGTTCCGGTGGAGCATCTGGTTTCGGACTGGGACTGAATTATGTGCTTCGGATTATGGAAGCACACGGCGGACGGGTCACGCTGGAAAGCATGGAGGGGGAATACAGCCGGTTTACCTTGGCTTTTCCTCCGGAGAGTGCCCTGGAGAATAAAAAAGAGGAACGATGAAATGGAAGAGATAATCAAATTGTTGTTGGTGGAAGATGACGCGAATCTGTGTTATATCATTCAGGGTGGTCTGGAGGATATGATTGGAGGGTATAAGGTGCTGACGGCATCCAATGGCGAGGAAGGACTGGCCGTTTGGAAGGCACAGCAGCCGGATGTCATCGTAGCCGACATTGAGATGCCGGTAATGGACGGATATGAGATGGTACGGCGTATCCGGGAGCAGGATGAGCATGTGCCCATCTTGTTTACTTCCGGGCGTGTGTCACCGAAAGATGTGGTGAAAGGTTATGAACTGGGTGTGAATAACTATGTCAAAAAGCCATTTCTGGCCGAGGAACTGCATGCACATATCACGGCACTGTTGAAACTGACGCGAGGGATGTCGGCGCAGAAAGAAGTCCGGGAGGTACCCATCGGGAAACTGTTTTCCTTTGATACGGTGCGTGGCGTATGGAAACAGAAAAGGGGAGAAGAACGGATGCTGACGGCGCGGGAAGCTGATTTGCTGCGTATGTTGTGTGAGCATAAGGGACAGATTGTGCGGCGGGAAGTCATCTTGTCGCGTCTATGGAATACGGAGGAAGATTACTTTGCTTCGCGCAGTTTGGATGTATTCGTGTCTCGCTTGCGCAAACTGTTAGTGGCCGATGATACGGTGGAACTGAAGACCGTGAAGGGAGTGGGTTTGATGTTGGAAGAAAAAGTCTAATTTAAAATACAAAACGAATATGCAATATTTTAAAAGTGATTACATGGAAGGAGCGCATCCGTTGATTCTGGAGCGCTTGTGTCAGACGAATATGGAGAAAACTTCGGGCTATGGCACGGATGAGTATTGTGCATCGGCTCGCCGGAAAATTGCAGAAGCTTGCGGGTGTCCGCAGGCGGAAGTACATTTCATGGTGGGAGGTACGCAGACCAATGCCACGGTCATTACGGCCTTGCTTCGTCCGTATGAAGGAGTGATTGCAGCAGAAACGGGCCACATCAACCAGCATGAGGCCGGAGCGGTGGAAGCAGGAGGACATAAGGTGCTGGCTTTGCCTCACCATGAAGGAAAGTTGGATGCGGAAGAAGTAGACCGTTATGTGACGGCTTTCTACCAGGACCCGAGCTGGGATCACATGGTGGCTCCGGGAATGGTGTATGTATCGCATCCTACGGAATATGGTACACTTTATACGCTAGATGAACTGAAGGCTTTGTCTGCCGTGTGCCGTAAGCATAAGATTCCGTTGTTCCTCGACGGAGCTCGTCTGGGGTACGGATTGGCAGCACGGGATACGGATGTGACTTTGAAGGACATTGCTTCCTTGTGTGATATTTTCTATATTGGCGGAACGAAGGTTGGAGCCTTGTTTGGCGAGGCGGTCGTAATTCCGCAGCCCGGACTGATTCGCCAGTTTGATACAATTGTCAAACAGCGGGGTGTGTTGCTGGCCAAGGGACGTCTGTTAGGTTTGCAGTTTGATACCTTGTTTACAGATGGCTTGTACCTGAAAATTGCCCGTCATGCCATTGATATGGCTGACCGGATTGTGGAAGGACTGAAAGTAAACGGTTATACATTCTACATTCGTCCGCAGAGCAACCAGTTGTTTGTACAGCTTGAAAACAGCTTGTACGAGAAACTGGCACAGCGCATCGGCTTTGAGGTGTGGGAAAAACGGGCTGACGGTACGACAGTGGTACGTATCGCGACCAGTTGGGCCACACGTGAAGAAGATGTGGCTGAGTTGCTGGAAGAGTTGAAGAATAAATAATCTTAGGTAAAGATAAAAAGTAACAGCCTCGCAACACTTACGGAATCGAATGCCGTAAACCTTGCGAGGCTGTTTTTTATTTCTCGGTTTCTTCCTCTTTGAACCAGGAAGCATACATCAGGTACCCGTTGGCAATCTTCTGATTCAGTTCCTTGCTCTGTGCAGGGTCAACTTTCTTGATAAACTTGGCGGGTACGCCGCCCCAAAGCGTATGCGGCTCAATGACGGTATTGGCAAGTACCAGTGCGCCGGCAGCCACGATGGCTCCTTCACCTACTACGGCATGGTCGAGCAGGGTAGACCCCATTCCAATCAGGGCATTGTCGTGCACACAAGCTCCGTGAAGTGTCACATTGTGGCCGATGGATACGTCATTGCCTATTTCTACGGTTGATTTCTCATATAACGTATGAAGCACGGTACCGTCTTGAATGTTCACACGGTCGCCGATACGGATGGAGTTTACATCTCCCCGAAGTACTGCATTGAACCATACGCTGCAATCCTTTCCCATTACTACATCGCCGATGATGGTGGCATTGTCGGCCAGATAACAATTCTCACCGATTTGAGGAGTAAACCCTCTTACTGATTTGATAAGTGCCATAGGTAAATCATTTTTAAGAGGGGCTAAGTTAGCGGATTTTTGGAGAAATATCGATTTTATTTTTCGGAAAATACTTTATTTACTTTTAGAGGATTTCAAAATAATTCTTTGTACTGTGTCTTTCATAGTATTAGATTTAAGGTTAACAAAGGTTGGAGTTCAGCGGAACTCCTTT
>ERZ838483.1380-NODE-1380-length-21635-cov-2.874513_pt1 | contig 21635 bp, 19 predicted proteins | sample MGYA00519939_ERZ838483 | MGnify/ENA primary metagenome ERZ838483 (study PRJEB31850, sample SAMEA3708836) | human gut metagenome | biome: human gut; feature: human-associated habitat; material: faeces | place: China | collected 2014 ... | reverse complement strand
CCAAGCGGAAATATCTACACCGTTTAGCACCTCCAGCTTGTCAAATCGGGCGTTGTGGGTGTAGCTTTTGCCGGTGTATTTGGATTTCATGGTGGCGGCCTGGGCTGCGCCCGCCGTAGGCAGCAGTGCCGTTAAGGCCACCAGCACCGCCAGCAGTACAGCGGTGACAGAAAAGAATCTCTTTTTTGCTTTTTGCATTAGGAACCTCCCAGATACCAGCGGTTCAGGTCAATGTACTTGCTGCCGTTGCCTTTGATCTTACCGGTTTTGGAATATTGCCAAATATCAAAATCCCCGGTGTAGGTGACGGCGCTGTTGTAGTCCGCCACCCAGCGCAGAGTGCCCTTGGGCAGGGAGGCGGCGTCGAATTTAGAAATGTAAAAGTGTGAGTTGGCGTACACCCCGGCGGTGTAGCCGTCGGCGGTCACGGTGTCACAAAAGGCGGTGAGCAGCCGGGTGGTGTCCTTTTTGCTCACATTGGCGTCATACAGCCGACCGGCGTGCTCTCCGGCGGCGTTGTAGCCGTATTCATAGTCTATGATCAGCGGCAGCTCCACTTTGGCAAAGCGCACGGCTTCCAGCACAAAACGGGCTTCCTCTCGGGCTTCTTTCTCCGTGGTGGCTTGAGAGAAGAAATATACACCCACCGGCACCCCGGCCTTGCGGGCAGCTTTTAAGTTCTCTTTTGCCATTTTGTCTGCATGGAGCGCACCGTCGTTGTAGCCCCGATAGCCTACGCGGATAAAGGCAAATTTGGCGCTTTTTGCCAGGGTAGTCCAGTCCACGGTGCCGTTGTGTTCGGAGATGTCTACCCCCTCCACAAAGGGGGCGTCGGTGCCAAAGTCATAGGTTACCCGCTGATGGCGGTTCCCCAGTGCCAGCACTGTGGCGACCAGCGTACCCACGATCACCAGCGCCAGCGCCGCCTGCACCCACCGGTTGGCAAACAGAGATTGGCCGTTGGTTTTGCGCCGTCTCTTGCGCCGGGCGGTGCCGGCGGGCTTTTTGCGGGTGGCTTTTTTACGGGTGCTTGTCCGCCGTGGGGTTGACCGACTGCGGGTATTCTTTTTTGCAGGTTTTTTTCGTTCGTTTGCCATGCTCTGCTCCGCTTTACCTGTAAATGATCCTTTTAATAGTAATACAAAGCAGGGAGCGGGTCAAGGGCAGCGGGCTAAAATTTACAATTCCCCCGGTATTCTACTGTTGTGGTAATTTAAAGCCCTTTCTTGACAAGTTATTCCGGGCAGTATAATATAATAGGTATCACAGTATAGAAATCAGGTAAAGCCCATGCAGAATTTTGATAAAATGGATCATATGCACTTTGTTCGCAAGCTGCCCATTCCTCAGGAGCTGAAAAAAGAGATGCCCCTGACTCCGGAGCTGGCTGCCTACAAGGACAAGCGGGATCAGGAGATCGCCGCCATTATCCGCAGCGAAAGCGACAAGCTGCTGTTGGTGATCGGCCCTTGCTCGGCGGACCGGGAGGATGCGGTGATTGACTATATCCACCGCCTGGCAGAGGTGCAAAAGCAGGTGGCGGACAAGATCTTGATCGTTCCCCGCATTTATACCGGCAAGCCCCGCACCACCGGCGCCGGGTATAAGGGTATGCTCCACCAGCCGGATCCGGGTAAAAAGCCGGATATGTACGAGGGTATTCGCGCCATTCGCCATATTCACCTGCGTGCCTTGCAGGAGACCGGGCTGTCTTGTGCAGACGAGATGCTGTACCCGGAGAATCACCGGTATTTAAGCGACCTGCTGGGCTATGTGGCCGTTGGTGCCCGCAGCGTAGAGAACCAGGAGCACCGGCAGATCTCCAGCGGACTGGATATTCCTGTGGGTATGAAGAATCCCATGAGCGGGGATCTGTCTGTGATGATCAATGCCATTAAGGCCGCCCACGGCGATCATTCCTTTATTTATCGCGGCTGGGAGGTAGAGAGCCAGGGCAACCCCTTGTCCCACGCCATTTTGCGGGGCAGTGTGGACCGCCACGGCATCAACCACGCCAATTATCATTACGAGAATTTGCGTATTCTCCACGATCTGTATGTGGAGAGCGGCATTGCCAACCCGGCGGTGCTTATTGACACCAACCACTCCAATTCCTCCAAGCAGTACCTGCAACAGGTGCGTATTGCCAATGAGGTGCTCCATTCCATGCGCCACTCGGCGGATATACGCCGGCTGGTGAAGGGCTTTATGATTGAGTCTTACATTGAGGATGGCGCCCAAAAGTGGGAGAACGGCATTTACGGCAAGTCCATCACCGACCCCTGCCTGGGTTGGGACAAGACCCGGGACCTGATTTTCTCCTTGGCAGATCAGTTGTAAACGGAAAAGCATATACTGCGCCCCGGCAGATCGTTTTCGGTCCCGCCGGGGCGTTTATTTTTCCAACCCCTGTCCGTTATTGCGATTTTGGGCATTTTTTTGTTCCAACGGTGTTGACAAATGGCGCAAAAGTGCTATATTGGTAGTACAAATTCAACAGTCAAATGCAACGAACAGGACAGGACGAACCGCATCACCGCTTACAGAAAGCCGTCGGTTGTGGAAGACGGCAGCAAGGCACGGTCCTCGTTATCCCCTGCAAGCAGCACCTGTGAGCGGCCCTCGGGCTTCGTAATCGGTGCCGGTACTCCCCGTTATCGGAGCGTGCTATCCGCCTTGGCGGGCAGCGCATGAGCGGTCGGCAGCTTTGCCGGCAAGCAGAGTGGTAACGCGCGGGTTTCTGATTTTTACCTTCGTCTTTGCACAGCAGCATTGGCTGTGCCGGGGCGAAGGTTTTTTGTTTTTGTATTTGACTGGGAAAAGAAGAATGAAAGGAGTCTTTCAAATGAACACATTGGTTATTGTACTGATTGCCATTGTTGTGTTAGGTGCGGGCTATGTGCTGTATGGTCGCCATATTGCCAAGTCCTGGGGGATTGATCCCAAGGCAGAGACCCCCGCAGTGAAGTACAACGACGGCAAAGACTTTGTACCGACCAACGGCTGGACGGTGTTCAGCCATCAATTTTCCTCTATCGCAGGTGCAGGCCCGGTTACCGGCGCCATTCAGGCGGCGGTTTTCGGCTGGGTACCGGTGCTGTTGTGGATCCTGATCGGCGGCGTTTTCTTCGGCGCCGTTACGGACTTCGGCGCCCTGTACGCTTCTGTGAAGAACGAGGGCAAGAGCATGGGTATGCTCATTGAAAAGTACATCGGCAAGCTGGGCCGCAAATTGTTTACCATCTTTTGCTGGCTGTTCTCCGTGCTGATCATCGCCGTATTTGCGGATATGGTTACCGGCACATTCTCTGCCTATGATGCGGCGACTCAGCAAAAGCTGCCGACTGCCGGGGTCAACGGCTCCGCCGGTATGGTGTCTATTATGTTTATGGTGTTTGCCGTGGTGTTCGGCCTGATCCAGAAAAAGTGGAACCTGACCGGGTGGAAAGAGTTTGTTGTGGGCATTGTCTTTATTGTTGCGTCCTTTGCCGTCGGCATTAAAGTGCCCATCATCATGGACAAGGCCCAATGGGCTGCCGTGGTGTTCGCTTATATTTTCCTGGCGGCCATTATGCCCATTTGGCTGATGAAGCAGCCTCGGGACTTTATGACCACCATTATGTTTGTGTGCATGATCGCCGGTGCCATCATCGGTTTGGTGATCGGCCACCCCACCATGGAGCTGCCTGCCTTTACCGGGTTTAATAACGAGAAGCTGGGCACCATGTTCCCCATTCTGTTTGTGACCGTGGCCTGCGGCGCTGTGTCCGGGTTCCATAGCCTGGTGTCCTCCGGCACTTCGTCTAAGACCATTGCCAATGAGAAGGATATGCTGAAAGTGGGCTACGGCGCCATGATTTTGGAGAGCGTGCTGGCTGTACTGGCGCTGTGCGTGGCCGGTGCCGCCGCCAAGAACGGCGTGGCTGCCGAGGGCACCCCGTTCCAGATCTTCTCCCGCGGCGTTGCCGGGTTCTTTGAGAAAATGGGCGTGCCGGTGCAGGTAGCCACCGTGTTTATGACCATGTGTGTGTCCGCTTTGGCGCTGACCACCCTGGATGCTGTGGCTCGGATCGGTAAAATGTCTTTCCAGGAGATCTTCAGCGTAGATGATATGAAGCACGCAGCTCTGTGGCGCAAGGTGGTGTGCAATCCGTATTTTGCTACCATCATCACCCTGCTTTGCGGCTATGTGCTCACCAAGGTGGGCTACCAGCAGATTTGGCCTCTGTTTGGCTCTGCCAACCAGTTGCTCAGCGCACTGGTGCTGATTACGCTGTGCGTGTTCCTGAAGGTTACCGGCAGAAAGAACAAGATCCTGTTCCCGCCTATGATCATTATGCTGTGCGTTACCTTTACTGCATTGGTGCAGCGGCTGATCGCCATGATCAAGGCCATTCAGCAGGCTGCCGCAGTGGAGATCCCTGCCGGACAGACCAGCTGGGGCGCTGTGTTTATTGCCAACGGTTTGCAGCTGATCATCGCCGTGCTGCTGATTGTACTGGGCTTGACCATTGTGGTCAACAGTGCCAAGAGCTATGTGAAGAGCAAAAAAGGCAGCGAGACCGAAGAGGTCGCCAAGGCATAACGGCGTGCGTATAATATTGATATAAACCATGAACCGTCTGCGTATTTCTGCGCAGGCGGTTTTGTATTTGTATTTGGCCCCCCTGCAATAAGGGAGGCAAATCGCAACCGATTCTCCTAAAATATGGAACATATTCCGATGAATGACGGTACAGATTTTCAAATGTGCCAAATAAAGAACCGGACAGTTGTCAAATGCACGGCGGCGTGTTATAATACTGGACGCAAAACAAAACTAAATTTGGAAAAGGGGATTTTTCATGTCAGACAAAACGGAAAAAAAGTACATGAAGAAGTCAGAGATCGTTACCTTTGGTATCGGTCTGTTCGGCGTGGCTCTGATGACCGGCTGGATGCCGGACTACACCGCTACCTTCTTCGCTGACTTCGCGTTCAAAGGCAAGGGATTTGACTCCGCCACCATGGCAAACGCCATCTCTATGGTGTTCTTGGTGGCCGGTATCATCGGCGCCGTGTGCGAGCTGGTGATCGGCTATTTGGTGGATAACACCCGCACCAAGCTGGGTAAGGTAAAGCCCTGGGTGGGCTTCGGCGTGGTGCCGCTGGCCGTGGTGGCTATGCTGGTATTCATTGCACCCAACACCTCCAACCAAACCTTGGCGATCGTGTGGATGTTTGTGATCTACTCCTTGTATACCGCCTTCAGCTGTGCGGTAGAAAGCCCGTCTAACTGCTTCGGCTCCCTGTGCTCGCCCAATCCGGCAGAGCGCTCCACCGCCATCTCCATCGCTTCGTTCCTGCGCAGCGTGGGCCAGTCCGGCGGTATGGTAGTCGTGATGGTAGTGGGCCTGGTGATGAAGGCCTTGATGGGCAAGCAGCAATATAAGAACGCCGAGGGCCAGGGCCTTGACCTGGTGATCTCCACGGCGGTGTGCGCCCTGGGTCTGATCCTCTTTGTGATGATCTTCTTTACCAATAACAAAGAGCGTGTGCCTTTCACGCAGGAGAAGGTGAGCCTGAAAGACGCCGTCAAGGTGGTCTTTACATACAAGAACCTGCTGATGGTGTCCTTGACCAAGCTGTGCGGCTTTGGCCGCGGCGTGTACGGCACCGTGTCTTTGTACATCGCCATTTACCTGCTGGGCTCTAAGGACCTGAAGCTGGCGCTGCTGCTGCCCATGGGTATCGGTACCGCTGTGGGCACCCTGCTGGTGAACTTTGTGCTGAAGAAGTTCTCCACCAAAAAGACCTTTATTCTTTTCTGCGTGTACGGTGCGTCTTCCCTGGCGATCCTGTTCCTGGTATCTAAGGGTATCGGCTTTAACAGCACCCTGATTGTGCCGTTCCTGATCCTGAACTTCTTCTGCGGTCTGCAGCACGGCAACACCAATGTAACCCCCAATATTATGATCGCCGACTGCGTAGACGAGATCGAGTGGAAAACCGGCCAGCGCAAGGACGGCTTGGCGTATGCCGGTTACGGCCTGTTCTCCAAGATCGCTTCCGCCTTCACCAAGGCGCTGGGTCCCTGGCTGCTGTACACCTGGTCCGGCTATGCCGTATCTCGTGACGCCAATGTGGCTTATGCCGCCCAGACGGATTCTACTTTGAACAAGATCTTAATGATCTACACCATCATTCCCGCCGTGTTCGTTGTGCTCCAGGCGGTGCCCATCTTCTTCTACGATATGGTCGGTGAGAAGAAGGCGCGCATTACCCGCGAGCTGATGGAGCGCCGTGAGGCCGCCGGCTTGGTTGCCGGTGAGGGCGAAGAGACTGCCGATGCGGCAGCAGCCGAGTAAGGGGGCGACGAGAATGGCAAAACAGGAAAAGACTTTTAATACCAAGTTGTATGCGCTGGTGGTATTTTTGTTGGTTGCAGCCATTTTGGCTGTGTCCACCGTGGCCACCTTTAGCAGCAAGTATATTGCATTTAAGCCGGAGAAGGTCGCGCAGGCGTATGCGGATACCATTGTGCAGACCGGTGACGGCTACAATGCCAACAAGTATGCGCTGGTGAGCAAAAGCGAGAAATACGGCGATTTTATCCGCAAGTATTATATGTATCCGGTGATCTATAAGGACGCCGGTTACAAGCCCGGCGACGATACCAAGAACTTAAAGGGCTTGAACGACGACAGCTACAAGTCCGATAAGACCAAGAACGATGACGGTACGCTTACCGGCCGGGTGACCGAGGCCATGTATCCCTACTATGTGGAGCTGCTGGGTCAGTACGGCTGGGACGATGCAGACGCTATGTTCACCAATTACTTTGCCAAGTACCAGCAGGTGCGGGGCCAGGTGTTTGGCGACCAGTATCTGGACGACGAGGGTATGTTCACTGCGCTGGAGGCCAATGTAAAGACCTACGGCGAGAGTCTGACCGGTACGGAAGAGACCTACGACAAGAACACCAAGGTGAAGCTGACGGATAAGACCATCGGCGCTTACCAAAAGGCGCTGGGCGAGGATTACAAGCTGACCACCACCGTGACCGATGTGCAGCCGGTGGAGGATGTAAAGGCTTATACCGCCAAGATGAATACCCAGCTGCTGGCGAATTATGAAGTCAGCGCCGACGACATCAGTGCCGTTTCCACCTGCACCGTGCAGGTAACGGACGCTAAGGGGACACAGTTGGCCACCTGCAACCTGACCGTGGTGCAGATCGGCCATACCTGGTATGTAGACAATACCACCGCAGATACCTCTGCGTTGTATCAAATCGGCAAATGATCTTTCGCTTGCCGTAAGAGAGGGAACCGCCCGGACCGAAAGGCCCGGGCGGTTTTTTGTGTGTGAGGGATAAGATCCGTTTGGCTTTTATTTCTTTGTAGGGGCGGCAATCTGCCGCCTGCGGTGCGATAATGTGCCTCCCCGTACTGCGAGCAGACGGAGGGATTGCACGCCCTGCAACTCGCCGCCGGTTTCCATCCTAAAAAAACTCCGCGTTCTTTGGCAACCCACTATGCAGGAATGCAAAAATATGGTATAATTCTTACGAGACAGTGTGCATTATCCGACAGCTGTCTGCTGGTGTTGGGGATCAAAAAATCGTAGAGCATTTCTTTGATCTGATGGAGGAGAGCATTGGCCTGTTGATCGAGGAAGCGTAAGGCTTTCACAGAATCGGTTTGGATTTATCATTCTTTGCAACAAAATAAGGCCCCTGCCATTGCAGGGGCTTTGTGCGTATCCATCATCGTATGGATTACCGTATTTTGCGCAGCTGCGCGGTGAGTACGGCAGTCAGCTTTTCCCGGTCAAAGGCGGGCAGCGGCTCCAGAATCACATCAATACAGCCGCCTACGGCGTAGATCACATTGGTTACCTGGTGATAATTTTTCTCCATAGTGAAGTTGTTATGTGAGCAAATGGCCTCGGTCATCTGCTGTTTGAGCATGCGCAGGGCGGGAGCGCACATACGGCTGTTTTTAAATTTGGTCAGCCGCTCAATGTTGTTGTTGCGCTCAATCTCGTTGAGCATACTGTTAATTATATCCGTGGGATCCCGCTGGATTTGATCGTAGTTGATGCCCTTGGCGATCTCCACAATGCCGTTGGTGATGGTCTCAAAGCAGAATTGAATGCACGCGCCCATGCTCTTAAAGTGCAGATAAAAGGTGCTTTTGTTAATGTCTGCTTTTTTGCACAGCTCCAATACGGTGATCTTGTCCGTTTCTTTTTCAATCATCAGCGCAATCATAGCGTTAAAGACCGCTGCCTTGGTGCGCTTTACCCGTCTGTCCATTTTTTAGAAAAACCCCCCTCAAATCGCTTTGTAATGGACACCTGTCCAATAGCAAATACTATGATAACATAAATGAAAGAAAGGTTGCAAGCAACTTCACGGAATTTGTAGGAAGTGCTGGAAAACGCCATGAAAACTTGTGCAAAAACACGAAAAATTGTCCCGCTGGTACTGGCGCTTTTGCTGCTTTTTGGCGGTTGCAGTGCGGTCAACAGGGCTGCCGTCTTTGGTACAAACGGCAACGAGACTACCCGGCGGCAGGATGTGTTGACGGTGGAATTTTTGGATGTAGGTCAGGCCAATGCGGCGCTGCTCACCTGCGGGGGTAAGAGTATGCTCATCGACGGCGGCAATGTGGCAGACGGTGCCAAGGTCACGCGTGCGGTGCAGGCGGCAACGGACCGGCTGGACTATGTGGTGAATACCCATGGCCATGAGGATCATGTGGGCGGCCTGGCCGCTGTGGTGGATGCGGTGCCGGTGGGTCAGGCCATTGTCAGCCCGGTGACGGCAGACAGCGACTATTATCAAGATTTTTTAGATGCGCTGGCGGATCGAGGTGTGACTCCGGTGGCCGGGCAGGTGGGTATGCAGTTTCCTTTGGGGGATGCGAAGTGTACCGTGCTGGGCCCCGCCGCTGCCGGCAGCGATCTGAACAACAGCAGTCTGGTGCTGCAAGTGTGCTTTGGCGGCGCGACTTTTCTCTTTATGGGTGACGCCGGGGCAGAGGAAGAGCGCAGCTTAATCCAAAGCGGTGCAGATGTAAGATGTGATGTGCTGGCGGTGGGTCACCACGGCAGCGGCTCTGCCACCGGCTATGTGTTTCTGCGCCAGGCATTGCCCAAGTATGCGGTGATCTCCGTGGGCGCGGGCAACCGTTATGGCCACCCGGCAGAGAGCACACTTTCCCGCCTGCGGGACGCCGGGTGTACCGTCTATCGCACGGATCAAAGCGGCACAATCACCATAGTGACGGATAAAAACGGAAAAATCCGCTGTCCTGCATAAAAAAATGTTGTATTCCGCCGCTTTTTCAGCTATAATAGATACAGAATTTTACATATTGGAGGAATTTTACCTATGTATTGTTGGTTAGACGGCAAAACTGTTGTTGTAACCGGCGCTTCCGGCGGTATGGGCGCAGGCATTGCGGCTACCTTGATCAAGAAGCACGGCTGCACTGTGATCGGCGTGGCTCGGTCGGAACCCAAGATGCTCAAATTCATTGAGGAGCTTGGCCCCACTTATGCCCAGCAGTTCTCTTACAAGCTGTTTGATGTGTCTGTTAAGGAGAATTGGGAGAACTTCTATAACGAGCTGGTAGAGGAAGGCGTGCAGGTGGATGTGCTGGTAAACAATGCCGGTATTTTGCCTAAGTTTAAGCGCTTTGACCGGTACAGCGATGAAGAAATTGAGCGTGCCATCAACATTAATTTCTACAGCTGCGTGTATTCCGTTAAGACATTTCTGCCCATGCTGCTGAAGAGCACGGATCCGGGCATTGTTAACATTGACTCTTCTGCCGCGCTGATGAGCCTGGCCGGTACTTCCATGTACAGCGCTTCCAAGGCTGCACTGAAGGGCTTTACCGAGGCTCTGCGTGAGGAGTTCCGCGGCAAGTGCTATGTGGGTCTGGTTTGCCCCGGCTTTACCAAGACGGATATTTTCCGCGGCCAGTCCAACGCAGGCGGCAAGGGCGAGAAGGTCATCAATATGATCTCTACCGATTGCGACCTGATGGTGAAGATGATCATGTTCGGTATGGAGCACAAGCAGGCACTGCAGATCCACGGTGTGGATGCCCACGCCATGAGCGTGTTTGGCAAGCTGCTGCCGGTGAACGGCTCTCGCCTGTTCAGCGCTGTGATGAAAGCGGCGGACATTGACCTGTTTAAGGAAGTTTTTAAGGACGACGTCGAGCTGGCGGAGTAAATTTTAAGTATTTAAGGGACGCTGCCGTTTCAATGAGGGAATGGCTTAGCGCCCCTTTATGCTTTTTTGCAATAAAAAGGAGGGTGCTTTTATGGCAGATGCTGTAACGGCAACGAAAAAAAAGTATATGAATTTTAAGGAGATTGCGGCGTACTCCCTGGGGCTGTTCGGATTCCAGGCCATCGTAGGCTTGCTAAACTCCTACCAGGCCGAGTTTGACGGCTCCATTTTGGGTGCCAATGTGTCTGTGGTGGCCATTTTAATTTTGGTGGCCAAGATCGTGTCTGCTGTGGCGGACCCGGTGGTGGGCAACCTGATCGACCGGTCCAAAAGCAAGCGGGGCAAGTTCAAATCTATGATCCTGTACTCTCTGGTGCCGCTGCTGGTGATGACCGCTGTGGTGTTTGTGAAAGTGCCGTTTTCCGGCACCGGGCTGTATGTGTGGATCTTCCTCACCTACTTGGTATGGTCTATTGCCATGACCATGGGCGATGTGCCCTCGCAGGGGATCGCTTCCGTGCTGACCCCGGATCCCACGGAGCGCACCAATGTGGTGTCCATTTCCAATACCTTTAAGCAGATCGGCTTTTCTGCCTGCGTGGTGATTGTGCCTATTGCCTGCCTGATTATTCCCGGCGGGTCCAAGGTGTTCGTTAAGTCCGGCGAGACAGATACGCCTATGATCGCTTCCGAGTTCTTCTGGACCGCCGTGCTCACCGCCATCTTTGGTTGTGTGCTCTTTGCCCTGATTCCGCTGCTCAATAAGGAGCGGGTGCCCTACCAGGCCGGCGAAAAGACCACTTTTAAGGATATGATGGGCGCGCTGAAGAACAATAAACCCTTAATGCTGGTGATTATTTCTTACTTCCTGGGCTTTGGCCGTCAGATGGCTATGGGTATCCAGGTACAGGCCGCAACGGTGATCCTGGGCAGCCAAAACTTGGTGGCTGTTTTGGGTATCGTTACCGCCGTGGGTTCCATGATCAGTATGGCGCTGTGCCCCCTGCTGATTAAGAAGCTGGATGAGCGCAAGGCGTACATTCTGCTGTCTGTTTACGGCTTTGCCGCTTCCATTTTCTCCTTTGTGATCGGCCATTTCTGGTTCCAGTCACCGGACAATATGGTGCTCACTGTGCTGTTTTATGCCTCTCTGTTCCTGATCGGCTTGCAGTTCGGCGCCGTCACCTTAATGCCCATGATCATGACCGCCGATTGCGTGGATTATTACGAGTATGAGACCGGCAAGCGGATGGAGGGCGCCGCCTATTCCATCCTGACCTTGACCATTAAGGTGTGTCTGGCACTGGGTACCGCCGTGGGTCTGATCTTTGTGCAGGTGTCCGGTTATTATGACGCTTTGGGTGCCGGTACTTTTACCACAAAGACGAAGGACATTATCTTTTTTGCTTATACCGCCTTGCCGGGCGTGCTGGCACTGCTGTCTATCTTCCCCATGTTTAAGTACGACATTGTGGGCGAGAAGAAGGCACAAATCTCTGCCGCCCTGTCCCAGCGCCGCGCCGGTAAAGAATAAGTACCTGAAAATAGATACAATATATATAAGGAAAAGCGACTTCCCTCGGGAGGTCGCTTTTTTGTGTGGTGTTCAGCGGGTTTAAATATGTGTGCATATCGGTGTGTAAGATGATGGTATACACATCAGAGACGGCGGATAGTATCCGCCAGCTTTGTAGTGCAACGAGAATTTCCGCATTTTATTTTTTGCCATTTTTGGCTTGGTTACGCGAAATTTTGGTGGCTCAGAAAAAAATTATTTATTTTTTCCGACATTACCTATTGACATAGTAGGCATTATGGTGTATAGTTAAGTCAATCCAACGGGGAGACCCGAAGAAATCAGGAGACCGCTATGAACCGGTTATTTCCCACATTGTTAAGACAAAATTTCCGATTTGGACGAATGAGCCGATGTATGTGACCCCATCGTAACCTACACTGTATCATTTGAACTTGAAAGGAATTTGAATTATGAGCAAGAAATACGCATTTGAGACTTTGCAGCTGCATGTTGGCCAGGAGCAGGCGGATCCCGCTACCGACTCCAGAGCCGTACCGATTTATCAAACCACTTCTTATGTATTCCATAACAGCGACCATGCCCAGGCTCGTTTTGGCCTGGCAGACGCCGGCAACATTTACGGCCGTCTGACCAACTCCACCCAGGATGTGTTTGAAAAGCGCATTGCCGCTTTAGAGGGCGGCGTAGCCGGTTTGGCTACCGCCAGCGGTGCGGCTGCTTTGGCTTACACCTTCCAGGCACTGGCCAAGGCCGGTGACCATATTGTCAGCGCCAAGACCATTTACGGCGGCACTTACAACTACCTGGAGCACACTTTCCCGGAGCACGGGGTCAAGACTACTTTTGTTGACCCGGACGACCTACAAAATTTTGAGGACGCCATTCAGGACAACACCAAGCTGATCTTCTTTGAGACTCTGGGCAACCCCAACTCTAACCTGGTGGACATTGAGGCTCTGGCTGAGATCGCCCACAGGCACGGCATTCCGCTGGTGGCGGACAGCACCTTTGCAACGCCCTATCTGCTGCGCCCCATTGAGTACGGCGTAGACATTGTGGTCCACAGCGCCACCAAGTTCATCGGCGGCCACGGCACCACCCTGGGCGGCGTGATTGTAGACAGCGGCAAGTTCGATTGGGAAAAGAGCGGCAAGTTCCCGCAGCTCACCGAACCCAACGCCAGCTACCACGGCATCAGCTTTGTGCAGGCTGCCGGCCCGGCTGCGTTTGCCACTTATATCCGCGCGATTCTGCTGCGCGATACCGGCGCTGCGATTTCTCCCTTTAACGCATTCCTGCTGCTCCAGGGCGTAGAGACCCTGTCCCTGCGAGTGGAGCGCCATGTGGAGAACACCAAGAAGGTGCTGGAGTACCTGCAAAATCACCCGCTGGTCGAGCATGTGAACCATCCGTCCTTGGATCCCAAATATCAGGATCTGTACAATAAATATTTCCCCAACGGCGCCGGTTCCATCTTCACCTTTGACATCAAGGGGGGCGAAAAAGAGGCAAAGGCCTTTATCGATGCGCTGGAGATCTTCTCTCTGCTGGCCAATGTGGCAGATGTAAAGTCCCTGGTGATCCACCCCAAGACCACCACCCACTCCCAGCTGTCTGAGCAGGAGTTCAACGAGCAGAAGATTTTTGACAACACCATCCGTCTTTCTATCGGTACAGAGAACATCAACGACATTATCGCCGATCTGGAGCAGGGATTTGACGCTGTAAAAGCGCTGAACGCCTGATTTGACCGACAATTTCATTTGAATTTGACAAGGAGTTATTATCATGGCAATTTATAAATCTATCCTGGACCTGGTTGGCGGCACCCCGCTGGTGGAGCTGACCCAGTTTGAAAAAGAGAACGACCTGAAAGCAACTGTTTTGGCCAAGCTGGAGTATTTTAACCCGGCCGGTTCCGTGAAGGACCGTATTGCTAAGGCCATAGTAGAGGACGCAGAAAAGTCCGGCAAGTTGCAGCCCGGCGGCACCATTATTGAGCCCACCTCCGGCAACACCGGCATCGGTCTGGCAGCCGTTGCTGCGGCCAAAAAATATCGCCTGATCATCACCATGCCGGAGACCATGAGCGTGGAGCGCCGCAACCTGATGAAAGCCTATGGCGCAGAGCTGGTGCTCACCGAGGGCGCCAAAGGCATGAAGGGCGCCATCGCCAAGGCAGAGGAGCTGCACGAGCAGATCCCCGGCTCCATCATCGCCGGTCAGTTTGTAAACCCGGTGAACCCGGCCACCCATAAGGCCACCACCGGCCCGGAGATCTGGAAGGACACCGATGGCAAGGTTGACATTTTTGTGGCAGGCGTAGGCACCGGCGGTACGGTGTCCGGCGTGGGCGCGTACCTCAAGAGCCAAAACCCCAATGTAAAAGTGGTTGCCGTAGAACCTGCTTCCTCCCCGGTGCTGTCCACCGGCCAGGGCGGCGCCCATAAGATCCAGGGTATCGGCGCCGGCTTTGTTCCGGATACGCTGGACACTAAGATCTATGACGAGATCATTACTGTCACCAATGAAGATGCTTTTGCCACCGGCAAGCGCCTGGCCAAGTCCGACGCGGTGCTCACCGGTATCAGCTCCGGTGCAGCCGTTTGGGCGGCCGAGCAGCTGGCCAAGCGCCCGGAGAATGCAGGAAAGACCATCGTAGCCTTGCTGCCGGATACCGGTGACCGCTACCTGTCCACCCCGCTGTTCCAGGACTGATTTTAGCCCCCAAAGAATACCACCGCCCCGGCGTGAGCCAAAGCGGTGGTGTTTTTCTTTGCGTATGCATAAGTGTGGATGGAGTAGCCACAGTTGCCCGCCCAATCACCCGCTTGACAAACCCTGCCGGATATATTAAAATAACACAAGTGCCGTGATCGGCTTGTGCTAGCCGTATGGCGGCGGACAAAGCAGGGAAGCACGGAAGATTTTAAGAAAAAAGCAAAATAAAAAAATCGGGGTGTAGCGCAGTTGGTAGCGCGCCTGCTTTGGGTGACGAAGGCGACCGCTGCCGGTGGCAGATGCAGGGAGCCTGAGGAAGCGCAGCAAAACAGAGCGCATAGCGTTGCATAGCAGCGCCATGGGCGACAATTTTGCAAGAGGGCGGACAAAGCAGGGAAACACGGAAAATTTTAAGAAAAAAGCAAAATAAAAATCGGGGTGTAGCGCAGTTGGTAGCGCGCCTGCTTTGGGAGCAGGATGCCGCAGGTTCGAATCCTGTCACTCCGACCAAGAAACCACCGTAATTTTGGTAGAATTACGGTGGCTTTTTGTTGTTGATTGTTGACAGGTTGCGTTATGCTATAATGACCCTACAAATCGAAATTTTGTAACGGTAATAATGAAAACGGAGGACTTGCAATGCGGCTGGATGGATACGGGCTATTTGTTAAAGATATGCCAGCAATGATTCATTTTTATCGAGATGTATTGGGATTTGAAATTAAAGAAGATGAAAACACGAGCAATGTCTATTTGTTAAAAGACGGAACGCTTTTTTGTTTTATTGAAGAAAAGATTTTGAAAAGCGCACAAGCAAAAAATACGAGTACCTTAAGGGCGTAAATGCACACTCAGAAATGGCGTTATATGTTGATACATACGAAGAGGTTGACTTGCAGTATAAAAAAGCGATCTCCTGCGGTGCAACATTTTTATTAGAGCCAATGACCGAGCCTTGGGGACAAAGAGCCTGTTTTATTGCTGATCCGGAAGGAAACATTATTGAGATTGGTTCTTGGAATAAACCATATGGGGAAAAGGATTTGTAAGGCCGACAAATTCCAACAAGAGGCCTCTGACCTTATGCGCCAGATGTTGACAAATCATAAATTCATCCTTATTCCATATAAGAGCCGCCACGACTTCTGTCATTATCCAACCACCAATTTATTTGTTTTCTTCAGGTATTTTGCCGGAAAGGTGCATTTGTGTGGTGGAAAACAGAAAAAATTCTCCAACCCCCCTTGACGAAAAAGGGGAAAATGGGTAGAATGAAACCGATTAGAAAGTTTTTTAGAGAGAGAAGAGGTATGGACTATGGGTCGGCGAATTTTGGCTGTGTTGGCGGCGCTTTTGGTGCTTTTGTGGGCAGCGGTGCCGGCCTATGCAGCTTCGCCGGCGGTGGACCGCGCCTACCTGACCCGGGAGCCTTGGCAGAATGTGCCGATTACGGAATTCCGGGCAGATGGTGCTATGGGCTATTACCAAATCTATGCCGACACGGATAATCATTGTCTGTATTTTGCGGTGAGTATGCAAGATCAGCAGGTGGAACCGGGGGCGAATACCGCCGCCGTTGCGCTGAATTTGCAGGTATCCTCTGCCAAATTCTCCACTAAGAAATTTACATTTACAACCGGCGCAAACAAGGCGTTGCAAAGCTACGACGGCATTGCCAGCGGCTGCAATATGCAGGTGGAAATACTGGAAAACAGCGGCGGTTACGGCATCGCAGACGGCAATGCCTACTTTGCCATTGCGCTGGATAAAAGCCTGTGCGGGCCGTTGACGGTGCGGCTGGATTATAACTGCGGCGAGCGGGGCATTTGTCTATTGGAGCACGCTGCTTTTGATTACACTTTGCCGGAAAAGACGGCCAAAAGTCGCAATGTGCGCGCCGGGACAAAGCAATCAACCCGGCAAACTACAACGAAAAAGAAAAAAGAGACCACCACCAAATTTACCTACACCGGCACAGTGCCCCACACGGCCAAAAGTGCACGGAAAAGCAGCGCTCAAACAGTGACCAAGTTTGCGTACACCGGCGGGACAAGCACCGGAGATACGGAGGAAGAACTGCCAGTACAAACCGGCGGCACAGCCGTGCTCACCGACGGTACATACACCGCAGCGGTGACGCCTACGCACCGTTCCACCGTAGCGAATATTTTAATTTATCTTGCCATTGCCTTAGCCACGGCAGCCGTGATTGCAATGGTTGCAGGGATCATCAAATCCCGCAAAGCCAAGCAAGAGGAAGCCCGGGAAAAACAGAGACAAGAGGAAGAACAGGAAATCGAGGATTACGACGAATAGCAAAGCAGAAAGCCACCGATGATCGGTGGCTTTTTGTTACAAGCCAAACCGCACCTTGGTCTGCGCGGCGGTAGCGGCAGCAAACAAGTGGGCGTTGTCGATCTTCCTATAATTGGCAAAGGGCAGTTCGCCGGGGCGGCTGACCATTCGATGGTCGGGTTGTCCCGGCGCAGCAGTTGGTTGTAGAGGGCGATATTTCGCTTAGACGGTTTGTGCCGCAGCGCCGAATAAAAGTACCAACTTCATACATTTCCTACAAAAAAAGAACCCGCTGATGACAGTTCATCAACGGGTTTGTCGGCTTAGGACGATTTTAATCCGGGTCACAGAGAGGACAGGGCGCTGAAAGCGGCGGTGCCTACGACGGAGTAAAACAGCGCCAGGACCACCACGGAGATGACCCACATAATAATGTTGGCCCAAATAAAGTTCTTCTTATTCTTATTGGTGTTGGGGCTGCACAGCCACACGATCCAGCAGATCAAATTCACCACCGGCAGGGCGGAGAGAATGAACATACCCACATACTGGCCAATGCTCATCACCTGGGTGGTGGGATCATAGGCCGGGGGCGCCGGTTGATAGGGCGGCTGATAGGGTTGTTGATAATTGCCCTGAGGGTTCGGGTTTTGCTGATTGTACTGGTCCATTTGGTACTTCCTCTTTTCTTAAAAAATGTGCAGAACTCTGCACCCATAGCATACCATACTTGGCATTAGCTGTCAATTCTTGCCTTTGCCGGCAAATTTACGGCGCAGATCCCAACGGTAACCAGTGCGCCGGACAGCAGATAGCGCCAGGAGAAAGGCTCCCCCAGCAGCAGGCAGGAGAGCACCACCCCCAGTACCGGAATAAAGGCGTTATAAATGGCAATCTGCCCCACCGGGTGGTAGCGCAGCAGTTGGTTGTAAAACGAAAAACCCACGGCAGACACCGCCACCAGCGCCGCCAGGATCAGCACCCACCGGGTGGGCGCCCATCAGCAGCCCGGCAGGGATCAGCAGCGCGCCGCCCAGTGCCAGGGAATGGCCGGTAGCCACCAGTGGGTCCATTTTGCGGGTGACCACCCGGGTCAGCAGTCCGCCTGCCATGGCGCACACACTGCTGCACAGCAGCATACCGTCACCGGAGAGGGTGAACTGCCCGGCGGTGCTGCCCAGGTTGATGAGCACAATGCCGGAGAACCCCAACAGACAGCCAAAAATTGACCGTATGGTGAGCTTTTCCCGGAACACCACCGCGGCTGCCAGGATCAGCAGAAAAGTGCCCAGGCTGTCCAGGATAGACGCCCGGCCGCCGGGGGAATTGGATACGCCCAGATAAAAGAAAAAGTAGTGCAGCGCCGTGTTGACCAGACCAAAGAGCACCAGCTGCCACCGTGTCTTGCCCCGGGGCACCGCAAAGGAGCGGCCGCACAGCTTGGCTACCGCCAGCACCACCAGACCGGCCAGCAAGAACCGCGCTCCGGCGAACAGCGCCTTGCCGCCGGTGTCTGTGCCGGCAATGCCAAAGTCCGCCAGACCCAGCTTGATCAGGGGAAAGGCGCAGGCCCAGCTTAGCGCCGCGCTGCCGGCAAACAGGGGCACCCATTTTCGATTTTCAAACACAGAGCCTCGGCCCATTTTGTTCTCCGTTCTTGGCTTTTTGCCGTTTGATCCGGTCTTGTTTTGCCGCATTATTGTATACCGCCCGCCGCCAAAAGTCAACAAACGCGCAGGGCAGCGGCATATTTATCCGGACGAAATCCGCCACATTCGGCAGATTTTGGGCACTACCTATGAAGCGCTGTTTGAAGGCCGGTGGCAGTAGCCGCTTTTTATTGCATTTTCAGCCGGGGTATGGTAGAGTTATAATTAGGTATAGAAAATAGACAGACGGCGCGGGCCGGGAAGGGGAATGGTATGAAAGGTATAATTTTGGCAGGAGGCAGCGGCACCCGGTTGTATCCGCTGACCCAAATCACCTCCAAGCAGCTGCTGCCGGTGTATGATAAGCCTATGATCTACTATCCGCTGACCACGCTGATGTTGGCGGGGGTGCGGGATATTCTCATTATCAGCACGCCCCGAGATCTGCCCCGATTCCAGTCTCTCTTGGGGGACGGCGCGCGGTTTGGTCTGCGGCTCAGCTACAAGGAGCAGCCCTCCCCGGATGGGCTGGCCCAGGCCTTTATCCTGGGTGCGGATTTTATTGGCGACGACTGCTGCTGTATGGTGCTGGGGGACAATATCTTTTACGGCGCCGGGCTGCGGCGGCTGCTGCAAAGCGCGGTGGAGAATGCAGAGCAAAATCATCGCGCCACCGTGTTTGGCTATCATGTAGAGGACCCGGGGCGCTTTGGCATTGTGGAGTTTGACCGGGAGAACCGGGTGGTGTCGCTGGAGGAGAAGCCGGCGGTGCCCAAGAGCAATTATGCGGTCACCGGGCTGTATTTCTACGACAATCGGTGCGTGAACTACGCCGATGGACTGACCCCTTCCGCCCGGGGCGAGCTGGAGATCACCGATCTGAACCGGCTGTACTTACAGGCGGGTGATCTGGATGTAAAACTGCTGGGGCGGGGCTACGCCTGGCTGGATACCGGCACCACGGACAGCCTGTTAGAGGCCGGCAATTTTGTGCGTACGATTCAGCACCAGCAGGGGGTGGAGATCTCCTCCCCGGAGGAAGTGGCCTATATTAACGGCTGGATTGCCGCCGATGATTTGGCGGCAGCGGCCAAGACTTACGGCAAATCCGCATACGGCGCCTATTTGCAGGCGGTGGTGCGGGGCGAAATACAATACTGAGGTGCGAGGATGACTGTACTTGTAACCGGCGGTGCCGGATTTATCGGCGCTAACTTTATTTTTTACCAACTGACCCACCACCCGGAGGATCGGGTGGTCTGCCTGGACAAGCTGACCTATGCGGGCAATTTGGAGACCCTGGCGGATGTGATGGAGAACCCCAACTTCCGCTTTGTGCAGGGGGATATTGCCGATGCGCAGGCGGTGGAGCGCCTGTTTTTGCAGGAGAAACCGGATTATGTAGTAAACTTTGCGGCGGAGAGCCATGTGGACCGCTCCATTACCCAACCGGATCTGTTCTTAAAGACCAATGTGCTGGGCACCGGGGTATTGCTGGACGCCTGCCGCCGTCACGGGATCACCCGGTATCACCAGGTGTCCACCGACGAGGTGTACGGCGATCTGCCCCTGGATCGGCCGGATCTGTTCTTTACGGAAGAAACGCCCATACACACCTCCAGCCCTTATTCTGCCTCCAAGGCGGGGGCGGATCTGCTGGTGTTGGCCTATGCCCGCACCTACGGGTTGCCGGTCACGGTAAGCCGGTGCTCCAACAACTACGGCCCCTACCACTTCCCGGAGAAGTTAATTCCCTTAATGATCACCCGGGCGCTGGCAGATCAAAGCCTGCCGGTGTACGGCACCGGCGAGAATGTGCGGGACTGGCTGTATGTGGAGGATCACTGCGCCGCCATTGACCTGATTTTGCGCCGTGGCACGGCGGGAGAAGTGTATAACATCGGCGGGCACAATGAGCGCACCAACTTGCAGGTGGTGCAGGCGGTGCTGGCCGCTTTGGGCAAGCCGGAAAGTCTGATCACTTTCGTCACAGACCGGCCGGGTCACGATCGGCGTTATGCCATTGACCCTACGAAAATTCACCGAGAGCTGGGCTGGCAGCCGGAGACGGATTTTGACACCGGGCTGCGCCGCACGGTAGAGTGGTATCTGACCCACCGGGATTGGTGGAGCCACATTCTCAGCGGCGAATATCAAAATTATTTTCAGGCCATGTACAGAGAGCGGTTAGGCGAATAAATGCGAATTTTAGTAACAGGGGGCAGCGGCCAGCTGGGTACGGATGTGGCACAGGCAGCCGCGGCCAAGGGTTGGCAGGTATGGGCCCCCGATCATACGGAATTGGATATTACCCACCCGGCGCAGGTGGAGTCTGCCATCGGCGACTATCGCCCGGACTGGGTGGTACACTGCGCGGCCTACACGGCGGTGGATCGGGCAGAGACGGAAGAAAAAATTTGTATGGCTGTTAATGCAGCAGGCACGGCGTATGTGGCTCACGCCTGCGCGGCAGCAGGCTGCGGGCTGCTGTACCCGTCTACGGGTTATGTGTTTGACGGCAGCGGCACGGCGCCCCATCCGGTGACGGAACGCCCGGCGCCCCTGAATGTGTACGGTCGCAGCAAGCTGCTGGGCGAGCAGGCGGCGCAGGCGGTGCCCCGCCACGCCATCTTGCGGATCAGCTGGGTGTTTGGCCTGCACGGCAACAATTTTGTAAAGACCATGCTGCGCCTGGCAGAGCACCGCACCCGCCTGTCGGTGGTGGACGACCAGATCGGCTGCCCCACCTATACGGTGGATTTGGCCCGGCTTATTTGCCAAATGGCAGAGCAAAACGCACAGGGTGTGTTCCACGCCGCCGGCAGCGGTCAACCGGTGAGCTGGTACGACTTTGCCCGGCGGATTTTTGACCTTGCCGGCAAAGAGATAGAATTGGAGCCGATCTCTACCGCAGCGTACCCCACGGCGGCTCGGCGACCGCTGAACAGCCGGCTGGATTGCAGCGCCTTGACGGCAGCGGGCCTCACCCCCTTGCCGGAGTGGCAAGACGCATTGGCACGGTATTTACAGGCATTGGAGGAAGAAAAGGCATGATCCAAATGCAGGCACAGCAGAATGTGGGCGGCATTGCCGGGCTGGCAGTGCTCACCCCCACGGTGCACGGCGACGACCGTGGCTATTTTATGGAGACCTACAATCAGCGGGATATGGAGAGCCTGGGCTTTCATTATGATTTTGT
>ERZ838483.1347-NODE-1347-length-22399-cov-7.332349_pt1 | contig 22399 bp, 16 predicted proteins | sample MGYA00519939_ERZ838483 | MGnify/ENA primary metagenome ERZ838483 (study PRJEB31850, sample SAMEA3708836) | human gut metagenome | biome: human gut; feature: human-associated habitat; material: faeces | place: China | collected 2014 ... | reverse complement strand
GTCGTATGCGGGTATCAGCGTGCTGATGTTTGGCGCTACGTTGCTGGCGGCGCTGCTATTTGCGGTGATTGCCGATACCGTGGTGCTTAAGCCCGTGCAGCGTCTGCTGCGGAAGGTGCGGCTGTAGATTCGGCTGTGCTGTTTTGTGCAGAACCCCTATCTTTTCGTGGCGCTGTCCACTCTCTCCGGTCTTGCCATGGCGGCGGTGACGTTCATCTGCTCCATGTCGTATCAATCGGAATCACGCTACATGCGGATTGCGCATGAACGATATCATGACGAACTATCCAGGAACTGGGTCAGCATCATTGCATGGACCACCGTTACGGCGGTGCTGCCGTTAATCTCCCTTTGTCTCTGGTCGTCACATCAGGGGGTATCAACCGCGATTTCCATATACGCACTTGTCATGATGGCCGCGAAGCTGGGCAGAAGCATCCACTGGATGAAGTACACGCTGTTCATTCAAAAAGCATCTATGACAATCGGTGAGCCCTTTACCGACAAAGACATGCAAAAAGTCTTTCAGCGGCACGAGTCCAACAGTAAAACTCTCTAAACCGCGCTTCAACGGATCTCTCCGGCACATCGCAGCGAGAGGCCGGGACTATTTCCGTATATGCGGCGGTAGAATCTAATCAAGCCGTATCGAGTGGGCCAATCGGACGAAGAGCGCGGAGGCGTAATGCCGAAACAAGAGGATGGGAAAATGGGTGAGATTGCGAAATGGTTTAAAAGTGAAGCCGGAGCCTTTGCACACGAAGTGGCCGTGCGACATGACAAGGATGTCCGCGACGATGAGGCGGAGCATCAATTTCGGCGTGATATGGAGCGAGTCACTGCGGCATTCGCCGAGCTTGGTGCAGACGAGCACAAGATGCGCGAATTGCTCCGCAAATGGTTCGGCATAGATAGTATGGAAGAGGCAGACTTCTATATAGAACAAGGGGCTCAAATCGAATATCCGGTGACTTTACTTGAAGAATATCTGAAACGTGAAGGATATGAGGCAATAGACGTAATCAGATTCAAGAAAAAACATAGTGTCGTGGAGAGGCTTCGGGGAGATTCATCGTTATTCAAACTTACCGCGAAGCAGCTCAAACAGCGGATGGAGCAGGATGAGTAGGAACCTTGATGCGTTCGTAACGGGTAGACTATCCGTAGAACATAGGTATGAACTTGCAAAGGAACGAGGGAATGACCACCGATTCCAGTATGAATGATGTAGATTCCGCTAACGGCGATGTGATGGTTTCTACCGATCTGACAGGCCGGGGTACTCCCACTATTTATTTTGTGCTCCCTTGCTACAACGAGGCCGAGGGACTGGAACACACAGCCGAAGTGCTACTAGCCAAATATCACGTACTCGCTAGTTCTGGCGAAATCAGTGAATCAAGTCGTATCTTGTTCGTGGATGATGGATCGAAGGATGCTACGTGGAATATCATCCGCAAGCTCCATGTTAATTCACCCGTGTTCAGCGGTGTCAAGCTTTCTCATAATCGCGGGCACCAGAATGCTCTGCTCGCGGGCTTGATGACCGCTCTTCGCCAAGGTTGCGATGCTGCCATTTCCATGGATGCGGATCTGCAAGACGATGTCAATGCGGTGGACGAGTTCATCAGCAACTTCAAGAATGGTGATGAAATCGTCTACGGCGTGCGCTCCGCCCGTAAGAAGGATACGTGGTTTAAGCGCAATACTGCCGAAGCGTTCTATAAAGTATTCGAATGGATGGGGGCTGAAACAGTTCCCGATCATGCCGACTATCGCTTGATGAGTCGTGAGGCGCTCGGCGCGCTATCTGAATACCATGAAGTCAATCTATTCCTACGCGGTATCGTGCCCACGCTTGGATACCAGACCAGCAAAGTCTACTACGAGCGTGGTGAACGTGAAGCTGGTGAATCTAAATACCCGTTGAAGAAGATGGTTGCCTTTGCCATTCAAGGCATCACTTCATTCTCCACGAAACCGTTGAGTTTTGTCACCGGTGCAGGCGTCATTTCCATTCTCGTGTCAATCGTAATGTTCATTTATGTACTCGTTTCACTTGGCATCGGTCACGCTATTGCCGGTTGGGGATCTATCATGATTTCTATTTGGCTCGTTGGAGGAATCATCATGGTCTCTCTTGGTATCGTCGGCGAATACGTAGGCAAAATATATATGGAATCTAAACACAGGCCCCGCTATAACATCGAAACTACGTTATAATAATTAATGCCATCAAATGTTCAACCAATCGTGAAAATGCATGTATGAAATATGTGAGTCTTAATGATTAATCTAATCACAAATAAGGCATATATCAAATCAATCATTTCCATGCCGAATAAATGGTGTGGCATGCATCAATCAATGATGAAACGAATATGTGTGATGCAGTGAGGATATATATCTTCCAGAGTTACATATGGACTGGCTTAAAAATTTATAATAATAATACAGCTATTGTAGAGTAAGATTAGGTTTAGGTATTCATGGGAATGAATGTGGACATAAGAACAAATTTGATGGAAAAAACGATACGTCATTTTTCTAAAAAAAATAAATTGGTAGTGTACTATGCTGTTCTGCTTTGGGCCGTGCTCGTCATTGTTCCCTTTACTCGTTCATTAGCTATAAGCTTGTTTGGTCTCATTGCTTTCTATTGTTTAATTATCTGTATAGTGTCTTCGACCAAGACTGCTAGTGTAATTCGAGGGCTATCCACCAAAGAAAAAATGTTAATGGCTGGCATATCAGCACTTTTTCTACTTTTTGGTGGTTGGTATTTCTCGCGGTATCATTTTATACCGACATGGGATAACGCGTCATATTGGATGTCAACACTTCAATTCAATAAATCACTTTTCTCCTCACCGCGAACTGCTATATTGCAGGCATTAGATTCTGTAAATACATCGGACTATAATCAATTATTGTGTTGGATATTGTCCTTTCCTGTTCTCGTTCTTCCGACGTGGGCGGGATCCTTCTACACAGAGTTAATCCTGGTATTAATTCCTTCTTCGCTGTTAATGTCAGGCTTTATGAAGATACAGCTTGAGAGAATACGAAACTCTAAGGGTAATGTCATACCATTATGGGTCATTTATTGTGTGTTTTTACTAATTCCGTTAGCCGCGCGACCTATATTCAGTGGTTATCTGGATGGAGTCGGATATCTCTTATTCATCTCATTGGTTATAGCATTATTAGATGATTCTCTGTTGTCTCGTAAATTCAGCATTATCGTAATTGGTTTAGGAATATCCGGTGCATTCTTAATTCGTAGATGGTTTGTTTTCGCAGTTATTGGATTAGTGGTCACGGTTTCCATATACTGGATTTTTAGAATGTGGTTCTTTGACAGCGCTCGAAGAAGACGGGTATTTCTGCGTTTATGTATCGTTGTGGTCTTACTCGCCCTAGGGGCATTGCTGCCGTTGCTTACACTATTCCGAGGGTTTTTGTGGAGATCGTTTTCAGGAAATTATTCGGCTTCGTATCAGTCATGGACCCTATATGATTCCTATATTGATAAATGGGGTCATTTGGGTTATGACTTTGGCTGGATATGGCTTGTTCTTTCCTGGATCAGCATAATCATTTTCTTTGTCCAATTCCTGATGAAAAAAATTGCAGTAAAGTGCTTTGTCGATTTTGTTGCAATAATATTTGCCAATTATATCGGGGGAATAACCTCAGTATTGGTATTCTGGAGAATTCAGGATTTCAGTCCGCAGCATTGGTATATCGTAGTTGGTTTTATGTCACTTGCTGTATATATGCCAATATTCCTAGAGCTGTCATTCATTAGTGTTCATCTGTATCGGCGAATTAGTACAATTGCTCTTATCATTATCTCCGTTGTTTGCCTCTGCTCCAGTTTTGGTCTTCTCGTGAAGAACCAAATCGTGCAACAAGTATTTGGTGGGACCATTCAACAGCCATATCGGCAATCTGATGTCAAGGAGAAAGGTGAATTCGTTGAATATCTTCGTAATCAGACTCGTGGGTCTTCTTTAGTGTATTTTGCTGCAGCGAGTTCTGATCTTAATTCGAGTCTACCATATACGTATTATTTGCCAAGCTCTACTACATCTCCATTCCCCGTTGCGGGAGCAGACGTTGATTCCCGGGATGGCTTTAATACCGATTTCTTTAACGCTGATTTTGTTGTGACTTCTGATCCGGTGTCCTTGCACATGTCCAGGGATAAAGAGCAAGTTGTTTATATCTTAAATAAGTTGGTTCGCGATCATTCAAGTTATGTTGGCCGACATTACATTGAAAAACGGTCTTTCTCCTTTGATAATGATGTTAGAGTTACAGTCTACGAGAAGACCTCATCATTAACGCGAGAAGACATTATAAGGCTGAAAAATTATTTCGACTCTATATACCCAGATTTACCGGAATTATTCTCCGACCGATTCGACTCAGTGTTGGATCAATTATGATATAATTATCATTTGAATAAGTTGCAATACTCGGTAATTTGTTTTTTATTAGAGTTTTATATCAATGCTTTCCGAATATCATCGTTTCTATGATGCTATTATATATATCTGGTGATATTCGGAAAGTAATCAATCCACTATTTCGATGCTTTGTTGTGCATTCATTAGTTCACTGTATGCACTGAATGATGTATAATTTCTTATCGATTATCGATTATACGTCGATTTCATCTGTTGTCACATATCCAAATCGATGCACTATCATCGCAATAATTTATTTCCATTTCTGAACGCATTTTACAATGAATTTCGTTAGTGGGTGTACGAAGATAGTATCAAAAAGAATCGCAATAATACCAAGCATGACAAAAACCACTAACGTAATGATTAGTGCTGTTGAAGCTGTGGAAAAGAGTGAATCGGGAAATGGAAGAATATTGGCGATAGAAGGCCAAATGAGCCGGTACCAGAATGTATTCTCATGAATTAGATAGATGCCGAATGTTGCTGATGCGGTCTTAAGCACTAAGGCATGACCAAAACCTTGAATATTGGTCATGTCGAGTTTCGTGAACAGTATGAATAAGGCTGCTCCAATGAGCATAGGCAAAATTTGTATGCCGGGCTTAATTTGTTCAGGCCATCCTAAGATTGTTGCGAGCCAAGTACGGTCAGCGGCGTAATGGTTGAAGAGGGGCTGGTGCCGTTTTGTTGGACTCGTCGTTGATTCCATCACCACCAATCATGCCACAAGACCGAGCTCGCGTCGACGATCCATGATGCTCATGCCGAACTCCGTCTTGATCCGCCTGTCCCGGTACCAGACCATGTAGTCGTTGAGCATGTTGATGAACCCGTCCATCGAGACGCCCGCGAAGCTGCGCTTGTGGAAGAACTCCTGCTTGAGACGGCCGAAGAACCCCTCCGCGGCCGCGTTGTCCGGAGAACAGCCTTTCGCGCTCATCGAACGCGTCAGGTTGTTGTCCATGCAGATGCGGATCCATTCCGGCCACCGGTAGTGGCAGCCGCGGTCACTGTGGATGATCGGCTTCTCTCCGTCCTTGAGCGTGGAGCAGGCGTCGGTGAGCATGCCGTTGGCCAGCTCGGCGTTCGGGCTCGTGCCGATCGTCCAGGCGACCGGCATGCCGTCGTAGCAGTCGATCACGGGCGACAGGTAGGCCTTCCCCGCGGGGATCGAGAATTCCGTGAGGTCCGTGACCCACAGCATGTTCGGCCGCTCGGCGTGGAAATCGCGGTTCACCAGGTTCTTCGGCGCCTTGGTGAGCTCGCCCTTGTACGAGCTGTACCGCTTCGCGCTCTTGAACAGGGGCACCAGGCCATGTGAGGTCATCAGCCGCATGATCCGTTTGGCCGATACCCTGACGCCCATGCCTTTCAGCTCCAGGTGGATCCGCTTGTACCCGTAGCGACGTTCGCTGTTCTCGAACGCCTCGCGCACGAGCTCCAGCAGCGGCGCGTCTTTGTCAGGACGTTTCATGGACTTGAGCTGGTAATGGTACGTGCTGCGCGCGATGCCGACCACGGGCAAGAGGCTCCTGGCCGTCACGCCCAGCGTCTCGCTAACGGTCTTGACGAGGAGTGTCTTCTCTCGGTTGGTCAGGTTTTCCGGGTCTGCGCCCGGCTCTTTTCCCAACAGCTCCAACGCGCCCTTCCGGATCGCGATCTCGATGTCGAGTTCCCTCTTCTCCCGTCGTTGCCGTTCGACATCGGCGTCCAACTCGTCCAGACGGGCCTGGAGCTCCGCCACTTTCCTCTCCATCGACGCCAACGCATCCGCCGGACCGGCCGCGTCCGACGCGTTTGGAGCCACGGTCGGCTTGACGGACGGCTCCTTGGATTCCACGACGGTCCTTCTTTTCCCGGATCCGGACACAGTCGCCTCCTCGGATTTCGCGAGCATCTGCCGTTTCCATTCTCGCACAGTCGCGTCCTGCACGCCCAGTTCGGCTGCCGCCTCACGCGATTTCAGCCGTCCGGACGCGACCGCGACCACCGCCTCGCGTTTCAGCTCCTCGGGGACCGGACCGTGCCTCAACTTGCGTTGGCCGGGCGCGAGCTCGTCGATCCACGCCATGAGCAGTTCCTTGCTTTTCGGATAGCCGAGCATCCGCATGGTGCGGCTGAGCCGTCTGCCGTATTCGAGGTAATGGTCCACCGCGGCCCGTTTCTGCCCGTCCGTGTACCGCCTGTAGCGTTCCCCGCGCCCGGAGGGAACGCCGGTGCGCTCCTCCTCGAGCCGGTCCGCGTACCACGACAGCAACACGCCCTTGCTGGGATAGCCGAGCTCGCGGATCACGTCGGCGGCGCAGCGTTCGTATTTGATGTACAGGTCCACGGCTCTGTCGCGCTGCTCCCTGCTGTACTTCGCCATGAGGAGGTTCTCCTCCCGGTCAGGGAGTCCAAGAAAACGTCACCACCTCGAGATTATCATTAGCGAAGTGGAAAATATGATAATTCCCCAGAGGTGCCAAGTCCTGATTTTGTCGTTGACCTCTTGCCAGTATAAACGAATCCAGCCTCCTGTCACGTAGCCAAGAATGGCATACACAACATTATTCCAGGGCGTGGTACGACCGCCAAGTAGAATCCATACGCTAAAAAAGGATAGCAGGGCAATTAACGCAGTCATGTACTGGCGAGGCAAGTATTTGAACAAACAATTGATGAATGGTGCCAAAAGTAGAAGACAAATGTATGCAGTGATGAACCAATAGCTGCCATAGATAAAAGGAACTGTACTCCATAGAACCGTTCTCCCAAAATCGTCTCCGGAGAGAAGAGGCGCGATACTGTCGGGTAAAGCAACGAACCTTGCAACGATAAGAACGATAACGAGAGATACGAACGAGTAGCAAAACATCTGGAACCAAGTCTTGAAGATTCGTTGCCACACGAATGCCTTGCGTACAAGGAAATATCCGGAGATGATGAAGAAGATGGATACGCCAACTTGTCCATACTGCACAACTGCATACGCCAAGGCGGACTTCCAGCCAGGTAGAAAGTCGAGATTGGAATCCACATGTAGCAGCCAAGGAAGATGTAATGTCGCATGGCATGCCACGATGAGGAACATGGCGATTATACGAAGTACTTCGATATTGAGATTACGCTGCTTCACAGATTCTTTCGCCATTTTCCTCCCCTATACCCGGATCGTTACAGCGCAGTCATCTTGCCACTGGAACAATAGAAGGTTCTCCCATGTCTCTTTGGTGCTTTACCTTCCCCAATAGTACTGCCAGCTTGTACGATTCCGGCTTGATTGGGTCGCGGCACGACAGGCTATACAATAGCCATATGCGACATTTTTACCAAGTTGGACGTGAGGCCACGGAGTTTTTGAACACTCTGAGTGCGCGTCAAGAGCGTCTGGTCATCGCTGCGGTTGACTATCATTCTCTGATTCAGCCGGGGCGTACCTTGCACTACAAGGTGTACATGGGTGAGAAGTGGCAGTATCCGCGCCTCACTGACACTTCTACGCTAAACGGTGGCTGTACAGCTGATGCCGAGCTTCTCGGCGAGTTCGATGCGACTTCCACGGTGGAAGCGCAGTCTGTGTTTTCGCCCCACTATTTTGCCGGTGATGAGCAGCTCGTTGACCGCAATGTAAGATATATCTTGCTCACGCCAGATGATGCCACGGATGAAGATATCTGGGAACACTCACCTAACAAAAGCCGTGTTGTTAAGTTATACAACGAGCTTGAATACCGTTGGCCCGTCAGTTTCGACTATGCGCGTGAATTGCAGCGTGCAGAACGTGAACGTAAAGCACGTGGTGCCGTTAAGTTATACGAACCTTTTACTGTTGAATCGGCTAACTCTAATGACAAAAACCACCACCCGTGGGTAGAGGTTCACCCGGGGAATCGTGTTGCCGATGCACCTAAAGCTGTCATCATTGCTATGCATTGGCTTCAGGCCGGTGGCGCTGAACGTTGGGGCATGGAGACCATTCAGCTCGCCAAAGAAGCTGGTTTCTTGCCTATCGTTATCACTGATGCTGATGGTCATCAGCCGTGGATTACTGATCCTATCTGTGATGGCGCGTTAGTGCTTCCGCTCACCCAACCGATGCAGTACCGTGTTGGTGACGTACCGATTTTGCGAGCTCTATTCGAGCAGTTTGATATTCGTGGCATTATGATTCACCACTGCCAGTGGATGTATGACAATGCTTGGTGGGTGAAGAAGTACTTCCCTGATGTACATATTGTGGATTCACTGCATATTGTGGAATATATGTTCCGTGGTGGCTTCCCGCGTGAGTCGCTGGCTCACGACGAATGGATTGACCTTCATCATGTGATTTCTCCGCAGCTCGAACGCTGGATGGAGGATGTGCACCATATTCCTGCATCTAAAGTAGTAGATGCGCCGCTCATCGGTCTTACCGCTGACTCCGAACATGTTCAGTATGCTGAGCGTAAAGATTTGAAGACCCTCAATGTAGTGTTTGTTGGTCGCATGAGCCGTCAGAAGCGTCCTGATGCGTTCATCCTCGTGGCTAAGGCGATGAAGAAGGCGGCCCCTGGTAAGTTCCACTTCATCATGCATGGTAGTGGCGATATGGATACATTCGTAGATGATCTCATCAAACGTTATGATTTAGGGGACGTAATCGAGCGTCGCGCGATGAGTGTCCCAGTATCCCGTACCTATGAAGATGCTGATGTGCTTCTAGTCTCTTCGGTGAATGAAGGTATTACTCTTACCACTATCGAAGCAATCAGCGATGGAGTACCGGTGCTCTCAGCCAATGTCGGTTCACAGGAAACACTAGTTCCCCCACAGGGACTGCTGCGACGTATGACTTCGTCGTTCATCCACGACGCGAAACGTTCACTCCTACACCTGTATGACAATGAATCAGATCGCCGGAAATTGTGGGAGGTCGAGAAGCAGCGACTTGAAACTTTCTCACACAAAGAAACTGCCAACAGCCTGTTCCGCCGACTTCTGACTGAATGGAGTAAGTAACATGCCATCCGCAGCCACTATGAATGTTGCCGCAGTAGTCGTTACATTCAACCGTCTAGAAAAGCTGAAGAAAGTGCTCGCTTCGTTGGAAGCGCAGACTCGACTGCCCGAACAGCTCATCATCGTCAACAATGCCTCCACCGACGATACCGCTTCGTACCTGGACGAGTATGAGAAGAACTTCCCATTGAAGGACAAGGTGAAGATTACCATCGTTACTTTGCCTGAAAATGCGGGAGGTGCGGGCGGCTTCTCTGCAGGAATGCGCAAAGGCTATGAGCTTGGTGCCGATTTCGTTTGGATTTTCGACGATGACGGCTACCCCCAGCCGACAGCATTGGAAAAGTTGCTGGTTGGTTATGATCATGCGGTTGAAGGCCTAGGACCAGACGTTCCCTATGTGTGTTCTATGGTCAAGTTCATCGATGGCAGTATTTCTGAGATGAACAATCCAATCCCCACATGGGATTGGGGCCGCCTACAAGCCATGGGCTACGACAATTTGGTGATGGTCACTCAGTGCTCGTTCGTATCCGTATTGATTCCGCGATGGGTCATGGAAGCCTTTGGCCTGCCATATAAGGAATATTTCATCTGGTTCGATGATGCTGAATATACGTTGCGAATCACTAAGTCATGTCCAGGCGTTGAAGTGCTCGATAGCGTGGTATTGCATGATATGGGCGTGAACCAAGGCGTCAACTATTCCATGGTGAACGAGAAAAACGTGTGGAAGTTCTCCTACGGTGCGCGTAACGAGGGATCCTATCGCTACCATCACAGGAGCAAAGGAAACTATTTGATGTTTTGCTTGACCGTATGGAATGCCATGCGCCGTGGCCGTGTGGCAAAACCGTTGCGTCGGAAAATCTGCAAGCAGCTGGTTAAAGCTATTCGCTTCAATCCGAAGGTGGACTTCCCGCAGCAGTCTCAACACTAATACGGTGAAAAACCGAGAATTATATGATGTGGGGCTCGCGAGAATTAATTCGCGCGAGCCCCACACGCGTTATTGGCATGGGCGTTAATACTGATTATTGCTAAAAATTGTCTCCCATGTCTTTATGGAAGCAATGCCATATTGCCGGTATTCCTGTGACAGTCGCTTCCACTGCTTCATCAATCGGAGGGCGAGGATTAGGCATCGGCCCATATTACGTCGGTAGCGTTTACTATCGCGACGGAACCACGCTACGGAATCGCCGTCTGGCGTGGTCACCAATGCTGAATTTACGTGACGGAACGCTGGCCATATGGAAAGTCGTGCAGGGATGGAAGTCTGTGGCGTCTTATCTTTTACGCCGCTACCGCGAGAGCGTAGTGCTTTCAATACCTCGCGCATACCCATTTTGGTTACTGTACGGGCTGGTTGCGGAATCCAGTCACGCTGGAAATGGTCGGCGGGTTCAGGAAGCTCTATCGGGCTGAGATACGTGGTGCTGTCATCAAAGCCCTCGCGAGCTTTTCTCACCTCGCTGAGTTTGGTAGGCAAAGACCCGATAAGATACTCTGGTCCACGCAGCACATCATGAAGGGCCATGTGGTTGAGATGCATCCCTGAATACAATAAACGCATTCCTAAGTGGGCATCCTCGTAGAGCATACGGAATGCGCTACGTTTTGCTGAATTGGGGAAATGGAGCAAGGCGCAGATCCAACGATTTCGTTGCTGGAAATACTCTTCCCATCCGCGAGCAGGATCTTTATCATGCCAGCCCATGTGCCATACGGCCACCCCAGGCAAGCTTATGGTAGGTATGCCGTGCTCTTTCGCGCGTAAACCATATTCGATGTCATCGAACTTAATAAATACGGGGAGACCGAGACCGATGCTTTGAATGGTTTCAGTAGGAATGAGACAGAACCACCAACCATTGAAATCGGAGAATTGAACACTGTGCAATGATGGGCTGTCTGACAATGGTTCTGACCGGAAATCATGGTTAAACTCAGCCCCACGTGAGGGGTACATCCACATTGATGAGGGATCGAAACGCTCACCCTGAACATGTAGTACTGTGCGGTGATCGATGTGGAACATACCGCCGCCGACCAGTGACGGGCGCACGGTATAGTCCGCAAACTGTACCGCACGAAGGATTGATTCAGGCTCACTGATGGCATCATCATCAAGCAATAGCGTGTAGTCACTTTTTTGTGCCCGCACGGTTTCATACATGCCGCGGGAAAAACCGCCTGAGCCGCCCAAATTGCCTTGGCGAATGTAAGTGAGTTGCTTTCCTAAATCCTTGGAGACTTCGTCAAATCCATCTTGCGTCTGTACCAAGTCAGTGCCCTGATCGGTGCAATATATGGTGTCAAGATGTTTACGCAGTTCTTCTTCATGCGCAATGGTGCGGAGTTGGTTAAGACAATAGGAGGGACGGTTAAAAGTAGTGATGGCAACGGATACGGTTCCTGCATGTGCAGCACGACGATCTGTTACTGGCACCTGCCACAACGCATGGGAGATAGTGAGCGTTGAGTTTTTATCGGCTTGCGCATCGAGCCAATAGTAGCCGCCATCAAGCATGCCTTTGATTGAGAGAATCGACTCTATATCTTGAGGGGTAGCGGTGGAATCGGAAGCGCTTTCGGTATGAACGGTGAAGGTTCTAACGGGAGCGGATAATCCGCGTGCAGTGGACTGGAACAGGGTTAGAGTTCCTGCGCCTGAGACTCTCGCTGAGAATCGAAGATGTTTGACACGGGTCCAGTGCCGCCAATAGCCAGCAGGGAATGCATTGAAATACGTGCACAATGAGATATGCGTATTCGGTTCCAGCGTAATGGAATCGCGCGAATCGATTGCAAACCCATGAGGTTCTTCAGGAGCTGGTCTGATGCCTTGAGCTACAAGACGGTTGAAACCAGAGGGCGTTATAGCATTCAAATCGACACTGAGCATACTGTCGCGTTCATCAAACACACTCGCATCAAAATGAGCGGGATGCCAGTTCACCGCATATAGTGGCATTGTTAAATCAGCATCTTTAGTGGGATAAACAACCCTGTTTACCGTTTCCCATTGCTTGCTGCTGCTAGTTGAAGTTTGTGCCATAGATGTCAGTATACAAATGGGTGTATGCGCAAGAGTGCGCAGTGCAAAAAATGTAAGGGCTCAAGTGGGTGAGAACGAACGCATACCGTGATGCTGGTAAACTTTGTTCTTCGTGATGGCTTTAGTGAAGAAACTGCAGGAACGCTACCACTACTCCTTGGTGGTGCTGAAGGAACTGGTCAAAACCGATTTTAAGCTTCGGTATCAGGGATCATTCCTCGGTATTGGCTGGTCTGTTCTGCAACCGTTGATGCTGTTTTGTGTGATGTATGCTGTGTTCGCCAAGTTCCTGCGCATGTCTGACGGTACTCCCACGTATCCTGTGGTGCTGCTGATGGGCATTAGTGCTTGGCAGTTCGTGCAGGAATCCACTTCTGTGGGTCTTCGAGCGATTGTCGATCGTGGCGACTTGCTTCGTAAGATTCATTTTCCCAACTACATCGTGGTGGTTGCATCTACAATTGGTGCATTGATTAGCTTTGCTATCAATTTTGTAGTGGTGCTGTTGTTCGCGTTGTTTACGCACGTACACTTTACTTGGCGTGTATTGTTGCTGCCTCTCAACTTTATTCAGCTGTACATCATTGCGCTTGGACTTGCCTTGATACTGGCAACTATGTATGTGTATTTCCGTGATATCTTGCACATTTGGGATGTGTTACAGCAGGTACTGTTCTATTCCATGCCGATTATTTATCCGCTGGCGATGGTAATCGGGAATCAATCATTGCGTGGATATGGTCCGTTAATCGCGAAGATCCAATTGTTGAACCCAATTGCTCAGGTGATTCAGGATATTCGTCATAATCTGATTGCCCCGGAGACACAGCCGACGATTTGGACTATGACCACCAATCCGTTATTGCGAGCCATTCCTATTGTATTGTCCATACTGATTCTTGTCCTTGGCGTGTATGTATTCAAGCGCAACAACCGTAAGTTTGCAGAGGTGATGTGATGAGCGAGACCATCATGAATACTAATGATGAGGGAGCGGTCGTGGCCTCCGAACGTAGTGATGATGTTGTCCTGTCTGTCAAGCATGTGGGCAAATATTTCCGGTTGCCTACGGAACAAGCTACCGGCCTGAAGCAGGCATTTATCAACTGGACCAAGGGCATCAAGGGCTATAAAGAGCAGCATGTCCTTCATGACATCAATTTTGATGTGCACCGTGGCGACTTCTTCGGCATCGTTGGTCGTAATGGTTCCGGTAAATCCACACTGCTGAAGATTATTTCCGGTATTTATGTGCCAGATGGTGGCTCAGTGGAAGTAAATGGTACGTTGGTGCCATTCATTGAACTTGGAGTTGGATTTAATCCTGAGCTGACCGGTCGAGAGAACGTATATCTTAACGGAGCGCTGTTTGGTTTCTCCCATGACGAGATCGCAGCCATGTACGACGATATCGTGGAATTTGCTGAACTCGAAGAGTTCATGGACCAGAAACTTAAGAACTATTCATCCGGTATGCAGGTACGTCTTGCATTTTCTGTAGCTATCAAGGCCCAAGGCGATATCTTGGTGCTTGACGAAGTGCTTGCAGTCGGTGATGAGGCATTCCAGCGTAAATGCGATGACTACTTTACCAAGGTCAAGAAAGATCCGAACAAGACCGTTATTTTGGTGACGCACAGCATGGACTCCGTAAAGAAGTATTGCAATAAGGCGATTCTGATTAAAGATGGAGACATTATTGTCAATGGCAATAAAGAGGATGCTGCTAACCGATACACATTAGAGAATCTGAAAGCTGAAGCGAAGAAACGCGACGAGGAGAAGAAGGATGATGATGGATATGCAGAAGGCTTGAACAGTAGATGCCCAATATTGCGTATTAATCCTCAGACTTCATTGGTCTGCAAAAGCAGTGATACCTTCAAATTTGATGTTGAATATGACTTCAACGAAGACACGGATTTCTACCTGGCTATTGCATTGCATGATCTTCGTCGTGGTGGAGTCGCGTATGATACGGGCTCGAAGACACTGAAGATGAAGAAACGCGGTCACCAAACTGTTCATTATGAGATGCCATTAAACGTCTTTAACAATGGTGATTTCCGTCTTGTCGCTTCGTTGCGTACACCGTCGGTGGGCAATCCAAAATCTACTGATATGGTCGCGTTCACTAATGACTCTAATTCTTGTGCATTCGTTATTCGAGATGACAGAAATCGCGAGTATGCTTTATTGAGTGATCGGGCTTTACAAATCCATGAGGTGACGGATAAGTAATCTCTTTCTGAAGAAACAAGAACAGTGGTATTGATATACCGGACAGGAATGGGCGGATGATTCCCGTATTGCGGAAACTGAAACAACGATTATTACCTCCGTCTTCAAGGTCCTTTCATGAGGCCAGTGACCGGTCCCAAGCTAAGTTGCACGAAATTCGTGCCGAACTGAGTGATTTGCGGCAGCTGGTTATTGAGCAAGCTGAGCAGATTAAGAACCTGCAGGCATGTTCTGATAATCTCTTGGAAGCACATCGCTATGAACAACAGCGTGACATAATGATGTATTGGCAACAGTATCGTCGTGTCGGTGAATCACTTGAGGACGCGCAATTGCGTTTTTTCCGGGCTCTTCCGAAGGCAACAGGGATTAGCCAGCTCTTTCAGGATGCTGAAGCGCAGCTATTCGTGGAATTTGATGAGTTTTGCAAGAAGCACGACATCTTGTATTGGGCTACAGGTGGTACCGTATTAGGCGCATATCGACAGCAGGACTTCATTCCATGGGATGACGATATCGACGTATACATCGCTCGGGACCAGTTGAATAAATTGAAAAAGGCGACTGAAGAGGATGACCGATATCGTATAACAGTTGTATGGGATTGGTATGTTCCATGCAAACAGATTCGGTTCCGATTAAGTGATGTCGATAATCCTTGCTTTGTGGATTTGTTTACGCTTGATTGGGTACAGGGGAATCCAAAAACAGCGTGGGAATTCGGGCAGGAGCAGCGTAGGGAATTTACTAATTCAATCCGAATGCAGTTTAAAGACACGGATTGGTCTCAGATCTTATATATTGATGACTCCAATCCGTTAGTTCCAAAATTGGAGCAGATGCTCAATGAGCGAATAGAAGAGTTAGGTACACATATAACTGTGCTATCCGATCAAGAGCATGCTACCGCTTTGGTAAGAGGACCTGAGAATATCGATGAGGGTCATTCATCCGGTCCATATCCGATAGATGAATGGTTGCCTCTTGACTATCTGCGGTTCCGAAATATGTCCGTTCCTGTTCCGAATATGTGGCGTCAGTATCTGCATCGTTTATATGGTGATTATATGGGTATCCCACATGATATAAGCAGTCACGAGCATGTGGCCAATGACTATATTAATTCCGCGCAATCTAAGGCAGCCATGAATAGGTTTTTAGGACGCCTATGATTTTCCCGTCATGTTCAATGAATAGGAATGGAGATTAATCATTCCTATTCATTGAACATGACGCAAAATGGTTAAAGTATGCTGAAGTGAAGTTTCTAGATTAAATTTTGGTACCCATCCTAACTGCTGCAGTTTGCTGGAATTCAAGATTGCTCTCGTTACTACGGAATATCCCGACTGCTCAGTTTTATCCGTAGTTGTTTCAAACACAACCTTTGTGCTTGCGAGTTGTGCAATGAGATTGGCCAAATCTAATAATGTGGTATCGCATTGATGGTTCGATATGTTATAAGCTTCACCGTTTTTTCCGAAGAACAGGCATGTCAACATACCGGAGACTGCATCGGCGACATAAGTAAATGAATAGTACTGTTTCCCGTTGCTCTTTAGAACGATGTCGTCTCCTGTCAGAGCATTCTTTATAAATTGTGATATGGCCTTACTATCATTCATCAGCATTGTAGGGCCAAAGGATCTAGTAAAGCGAGGAATGATTATGTTCATCCCCTTTTGATGTATATATGCTTGACACAGGGATTCTCCAACGCGTTTACTTTCCGGATATCCTGCCCTCAAAGTGTTGCAGTCTATGTATCCGCAGTATTCCTCACTGAAGGAATCGGTGTCTCCACGGTTTTCCCCGTATATCTCATTGGACGATGCGAATAGAAATGCCTTGCATGAATGGGAATGTGCAAAATCCAGGAAATTCTTGAGTCCATATACGTTCGCTAGTACAGTCCCGATGGGATCTTCAGCATATGCACGTGGATGAGTATTGCTGGCGGCATGGAAACAATAATCGGCTTGTTCTATTCCGGCAATGTGAAGTGATTGGGTGATATCGCATCGGGTATAATGAAAATTATCGTTGTCCCAATATTCATTAAATCGTCGTTGGGCTTTTTCTGGAGATCTGCCTAATGCGTATATCTCACAATTCTGATGCATATGCTGATTTCGATACATCAATACGTCAATAAGGAAACTGCCTATCATTCCGGTTGCTCCGGAGATTACAAAAGTACGTTCGGACAACCGATCCCATGGTAGTGGAAGCATGGCTACCTGCCGTACATCGTTTTGATAAACCCAATTACTTTTTAGTTGCATCATATTTACTTGAGCCATTGATCTTTGTCGCTATGAAGATAAGCCTTGAAAAGTTCGAGATCGTCTTTAGTGGTGAGCTTAATGTTTTTATCGGAACCAGCTGCGAAATATAGCCTTTTACCTAAATCAACCATCATGGTGTTGGTATAAGCAGATCCAAAAATGCCGATTTTCTTTTCGAATGCTGTGTGATAGGCTGCATCAAGTTCGTCAAAAATATAGGCTTGAGGAGTGGATACACGGCGAATTGTTTCGCGGGGAATATATCTGGTTGTTGATGAATCGTCATCTGCGACGAAGATCTGCTCATTGTATGGCATTGCCGTTACGGCGTTGCCATGCTTGCGGCATACAGCAATTACATCGGAAAGCACAAAACTGTCCACCAGTGGGCGAATCCCATCATGAATGATGATGATGTCGTCTTTAGCGCATTTGCCTTCCAAGTTATATACGCCATTGCGTATCGATTCCTGTCCTGTTGATCCGCCAGGGGTAACCCATTTTAGCTTATCGATGTTGAATTGTTTGGCATATGCCCACACAAGATCTTGCCAGCCTTCTAGACATACAACTTCAATGGCGTCGATGTCTGGATGATTCTGAAAACCCTCCAGTGTGTATATAAGGATAGGTTTATCGTACACATTGATAAATTGTTTGGGAATATCTTGGCCCATGCGTCGTCCGGATCCACCGGCAATAATCACAGCTGTAATCACAAGCGGCCTCTGCATTTCTTGACTCTATATTTGTATGGCTGGTTCTCAGTGTAGTGTAATGACTCACTACTGATCCCGCTCCTCGGTTTTTGGATAGTAGTATAGTCCCCATCAAAATCGATGCTGACTTTTGTGTGGTACTTCCTACATGGCTGTAATGAGTCACTTCACTGCAAAGAAGTTAGTATCGTTTAGATATCCCTTGCCAGCAGTCATGTCGTATTGGATAAGTTCGTAGTCGTGCAGGGTTTTCTTGGCTTGCTTGGACAGTGCCTTGCGCTTGACCGCGTTACCGTTTTCGTCCAGATATGTTGTGGACGTGTCGGTGTCGAAGCCGCCCGCGCCGATCACCAGTCGTTCCAATGCGGGAATATCAGTTCGTGCCTGGGAGAGGAATGCAAGATATGGGGACACCTTGGCGTTCATGTGTTCGGCGGCCATCTCCATGAAGTAATTGGGAGACGTGTATGCTGTGTTCTCGGCGTCGAGCTTCGCGCCGGCCGATGCTGATGCCTGATTCGACCAGATGAAGTAATCGGTTTGATGCAATACCAGCGTATTGTCTTTGTCCGCCGCAGCAGTCTGATAAGCACTAGGCAGATGATCGCCATAGAAAACAACGGTTACGGGCTTGTCTATAGTATTCAGCTGGTTCAGGAAGTCAATTGTTGCCTGATCGGTGATGTTCACGCCCTTGGCATAGGTGTTGATTTGTCCGCGTTCGTAATCGTTCAGGTTTTCTGTAGTGTCGGCCCAATCGAACTGATTATTGGAATACCAGTTGTCGTAAGTCATGTGATTCTGCATAGTGACGAGTTGCAGGAACTGAGGGTGCTTCTCTTTATTCACTTGGTCGATAATGTTCTGGTAGGAAGCCGCATCGCTGACGTACGGCGAATTGTCGATTCGGTCTTGGTGCGTGATTGCCGGCTTGCTGTCCAGCGTGTAGAACTTGCCGAATCCGAACTTCTTGTAGTTGGAGTCGCGCAAATACATGTTCTTGTAATACGGGTGGAATGCTACGGAACCGGATTTACCATATTCCGTGTTCCAGATTTGGTTCCATGCGAAGGGATTCTTCTGATGCGGGACCAGCTCCTGGTACATGGACTGCATGGAGTCGTCAAACAGAGCCAAATCCAGACCGGTAAGTACTTGATATTCGATATTCGCGGTGCCCCCACCAAACCCGGGAGACAGCATCAATCCGGATGTGGTGGTCTGCTTCAGAGCTCGGATATTCGGCATCGGATCTTCGGTCATTGTAATTTCGGGCACGCGCGTCGGGTCGGAGAAGCTCTCCGAGAGAATCGTGATAACCGTATTGTCCGTGAGATTGTTGGCTCGAGTGCTGTTAATCTTTGTTGCCGCGGAATTGTATTTCTTGGCCAGTGCTTCCATGGCTTCCTGACTGTAGCCTTCGGGCTTATCCATAATCTTCGGATGGGCGAGGCGTAGGAAATTGATGATGGGACCGTTGCTTGCCGCGTCGCCCTCGGCGTTCCATAGCTGTGGCGCATCGCCCCAAGACTTCGCCCACTCATATCCCCATGCTCCTGGAACACTGAGTGTCCATGTGAACGAGCACAGCAACGTGATGCTCATTGCTGCTGCGATAATGCGGGTGACATTGCCGATAATCGTTTTCACGTTACGGAATGGACGCCGCCAGTGGAATGGGATCACACAGCGGCGGCCGTCAACGAATTGCAGTATCAGGCAGATAATCGTCAGGCAGATCAGCATAGTGATGGTGCCGTCTACCAATGCCTGACTGCTTTTGGGAATGAATGAGGTGATTTCCCCCCCGTTACCGCTGGATAGGAAGCTCAAGTCAGAGGGGAGGATTGGTTCGTTGCGCAGAATTATCTTGATGCTGTTCGCCACGGCGTAGGTACTCATCGTGATAGCGAACACGGTGGTTGCCACCCAGAACCGGTTGATCACGAATACCAGCACTAGGTAGACCATGCCAAGCGCAAGGAAGTTGAGCAGCCAGTTCAGCCTGTCTTCTTCCAGCCACATCTGCGTCACGAATCGCGTTACTTGGCCGTTGACGCTGTTGAGAATCTTGGTGGTGTTATCCACCGCATTGGGGTCGTCGTACTTCGGCTCGGAATACATGCCCCACTGGATAAAGGTCACTGCGGCAGCGTCGATTAGCGCCATGACCACCACGTATAGCGTGTACGGGCACTTCGGGCGCTTCTTCCACAGTTTGTGGAGCGCCACTGCTGCCGAAATCAGGAGCTGAACGAATTTGGAGGCCAGGATGGGGGCAGCGGTTGCATTGATGTATTGGCTGAAACGGGCAATCTGGGCTTTGACCCGGTTCGGTTGTTGTGGATGCGTGTGCTTCTTGCTGCTGTCTGCTTGTTGGTCGCTTTGGGTTGTTGCGGGATCAAGCATATTAGTGCTTGTTGCTGCCGCCTCATCGTTCACAGAGTCGGTTGCAGTGTTAAGCTCAGCATCGAACGCAGAGGTCTCGCCTGTGGATGTCTTGAACTGGTGAGTGCGGCGCCAAACATCAATGAATGTGAACATTCCTGCCTGTGGAGTGAAACGAGACTTGGACGACGATGCGGAATGATGCGCCACTTTGGAAGGAAACCAGAAACCTTAATGCGGGAGGTACTTGTCTTCGGGCGACTGCCACGCCCTTATACTGTTTGCTCACTGAATTCACCTATGCCCTCGTCTCAACAACGTACCCGCATATTGTAACGAGTGGTTCAGAACAAATTCACTGAGCGTTCACGGGGAGGGTGGTGGTGCGTGCGGGAGGGTAGTGGGAATTGCGTTTGCGGTTGGGGGAACGGCAGTAAGTACGCGTATGGACGAACACTCCGCGTACATACTGCCGTTTTATGTCGTCAAACCGGCAGTAAGTACGCGGGAGTCTCGTTCGGCCGCGTACATACTGCCGGTATCAGATGGCGTGCATCGGAGGATGCGCATCGAAGAGACTACAACCCAGCCCGGGTAGGGGCTCCATTGAGCGCACCATGGGAATTGTCGGCGTGCTCAGGGCTTCGTTTTCTTTGCTGTGAAAAAACGTTGAGCAACCTATCAGTGCCCTTGTTTGCGGTACTTCTCCTCGGTTCCGGCTTTATCCGGCATCCACCAGCTTTCGTGCGCGCGGTACCAGTCGATAGTCGCGGCCAGACCTTCCTCGAAATCGGTGTACTTTGGTTCCCAACTGAGTTCGGTCTGAATCTTGGTGGCGTCGATGGCATAGCGCTTATCGCCACCTGGGCGGTCGTTCACATGGTCGAAGTCGCTGGCGTCGCGGCCCATGAGCTTCAAAATCATGCGCAGCACATCAATATTGTTGTATTCGCCATTGGCTCCCACGAGGTAGGTTTCCCCGATGCGGCCTCGGGTGAGAATAGTCCAGATGGCACTGCAGTGATCTTCCACGCTGATCCAGTCGCGCACAGCCAGACCTTGCCCGTAGAGTTTCGGGCGAATGCCGGCAAGAATGTTCGTGATCTGGCGGGGGATGAACTTCTCCACGTGCTGATAGGGGCCGTAGTTATTGCTGCAATTGCTGATGGTGGTTTTGAGTCCGTGCGTGCGGTGCCAGGCGCGCACCAAGTGGTCGCTGGCGGCTTTGGACGCCGAATATGGGCTGGACGGTTTGTAAGGGCTGAGCTCGGTGAATTTGCGCTGTTCGTCCAGAGCCAGATCGCCATACACTTCGTCGGTGCTGATGTGGTGGAATCGAATATCGTGGCGGCGGGCGGCCTCGAGCAACACGTACGTGCCGGTCACGTTCGTATTGAGGAATGGGGAGGCGTCGAGAATCGAATTATCGTTATGCGATTCGGCGGCGAAGTGCACAATGGCGTCAATCGGGGGTACTGCGGCTGCAGAGCGTTGGTTCAGCCCAGAAAACAGGGATTCCACAAGCTCGGCATCGCAAATATTGCCATGCACAAAGGTCAGGTTCGCGGCCGGCACGCCATCGAGATTCTCGCGTTTGCCGGCATACGTGAGCGCATCCAGAACAGTCATGTGGGCCTGCGGATGGTTGCGCGCCACCCAGTGCACGAAGTTTGCGCCGATGAACCCTGCGCCACCGGTGACCAGAATGTGTTGCGGCGCGAATGATGGGTTGGTTGCTTCGTTGGATGCTTTGTTGACTGCTTCGTTGGTTGAGTCGAGGGCCTGTTCGGAATTGCTCATATCTACCAATCGTAACCTGAGGTTTGCCTGAGTGCGGGGGCTTATATTGGTGGTTGCGTTGTTCTGCGCTCTGTCTTTGTGGCGGCGAACGGGTCCGGGCAAAGACGCAGAAATGTAAGAACATGCCATTCATTGCCTTGAGTCTGTCGTCTGGTCTTGGATTGTGTCCAGTTTTCTGGTCAGTCTAGGAAGATTGCCGATTTGCAATTGGGTGAGTAAGATATTTTCTCGGAAATCGAACATAATAATTGATATATTGACTTTATGAAAGGGAATGCGCGCATGCCGGAAACTACTCAATACCCAGACCTAGTCATTGTCGGCGCGGGCCTGTTTGGCCTGACGGTGGCGCAGCAGGCGGTGGAGCACACCGGCGCGCGCGTGCGCATCATCGATATCCGTGACCACATCGGCGGCAACGCGTACTCGTACTTTGATGAG
>ERZ838483.1345-NODE-1345-length-22412-cov-16.709845_pt1 | contig 22412 bp, 23 predicted proteins | sample MGYA00519939_ERZ838483 | MGnify/ENA primary metagenome ERZ838483 (study PRJEB31850, sample SAMEA3708836) | human gut metagenome | biome: human gut; feature: human-associated habitat; material: faeces | place: China | collected 2014 ... | reverse complement strand
GCCGCCGGAGCGGTGCTTAAGCCGTCAGGCGGGAATTGTGCGGTGTTGCCTTAGAGCAACGATAAATCGCAAATGTTGGTGGAGAAAGCGATGGACGAAGAGAAGGTAACACAGACTGCGATGGAGCCGGCGCAGCAGCCAAAACCCAAAGCCAAGGGCGGGCAGCGCACGCAGGGCAAAACCGCTCCAGGCACGGGGCGAGGCAGGATGGCCGAACCCCATGCCAGCAATAGCAATACTGCGCACCGCAAAACGGGCACGCAAAAACAAAAAAGCGAACCCCAAAATACAAAATCCCCGCAAGAACCAAAAACGCGGGCGGAACAAGCCGAGCAGACCGAAGCTGCCGCCCCGGAACAGGTGGCAGCCAAGCCCAAAGCGCCGCGCAGCGGGCAGGCAGGCGGCAAACGCCGCCGCAAAAAGGCTGCCCCCAAGCCGGAAGCAAAACCGCAGCAATATGCTGAGCCCCGGCCGGAACCCCCGGAAGCGCCGGAAAAACCGCAAACGCCGGAACCTGCCGCTGTGGCCGAACCGGCTGAAGCAGCTGCCGCGCCGGAAATGCCGGAAAAGGCGGTGCAGGAACCCAAAGCCGCGCAGCTGCCCCAGGCCACGGAGCCGCCGGAGCCGGAGGATGACGAACCGGAACTGACCCCGGAACAGCGCGCTGCAGCAGAGCGGCGCAAGGCGGAGATCACCCGAACGGTCCAGGTTTCGATTGAACAGATCGAGGATGCCGAAGCAGAACAGGCGGAGAAAGAGGCAGATACGCCGGAATCGACTGACAGCAAAGTGGGCCGCGCCGTGCGGCTGCTGATCGGCTGGCTGCTGCTGGTGGTGCTGCTGGCGGGTATGATCGCCGCAGGCGGCATATACTGGCTGTACAAAAAAGCCACGCCGGATATGATTCCTGCCGTTACGGTAACAGTGGCGGGCCAGCAGCTGGACCCCGTGGCGTACCATTGGCAGGTGCCGGTGGCAGGCAACTACCTTAAGCGTACCTATGCCGAGACACTTTCCAGCACTCCCACAGCGCTGGAATCTGATTTTGGCGGCGGCACCATGACGCTGCGGGTGACCCCGGCGGACTGCAGCACCGAAGTGACCGTTAAGGACGAGAACAAGCAGGAAGTGTTCAGCGGCAGCGCCCAGGAATTTGCCGCCTACCGCTTTACCACGCCCGGCAGCTACACCGCCAAGCTGGTGGTCAGCAGCGGCGAGGGTTACCAGAGCGAACCGACAGTTTCGGGCCACCAGACCTATGAGTTCACATTTGATGTAACGATTAAGGCTACCGTGCGGCTGAATACCCAGGCTGTTACGCCGGGTGGCGTTGTGGCCGTAAAGGTAACGGGCCAGCAGACGGATACCAAGCCAAGCCTGACGGCAGAACTGCCGGATACCGGCTTCCGTGCCAGCGCGACCGGCGATGGCTGGGTGGCTTACCTGGCGGTCCCGCTGGAAACCGAGCCTGGCAGCTATACCATCAAGGTCACCGTGGACGGCGAGGTGCAGGAGCTTACCCTGAACGTGAGCAAGAGCGCCGCATCTTTTCGGGATTATACTTCCAAGTCCGGGTTGGTCACACCGTATGTCGGCGCGGATGATACCCCGCAGGAGGTGCTGGACCTGCTGGATACGGCATCGGATACCATCTACTGGGCGGACACTGGGTTTGCTTCGCCGTTCAGCGATAAGGTGGAGGTCACCCTGCCGTATGGCCTGACCGAATATGTCAACCGTACCCAGACCGAGCGCAAGAACAACACTGGTACCGGCCGCACCAGCATCAATGTGGTGCTTTCCGGCAGGTGCGACCTGATTGCCCCGGCGGGCGGCAAGGTACTGCTGGCGGAAAAATTGCCCAATGTGGGCAATACGCTGGTGATCGAGCACGGCGCGGGCGTAAAGACTATTTACTATGGCCTGCGCAGGCTGACGGTAGAAAAAGGTGCAATCGTGGCCCAGGGCGATGCCCTTGGCACCACCGACAAAGCTACCGTGGTGGAAGTGCGCGTGGGCAAAACCCCCGTGGAGCCGCTGCGTATCCTGCGCGGTCAGTGCGATGCCCTGCGCAGCTATTAAAACGGAGCATAACCGATAAGGCAATACCGCATAATTCTAAGTGCCGCAGCCGCCGGAGCGGTGCTTAAGCCGCAAGGCGGGAATTGTGCGGTGTTGCCCTATATCATCCGTGGCGGCGCGCTGTTTGTGGACCGCCGCAGCAAATCCATCATCATCTCCACCGTGGCGGCGGCCCTGCAAAAGATTGCGACCCGCCAGGCAGCGGGAGAGGCCATCACCGGCCCCAAAAAGATTGGCTGCTATGGTGCCAGCTACTTATACCCGATGTTTTAAATCTGGGTATCATTCCACAATCTGAAACGGGCAAAGAAATTTAAGACAATCAAAGAACTTTTTCGGCAGTGCCGGGCAGATTTCTGCCCGGCACTGGCTTTTTTACTAAAAATCGACGAATAAAATTTAATATCCAGTCTTAAAAATTGTCTTTACAAATCTCAAAACTGTGCTATAATAGGGCTATAGAACAAGGCATAATATACTGATGCAAAAACTTTAATTCAGAATAAATCTTAAACTATGAATAAGGAGAATGTTATGAACAAGTATGCTGGTACCCAGAGCGAGAAAAACCTGATGACCGCATTTGCGGGCGAATCCGAAGCACGCAACAAGTACACCTTCTTTGCCTCCGTGGCCAAAAAGCAGGGTTTTGAGCAGATCGCAGCACTGTTTTTGAAAACGGCTGATAACGAAAAAGAACATGCCAAGCTGTGGTTCAAGGAGCTGAACGGCATCGGCGATACCGCCGACAACCTGAAAGCCGCCGCCGCGGGCGAAAATTACGAATGGACCGATATGTATGACAACTTTGCCAAGACGGCTGAGGAAGAGGGCTTCCCCGAACTGGCTGCCCGGTTCCGCCTGGTGGGAGCCATTGAAAAGCATCACGAAGAGCGCTACCGCGCCCTGCTGCACAACATTGAAATGGCAGAAGTGTTTGCCAAGAGCGAAGTAAAAGTGTGGGAGTGCCGCAACTGCGGCCACATCGCGGTGGGCACCCAGGCCCCCGAAGTCTGCCCCACCTGCAATCACCCCCAGAGCTACTTTGAAGTCCACGCGGAAAATTATTGATGATGGAGAACCGCCCCGGAAAGCATAACCTTTCCGGGGCGGTTTTTGGTGTGGGAAAATGTATTTTATGGGGCTGAGAATGGGAAAAATAGTTGAGTGGGTGGTATCGCCCATAACGGGATTTCCTCCAAAGCCCCGGAACGCTCAAGACCGTTCCGAAACATTATGAATGATGCACGCTCTGCTGTAATGCCATGAACATTGCAAAAATTTGAAATATCTACATACCCAATGTTCCGGCGGGATCGGATGCCCCATCCTACTGATATGATAAAGACAGATTGCCTTAAATCAGTTCGCACTGGGGGCCTGGCTCAGGTCGGTGCCAAAGTACTTCTCGCTGATCTCGGCAATGGTGCCGTCCTTGCGCAACTCATTGATAGCCTGGTTCAGAGCTTCGCGCAGGGTGGCGGTTTCATCGCCCTTGCGCACAGGGAAAGCAACCTGGGAAGCATCATTGGTCAAAGCCGCAATCTTGATGTTCGCATCGGGATGCTCTTTCAGGTAGTCAAAATAGGTTACTTCGGCGTTCAGGGTGGCATCCACACGGCCGTTCAGCAGCAGCTCAATGGTCTGGTTCAGGTCGTCCACGCCGGTGGTTTTGGCGCCATAGCTTTCGGCCAGTGTTGCATAGGTGCTGGAAATGGTGTTGGCGGTGGTCTTGCCGTTCAGATCCTCAAAGCTGTTGATGCTGTCATCATCGCTTTTTACAATAATGGCAGTGCGGATGTAGCAGTACGGGTCAGAAAAATCGTATTTCTGGGCGCGCTCTTCGGTAATTTCCACGCCGTTGGCCATGCTGTCATAGCGGCCGCCGTCCACGCCGGCCAGCAGGCCGTCCCATTCGCCCTCCACAAAGGTGGCCTTTACGCCAAGCTTTTCGGCAACCTTCTGGGCAACTTCAATGTCGAAGCCAACCAGCTGGTCGTTTTCGTCATGGTAGGTCCAGGGGGACCAGGTGCCCTCGGTGCCAAACACGATCTCGCCGCGCTGCTGAATCTGGGCCAGCAGATCGCCGGAGTTATCGGCGCTGGCAGCGGTTTCGCTGGAAGTATCCGCTGCCGGTGCAGCAGAGGACGCTGCGGAGGAACCGCAGGCGGACAGCAGGGCGGCTGCCAGTACGGCTGCGGTCAATGCTTTCAGTTTCATATGTGCTTCTCCTTGGTTATGTAAAAACTTTTATTTATCTTCCACCAGACGCAAAAAAGCGCGGGTGCGCTCCTCGCGTGGGGCGGTAAAAATCTCTTTGGCGGGACCCTGTTCCACCACAACGCCGTGCTCCATGAACACGACCTGGTTAGAAACGTTGCGGGCAAAGCCCATCTCGTGGGTTACGACCAGCATTGTCATGCCATCGGCGGCCAGGTCCCGCATCACGGCCAGCACTTCCACGGTCAGCTCCGGGTCCAGCGCACTGGTGGGCTCGTCAAAATAGATGATCTTGGGGTCGGTGGCAATGGCGCGGGCAATGGCCACGCGCTGCTGCTGCCCGCCGGAAAGCTGATTGGGGTAGCTGGCACCGCGGTTGCCCAGGCCGACCTTTTCCAGCGCTTTTTGGGCGCGGGCTTCGGCCTCATCCTTGGGCATTTTGCGGGCAACAATCAACCCTTCGGTCACGTTCTGCAGCGCGGTCTTATTCAAAAACAGGTTGTAATTCTGGAACACAAACGCTGTGTGGCGGCGGGCTTCGTACATCTCAGTGCGGCGCACATGGCCCAAATGGTAGGTCTGGCCGTCCAGCACCATAGTACCGTCCTCGGCCTGGTCCAAAAAGTTGGCGCAGCGCAGCAGCGTGGTCTTGCCGGAACCGGAAGGCCCGATCAGCGAAACAACCTCGCCCTTGTGCACCGTCAGGTCCACGCCTTTCAGCACATCCAGCGTACTGAACGATTTGCGGATTCCGGTGATTTTCAGCATCTCCTGCATGGCGGCACCTCCTCAGGAATTCTGGCTGAAGCCCTTGGCGTTCAGCTTTTTTTCGCCCCAGCGCTGGACCTGCGTCAGGATGGTGGAGAACATCAGGTAGATAAAGGCAACTTCCAGATAAAGCGGCAGCGATTCATAGGTGCGCGCCACAATGCGCTGGGTGGCCATAAACATCTCGGTTACCGTAATGTTTGCGGCAAGGGAGGTATCTTTGAGCAGGGAAATCAGCGAGTTGAACAGCGGCGGGAACGCCGTGCGCAGTGCCTGCGGCAGCACAATACGGCGCATCGTCTGCAGATAGGTCATGCCAACGCAGTACCCGGCTTCCATCTGACCAGCGGGAACAGATTCCAGCGCGGCGCGGATGGTCTCGGCGCAGTAGGCACCCTCATTGATGGCAAAGCAGGCCACAGCAGCCGGGAACGGGTCGATCAGTACGCCAAGGCTGGGCAGGCCGTAAAACACCACGAACAGCTGTACCAGCACCGGGGTGCCGCGGATGACCCAGACATAAAACCGGGCAAGTTGCCGCAGAACGGGGATTTTGGCGGTCTGCACAAGGGCAGTAATCAGCGCAATGACCAACGCAAGCGCAAAAGAAATGATCGTAAGCGGCAGGGTGACCGTAAGGCCGTTAATTAAAATCTTAGGAAAAGAGTCGATCAAAATGCCGATCAGACGTGTATTCACAGCGGAGTCCTTTCCGTTTTTGCAAAACAAGATAAAAATAGACAAACTACCCATCATTATACTAGGGTATGGGAGAAAAAGCAAATTAAATCTGCTTCATAAAATAAAGCAGAGTACAAAATGGCAGGCAAAAACACAAAAGCCCGCTTGAAAAGCGGGCTTTTGTGCATAGAGGGGTGGGAAAGTATATAAAGGTCAGAAGATGGTAATGTAATAAATGGGAACTTAAAGGGGTTATACTCTGTTTTTCTCTTTCTTGTTACAAGTACATTATAACCTTGATTATTAAAATGTCAAATGCAATACTTGCAATTTTGTTTTGCTTTTATTATAATGATGCCCAGATAACTTAAAATAATTCAGCATATGCACAGAAAATGAAAGGGTTTTCGGTTTTGTAATGCCATACAAGGTTTATTTGCTTTATTTTATTTTTATTGTGCTCATTGACTAAAACTGACAGGAAGTGACTCGACATGGATGAATTAGACAGCAAAATCATCCAGCTTATGATGCGCAACGCCCGCATGCCGGTCAAGGAAATCGCCAAACAGGTCAACCTGACCAGTCCGGCGGTGTCCAGCCGTATCCACCGCATGGAGCAGGAGGGCATCATCGGCGGCTATACCGTGCGCCTGCACCACCCCGGCGAGAATAACCGAGTCCAGGCGTTGATTTCCATCCAGACGGCGGCATCGGAACGGGACCATTTCCTTAAAATGATCCAGGGCGAACCGCAGATCCTGCAGTGCTACCGCGTGACCGGCAGCTATAACTTTATCGTCAAGGTCAGCTGCCCCGGCATTGATGCACTGGAACACCTGCTGACCCACCTGCAAAAGATGGGCAACACCAACACCCAGATCATTCTTGCCACACCGCTGGACCGCAGCCTGAGCCTGGAAGGGGACGTATAAATGGAATTGCATATTTGTAAACAATGCGGTCTGGTGGCTCCCAAGGGAACTACCGTCTGCCCGCGCTGCGGCCGTGCGCTGCCTCCCACCAAAGCAGAAGCCAGCCGCCCGCGCTATACCATCCATGTGGACCCGGATATGGTTCAATACTGGGATGATGAAGACGAGGATGAATTTCCGCTGAAAGATGATCCCTTTTTCATGTGGTATGGGGGCGAGCAACAGGAAGAGATGGGCACTGGGCATTACCTTGCAACGCTGCTGTTGTTTGCCATCCCGGTGGTGGGCCTTATCATGATGATTTACTGGAGCCTTTGCGGCAGCAAATGGGAGGAACGCCAGAAGCTGGCCACTGCCTGCATGATCAAGCGGCTGGTGGGGGACCTGGTCATTCTGGCCCTGCTGATTGCGGCGCACAGTGTGATCGTTGGCCTTTCTTACATGCCCATCCTGCTTGGCGGTATGGGTTATTAAAAGGAGGGAAGCACAGTGAAAGCAAGCGTGATTATCCCCAATCTGAATGGTGCTGGCTGGCTGCGGGATTCCATCGAATCCATCTGGGCGCAGACTGAGCAGGACTTTGAGCTGATCGTGATCGATAACGGCTCCACCGATGAAAGCCTCGAAATTGCCCACAGCTACTGCGGTAACCCCCGCTACCACCTGATCGAAAACAGCGAGAATACCGGTTTTTCCCATGCTGTCAACCAGGGCATCGCCATGGCCAAAGGCGAGTATATGGCCTTGTTCAATAACGATGCCTTTGCCGAACCGAACTGGTTGGAAGAGCTGCTGAAAACCGCTGAGAGCGACCCGAAGATTTTTGCGGTATCCAGCCTGATGCTGCGCTATTACGAGCCGGAACTGGCCGATGACGCCGGAGATTATGTGACGATTCTGGGCTTTGCCTGCAAGCGCGGCGACGGCCTGAAAGCCAGCCGCTACCAGAAGCCCTGCCGTATTTTTTCTGCCTGTGGCGGCGCAGCACTGTACAGAAAATCCATTTTGGATAAAATTGGCGTTTTTGACGAATTGTTTTTTGCCTACTATGAGGATGTTGACCTCAGCTGGCGCGCCAACAATTTTGGTTATAAAAACGTCTATTGCCCCACCGCAAAGTGCCGCCATATCTGCGGTGCCACCACCGGCGCGGTGCGGTATAACCCATTCAAAAGCATTCAGAGCGGCCGCAACAGCATTCTGCTGCCCTACAAAAACCAGCCGGTGGTCATGCTGGTTGTCAATTTTATCCCCATGCTGCTGGGCTATTTGTTGAAAGTTATCATGTTCCGTCACCGCGGCTTCGGCAATGATTATGCCAAGGGCTATGCGGAAGCCAAGATCGCCCTGCCCAACATCAAAAAGCCCAAATTTTACTGGCGTAATCTGCCTAACTATTTATGGTGCGAGGGCAGCATGATCGTTGGGCTGTTCCGCTACCTGGTCTACCGCGTTCAGCGCGCGCTGAAAATTACCTGAAAGATAACGGAAGCAATAGAATAAAATAAAGCATGTGATTTCCCGCCCGACAAAGGTGGAAAAAGCACATGCTTTTTGTATTTGTGGAATCGTGTTATATCTAAGGCAATACCGCATAATTCTAGGTGCCGCAGCCGCCGTATCGGCACTTAGAATTATGCGGTATTGCCCTACAAATGCTTGCTGGGGTTTCGTGGATATTCGTTATTTTCTCCCGCGCTGCAATTCGATCCAGGCCAGGTCTCCGCGCTCCAGGCCGTGGATCAAAACCTCGGCAGTGGCAATGTTGGTGGCAACGGGGATGGCGCGGGTATCGCACAGGCGCAGCAGGGTAACGGCGTTCGGCTCATTGGGCCGGGCGTTGACGGGGTCGCGGAAAAACAGCAGCATATCAATTTCGCCGCAGGCAATCATGGAGGAAATCTGCTCGGCACCGCCGCGCGCACCGGGGTACAGGCAGCGAACCGGCAGCCCACAGGCATCGTGTACCACTTTGCCCGTCACGCCGGTGGCAACCAGTTCGTTCTGAGACAGAATACGCACATAGGCTGTGCAGAACTGGGCCAAAAGCTCTTTGCGGGAATCATGGGCAATCAATGCGATCCTCAAGGTGGGTGCCTCCTATAATTACAATTATTTATATAATATCATAGAATAGATTGCTGAAAAATGCAAGCCACCTTTGGTTAAACCGCCCGCTAACCCCGAAAAAGCGTGCAGTGTTACCAAAAAACTTTACACGATTTTGGCAAAACCGCTTTGTGCGAATGTGCTATAATATGTACAATAAATACATAACCTGTAAGGCACCAAAAGCGCCGCACAGGCAAAGGAGGAAAAACGCTATGAAAAAATCCGCACAGACCGTCATTCGGGAAGGCGCCTGCTATACTATCGCTGCCGCCAATGGCCGCGTGCTGGAAGTTGCCGATTTCAACACCGAGAACGGCGCATCCATCCGCCTGTGGAGCTATGAGGGTCAGCCCTGGCAGCAATGGATTTTTGAGGAAGCCGCCGAAGGCCAGTACCGCATCAAAAACCGCTTTACCGGCAAGGTGATGGACCTGGCCATGAGTGGCGTTGTGAACGGAACCTGGGTGCACCAGTGGGAGAAAACCACCGGCAAGGGCCAGCGGTGGGAGATTGTTCCCGCCGATGGCGGCAAGGCCAAAATCCGCAATGTGCTGGCTGATAAGGTCATTGACCTGGTAGGCATGCGGGTCGATAACGGTACCCAGGCCCAGATCTGGCAGGATGTGTTTGGCGAAAACCAGCTGTGGAGCATCCAGCCCGTGCCGGATAAGCTACTGCAAAAGGATATGCCAAAGCCGGAACCCAAGAAAACGGCCCCCAAGTCCACCCGCACCCAGACCGGCACCGGCCGCGCCAAAAAGACCGGCGGCAAAGGCGGACGCCGCGCAGCCAAGTAAAGCAGAGAAAATCGAATAAATAAAATTGAAACAGCCCGCTCATCCGGCAACAAACGGATGGACGGGCTGTTGCGGTTACATTTTGAAAGCCAAGGCAATACCGCATAATTCTAAGTGCCGATACGGCGAGCGAGGTGCGGCAGATGCCAAGCCAAAAGCGCAGATAATACTGGATGCTGCAAAGGTGAGCGCCGCCAGTGGCGGAAACAGCGAACCGAAGCAGGGGCAGCGGTCGCAGAGTGCGAGGGGCTTTTGCCCCCGAAGCACGATGCGGGTACCGCAACCCGACATTATCGAGCATTTTGGCAACGCAGATGCCGTGCCGCAACTGCCGGAGCGGTGCTTAAGCCGCAAGGCGGGAATTGTGCGGTGTTGCCCCAAACTTTACTGGCGGATCATGCGGTAGCCAACGCCGATGTGGGTCTGGATATAGCGGGGGTGGCTGGGGTCTTCCTCAATTTTTTTGCGCAGCGTTGCCATAAATACGCGCAGGGACGGCGTATCCGATGCGGCCGGGCTGCCCCAGACTTCGTTCAGCAGATAGTTGTGGGTCAGCACTTTGCCGGTGTTCTTGGCCAGCACGCAGATCAGCTTGTACTCAATGGGGGTCAGGTGAATCTCCGTTCCGCCGCGGTACACACAGCCTGCGGCATAGTCAATGCGCAATTCTCCGTTCTCGTATATGCTGGCCTGGTCACCTGCGCGGGAAGTATCATACCGCACACGGCGCAGCGCCACGCGCAGCCGGGCCAAAAGCTCCTCCACGCTAAACGGCTTGGTCAGGTAATCATCTGCACCGGCATCCAGGGCGGATACTTTGTCGGTATCATCACTGCGGGCCGAAACCACCAGAATGGGCACATTGCTCCACCCGCGAATCTTGCGGATCACATCAATACCGTCCATATCCGGCAGGCCAAGATCCAGCAAAATTACATCCGGCCGTGCCGAAGCAGCTTCCAACAGGGCACCGGCTCCGTTCTGTACACGGTGGTACTGATAATTGTGGGTTTCCAGTGTGGTGGAGATCGGCCGTGCAACAGCCGGGTCATCCTCCACCACAAGGATCAGCGGTTTATTCATACAGGGTCACCTCAGTTCGCGGGAGTGTAAAACGGAAGCAGGCACCGTGCGGTGCAACGTTCTGTACATTGATCACACCGCCATGGGCGGCAACAATGGAACGGCACAAGGCCAGCCCAAGACCCAGCCCGCGGCGGCCATCGCTGCGGGTTTTGCCAAGGGTATAAAACATATCAAACAGCTTGTCCCGGCTTTCTTCCGGGATGCCGGGGCCGTCATCCGTTACGCAGATGCGGACAAATTTACCCTCCGGCGCGGCGAAAAGCTCGATGTGGGAATGTTCGGGGGTATATTTGATGGCGTTGTTGATGAGGTTCACCAGAACCTGCTCGATCAGCTGGGTGTCCATATCGGCCATCAGCAGGTCATCCGCCACGTTGGTCACAATGGTGTGGCGGGCGGCGTCATGGTCTAAATGAGCCAGTACATCGTCAAAAATGTCTTGAATCAGCTCCGGCTGAATGCGCAGGTTTACCTGGCCGTTCTCCATCCGGGTGATGGAAAGCAGATTTTCCACCAGATGGTTCAGCCAGTTGGCGTCCTCATAAATTGCGGCAGAAAGCTCCCGGCGCTTTTCCTCGGTCAGCAGGGGATTTTTCTCGGTCAAAATCAGCGCGTTGCCGGAAATGCTTGTCAGCGGGGTGCGCAGGTCATGGCTGATGCTGCGCAGCAGGTTGGCGCGCAGCTGTTCCTGGCGGGCGGCTTCCTCAATTTCGCGCCGGGCGCGGTTGGAGGCTTCTTTTTCCAGCGCCAGGGAACACACATCCAGGATGGATAATGCCAGATTGTGCTCATAGGTGCTGAACTCATGCAGCGCCGGGCAACTGCGGTAATCCGTCTGGGCGGGAGGGGGCAGAATCAGGGTTCCCGGTGCAATGTGCTCCGGTGCGGGGGTAAAGCAGACCGGGCGCTCCAACAGCTTGCCCAGCTGGGTGGCCGTTATCCGCAGAATGGTGTCAGGGTCCTCGGCCCCCAACAGGCTGCGGCTGGCTTCCAGCAGCACCTGCGAAGCATAGGCTTTGCGCTCGCTTTGGGCGGCCTGTACCTTGATACGCCCCGTCAGCGAGGAGCAGAGCAGCGAAACGCAGAGCATGACCACTGCCGTTACCATGTCGTCTGACCGGATGCGGAACTGCATAAAGGGGTCAATGAACATATAGTTGACCAGCATCACCGAGAACAGCGAAGCCACAACGCCGTACACCAACCCTGATGTAAAGACGTTGATATACATGACGCCCAGGATATAAGTCAGGATATAGTTGGAAGAAACAAAATCCAGCCGGAAAAATACCCAGCTTGTCAGCGTACACAGCGCAAGGACCAATGCGGTCAGGGCGAAGTCCCGCAGCCAAAGCAGGGCAGGTTCGCGTTGCGGCATGGGTGCAGGCTCCTTTCCACTACAGGGCAGGGGATGCGGCAAGGCGGCCCGGCACTGTATTTATCCTATGGCAACACCGCACAATTCCCGCCTTGCGGCTTAAGCACCGCTCCGGCAGCTGCGGCACGGCATCTGCGTTGCCAAAATGCTCGATAAGACATCCAGTATTATCTGCGCTTTTGGCTTGGCATCTGCCGCACCTCGCTCGCCGTATCGGCACTTAGAATTATGCGGTATTGCCCTATTATAACATATTGCCGAACTCTTTGATACAAACGGAATAATCTTTATATAAATTTAATGTAGGTCCACCCTATCCGCGGCAGCCCCGGCACTTTTTTGCACGCTGGGCGGGGCATTGGTTGAAATCAGGCCGCAAATCGGTTATACTATTTTGTAATAATTGGATTGTTCTGCCCTGCGGGCGGTATTGCCATATAAAAAGGAGTGTTTTTACAATGTCCCATACCGTTATGGTGACCGGTGCCGATGGCTTTATCGGCAGCCATCTGGCCGAAGAGCTGGTAAAAAGCGGCGAGAAAGTGCGTGCTTTCTGCCTGTATAACTCGTTTGGTTCCCTGGGCTGGATCGATACCCTGCCCCCGGAGATCCGCAATGAAATGGATATCTTTATGGGCGATGTACGTGACCCCAACGGCGTGCGTACTGCCATGCGCGGGCAGGAGCGCGTGTTCCATCTGGCTGCCCTGATTGCCATTCCGTTCAGCTACCACAGCCCGGACAGCTATGTGGATACCAACATCAAGGGCACCCTGAACGTGCTGAACGCCGCCCGCGAGCTGGGCACCCAGCGCGTGATGGTTACTTCCACCAGCGAAGTATACGGCACCGCCCAGTATGTGCCCATTGACGAGCATCACCCGTTCCAGGGCCAGAGCCCCTACTCTGCCACCAAGATCGGCGCGGACCGCCTGGCTGAAAGCTTTTACCGCAGCTTTGACCTGCCGGTTTCCATTGTGCGCCCCTTCAACACCTATGGCCCGCGCCAGAGCGGCCGCGCCATCATCCCCACCATCATCACCCAGCTGCTGGCCGGCCAGCAGGAGATCAAGCTGGGCAGCCTGACCCCTACCCGCGACTTTAACTATGTTAAGGATACCGCCCACGGCTTTATGGCTATTGCGGACTGCGATGCCGCCATTGGCCAGGAGATCAACATTGCCACCGGCGTGGAACATTCCATCGGCGATTTGGCCAATGAGCTGATTGCCCAGATCAACCCCAGCGCCAGGATCGTCTGCGAAGCCGAGCGCCTGCGCCCCGAAAAGAGCGAGGTCAACCGCCTGCTGGGCGATGCCACCAAGCTGCGCACCCTGACCGATTGGAAACCGCAGTATACCTTTGAACAGGGCCTTGCCGAAACCATTGAGTTCCTGCGCGGCAACCTGGACCAGTACAAGGTCGGCCAGTACATTCTGTAAGGGCGGTTGTAAGGAAGTTTTATGCCAATAAAATTACAAAAGCTGCCCGCCGCTGTGCGGTGGGGGCTGGCTGTGCTGTGCGCCGCCGTGTGCGGCGTGCTGTGGGCCTATTACTGGCGGGGGTTCTTTGGGCTGGATAACCGTGTGTCCCCCCTGGTGGTCACGCTGGGGTGTGCGGCCTTTCTGGAAGTATGTCTGCTGGCCGGGTATTGTGTGCGGCGGTTTGCAAAAGGATTTGCGGCAAAAGGGGCCGTGTGCATCTTTTTGTGCGGGCTGCTGTTTGCATTTGCCAACCCGCCGCTGCAAACGCCGGACGAAGCCGACCATTACCTGCGCACCTATGCCATCTCCACCGGGCACTTTGATTTTGATGCTTCCCGCACCTACCCGGACGATGTGGCCTACCTGCTGGAAGCGTTCCCCGGTGCATGGGTGAATGCGCATACCTCTGCCGGTGTGGGCACCGACCCCGATACCGGGGCGGAAAAAGCCTATAACACCGCGGGCTATGCCCTGAAGCAATACGGCAAGGAAGGCGCAGTGCAGAGCATGGCGGACAGCTTTGCCCTGTACCTGGCGCACGATGTGCGGGATTCTCTGCCGGACCCGGTCAGCGAGCCGGTCAGCTTTCTGTTCATTCCATTCCTGCCGGGCGCGGTCGGTATGGCGCTGGCACGCCTGCTGGGCTTTGGCGCGCTGGGCTGCCTGTATGGCGGGCGCATCGTCAACCTGCTGGCCTACACGCTGTTGTGCGCGTTGGCGCTGGCCAAAGCGGAGCGTTACCGCCCGGCCTTTGCGGCCATTATGCTGCTGCCGATGTCGCTTTTTATGGGGGCATCACTGAGCTATGATGCAACCCTGCTGGGCTGCTATTACCTGATGCTTGCCCTGCTGACCCGCAAGGAGTGGAGCACCCAGACGGCGGGCATTTACACCGCCGCCTGCATCTTTGTCAATATCGCTAAACCGTACCTGAACCTTTTGTGGGTGCTGCCTATCTTTTTGGTGGCAAAGCGGGAATGGCACGCCAAGGGACGCCGCCCGCTGTGGGCGCTGGGCAGCTTTGGCGGTGCTATGGCCGTTACCCTGCTGACGGAATGGTACGGCACGGCGTTCCGCTATAACTATCCCATGATTGAGCGCCAGGGCGGCAGCACGGTAAACGGCGGTGAACAGCTGGCCTTTGTGCTGCGCAACCCTCTGCGGACCATTGCTGCGTTCTGGGGGACCCTGGGAGAGAATGATTTCTTTATTGGGCAGCTCGGCCTGTTCGGCTGGAAGGACCTGCCCATCAGCTTTTTGAACCTGACCGGCCCGCTGGTGCTGCTGTTGGCCGCCCTGCTGGCTGCTGCGCAGCCAAAACGCGCCGATGCGTTCCCCACTCGCCGCCGCGTGGGTGGGGCGGCGCTGCTGGCGCTGGTGTACGCCGCCGGTGCCATGGCAGCCATGTATATCACCTATACCCCGGTGGGCATGGTGCGCATTGTGGGGCTGCAGGCGCGGTATTTCCTCTGCGTCTGGCTGGCATTGCTGCCCGCCCTGGCCGTGCTGCTGCGCAAAACCATCCGCCCCGCCATCACGGAAGAAAAGGCCGAAGCGGCCATCATCCCGCTGTGCGCCTGCTATGCCGTTTTTGGCGCTGTGCTGCTCTTCCAGCACTACTTTGTGGGGCCGGTGTACGTCGTATACGCGTGAGCTGGCTTACGCGTATATGAGAGAATAGTTAAAAGAATAAAGAATAATGGCGGTGTGCCTGCGGCACGATCAAATCTGCGGTTTTTCGCGGCTTTTGCGTGATAGTCTTCGAGTATAGAATCAGCCTTTATATGCTATCTTGCCCCAAATTTCTGAGCCGCCCACCGGGCGGCAATCCACCGCTAATGATTCATTGCTAATTACTAATTTAATTCTGATTCCGGGAGGTGCTGTACCGTGCAGATTGTATTCGGCCTGCTGTTTTTGCTGTTCTTCTCCGCATGCTGTCTGTGCGTGGCAGCATGCACCCGGTTCGATGCCGCCCTGCTGCCGCTGCCCGCTTTGTGCGGGTCGGCCGTGGTGCTGTATCTGCTTTCCCTGCTGGGGCTTTTGCAGTTCGGCCATTTTATCATCATGGCGGTCTGGCTGGCCGGCGGGGTCTATTTTGGGGTGCGTGCCGGGTGGCGAGCTATCCGGCGGGCGCTGTTCAGCCCCGGCTTTTTGCTGTTTGTGGGCGGCAGCTGCTTTTTGTGGGTGCTGTTTGCTTTGCAGCAGCCCATGTTTACCCAGTGGGATGAATTTACCGCCTGGGGCCTTGCCCCCAAGATGGTGGCGGAGCGCGCTGCGCTGTATGTGGCGGATCCCATCAACCTGACGGCGAGCTTTACCTACCCGGCAACCAGCCTGGTTTCCTATCTCTTCCAGCGCGTACCGGGCCAGTTTTATGAATGGCAGTGCCTGGCCGGGCTGGATATTTTGTTCCTGGCCTGCATTGCCCCGGCGGCAGCCATGCCGCGCAAAAACTGGGCGGGTGCTGTGTTGGTGTTTGCTGCGGGCTTTCTTCTGCCGTTCTTTTTCAGCGTGGTTCCGGCGGGCACCCCATCCACCATTTACGCCAACGCCATGGCGGATACCCCCCTGGCGCTGCTGTTTGGCGGAACCCTGTGCCTGTATGCCGCGGCGGGCGGGCGCAAAACCGGCTTTTTTGCCTGTGCCATGCCACTTGCCGTGCTGACCATGACCAAAGATATCGGTTTTGCCTATGCCTTGATCGTTACGTTCCTGATCGGGCTGGATCAGCTGTTCGGTACGCCGCACCCGGATACAAAGCCTGCCCGCATTTTCGGCGTATCGCTGGCAAAATGCAGTATTCTGGCGGCGGTGGTGCTGGCGGTGTTTATCAGCTGGAACCGCTATACCGCCGCCGTGACCCCAACCGAAACCACTGGGGCCAGCGTGGGCAGCGCGGGCCTGAACTATGGTGCTGTGCTGACCGGCGGCATCAAGCAGCTGCTGGGCATTGGGCGCGAAGAACGCTTTGCCCAGATCATACAGAGCATGGGCCAGGCATTTTTGTACCGCCGCGTCTGTTTGGTGGGCGCGCCCATCATGGCCGTCAGCTGCATTCTGCTGCTGTTCACGGCGGCCTTTGTGGCAGCGCCTGCCGGTGCCGCACGCCGCCGCACCGTGGTTGGCTTTGTGGGCGGGGCGTTCTGCTTTGCCGCGCTGTATTTCTTCCACCTGATTTTGTACTTCTACAATTTCTCCGAGGCCGAAGGCTCCGCCTTGAAGGACTATGAGCGTTATATCGCGCCCTACCTGCAGGGGTGGATGCTGTACGGCTTCTGTGTGCTGGGCTTTGCGGTGGGGCAGGGCAGCGGCGCGGCGCAGCGGCTGGGCCGTGCGGCGCTGGGGCTGGCCGCTGCGGCAGTGCTGGGTATTTTTGCCTGGCGCGGTGTGCCCGCAGCCGGGTTCTGGACCAACGCCGACAGCCTGTACACCCTGCGCCGCGATGTAAAGAACCGCGCTGAAGCAATGAACACCGTGCTGGACTGGCCGGACCGCGTGTTGGTCATCAGTCAGGGCGATGATGCCACCCGCTGGTACTACTACAAGTATGAGCTGACCGCCAAGGTGGTCAACGGCTATGGCGGTACCTGGTGGGGCAACAATGATTATTCCAGCCGGTGGGACTCCGACTTTATGAACCTGGTGGAAAGCCTGAACTGGACCTTGTATGACTTTGAGGCGGTCTGCACCGCAGACTCTCTGACCGCCTATATGGAAGAAAAGCAGATCGACTACCTGCTGATCGACCGCGCGGACGACTATCTGGAGCGGGAGTTCAGCAGCCGGTTCGAAGGCGGGCTGAAAGCGAATATGCCCGCAACCCTCTACCGGTTTGAAGGCCGCAGCGAGCCTATCGCCTTTACCCCGGTGGCTGTGGCAGAAAGCGGGGTGGTACAATGAAAGATAAACGCCCAACCAAGCGTTTTGCCGCCCCCGCCCGTGCGGGCCGCCCGCTGCGCCCCCAGCAGCTGCTGATATTGGCATATGCCGCCGCTGTTATTGTGTGGCTGGTGTACGTGCTGGTGGGCAGCGCTGTGATGCTGAACCATAAAGCAGACGGCACTATGGTGACCCGCACCCTGACGGCGGATGACCTGGAATTTGAAAGCTTTGTCAATTATGATGACGATGAATGGCATACCGCGCCGGTGGATGAACCCGGCTGGTATCTTTCCACCGACAACGACCCGCACATCATCTGGCGGGGCGAAGCCTGGCTGGAAACGGTGGAGCTGGACGCCGTGCACTACCTGCCGCCTGGCAGCGTAGCATTGTATTACCTGCGCCCCGGCCAGACCGAGTACAGCGAGACCCAGAAAGTTTTTGCCCGCATGAGCGGCGAAAACCAGTATACCTTTGACCTGGGCGGCCTTACCGTGACCGGGCTGCGCATTGACCCGGACAGCGTGGGCGGCGTGCCTACCCGGCTGGACGGCGTGGTGCTCAACCCGGTGCAGCCGTGGTACCTGCGCTTTGTGCCAAACGGCGGCCAATGGCTGCTGCTGTTGTTTGCCCCGGCTGTGGGGGCTGCGTTTGCCTGCCTTGCCGTTGATGTTTTCCGCAAAAAGTAAAAAAGAGCCCTGTGGGGCGGTGCGCCCATGGCTTGGGGGCACACCCGCAGGGCTTTTATGTTGTATAAAATGGTGATTCTATGGAGCTGCTTTGCATCTTTGCCGCGCTGGCGGTGCTGTTTTTGTTCTGCGCGTTCCTAACGCTCAAATGTAACCTGCATGCTGCGCTGGCCCCGCTGAGCGCGCTGGGCATTGCCGTTGCCTGGCTGACGGCTGCGGGCATGGCAAACCTGCTGCTGCCCGGCACTGTGCTGCTGTGGGCGGTGTTTGCGGGCAGCGGCGTGTGGGCGCTGGTGCCCCACAAAGGCCAGCGCCCGGCCTACCGCCGCCTGGTTACACCGGGGGCGGTGCTGTTCTGGGGCATGGCACTGGCATTTGCGGTGTACTTTTTCATCCGCCAGCCGCTGGCAACCAAGTATGATGAACTCAGCCTGTGGGCTACCGCCGTAAAGGTGACCAAGGCGGATAACCGCCTGTATGCCCTGGCTACCCTTGGAACCCCCTGGCCCCAGACCCAGAACCCCGGCCTGCCGCTGCTCTCCTACTTCTTCCAGTTTTTGGGCCATTATGCAGACTGGAAGATCTATGTGGCGTATGATGTGCTGGCCGCCGCCGTGTTTGCCGCGGTGCTGGGCGGGCTGAACTTCCGCCAGTACCGCATTGCGGTGCCGCTGGCAGCAATCTGCTGGTTTGCCCCCTGGTTTTTGACGGTGTATAACCATACGATCTATCTGGATACCACTTATATGACCGCCTATGGCGATGTGCCCGCGGGCCTTGCACTGGGCGGCGCTGTGGCGCTGTGGCTGGCGCTGCGCAAAACCGGCGGCCCCAAGTGGGCCGTACTGCCGGTACTGGCGCTGGCGGCCAACATCAAGGCCAACACCTTTGTGCTGTCCCTGGTGGCGGCGGGGCTGATGGCTGTGGATGCCTGGCTGTTTGTGGAGCACCCTTTCAAAAAGGGCCTTGCCCGCCGCACCGGCTTTGCCATTGCCTGCTTTGCCGCGCCCATGCTGATCTATTATTTCTGGAACATCCGCTATGTGGGCATTCTGGTTGCCAAAAGTGCCAGCGAGGGCGGCACCGGCGAAACCAGCGCCCCCTTGTCCGCTGTGGTCATCAACGGCATCAAGATTTTGCTGGGCCAGCCGGTGGAGGGCTTTTACGCCGAGCGCCAGAGCCAGTTCACCCAAGCCATGGCCGATATGGGCCACCAGTTCTGGACTTCGGATGGTCGGCTGAGCATGATCGGCCAGGGCCGCAATGTTGTGGTGCTGATTCTGCTGGTGTTCTTGGTGGCGGCCATCTGCGCCAGAGGCCGCCAGCTCAAGCTGCGCATTGGCTGCATCGGGGGGCTGTCCCTTGCATGCTTTGTGGGGTATAACCTCATGCTGGCGCTCAGCTATGGCTTTATTTTCAAGCCGGATCAGGCCGTGGGGCTGGTGGATTATAACCGCTATATCTATACCTACTATATCGGCTGGTTCTTTATGGCGCTGGCCTGCTGGAGCACCGCCCTGCAAACCGCGGATGGCGAACAGAAAGCCCCGGCCCGCCGCTGGATTGCCCTGGCGGGCCAGGCCGGTGTTCTGCTGATGGCCGCCGCCATGCTGGTGCGGGTGAACGGCATGATCCTGCCGCAGCTTTCGGTGCTGGGCTTCTCGGATGGCGAATTCGCCGACCGCAAGACCGCCCGCGCCGAAGCTGACTGGCTGCGCAGCGATTACCTGAACGAAAACGACCGCGTGTTTTTTGTCAGCCAGGGGGATAACGGCGAACACTGGTTCTCTGCCGTGTTTGATTTTTACCCCGTCCTGGTGGATTACTCCGGCGTGGGGGCCACGCAGGAGGGCGGCGGCGGAACCTTCGGCCTGCCGGAGCTGGAACCGCAGGAGGAGGGCGTGAAGCAGCGCTACTACCACCCCTACACCGCTGAACGCCTGGATGAAACCGTGCGTGCCAACGGCTGTACGGTGCTTTACCTGCAAAAGATCGACGATATCTTTGTGCAGAGCTATCAGAACCTGTTTACCGACCACCTGGCCGCTGCGCAGGCGGGGCAGACCTTGCTCTACCGCGTAACGGATGCCGGGTATGAGCCGGTCACAATGCAGATGAGCAAGGAGGCGGCCCAATGAAAGAGATGACATGGAAAAGCCGCCTGAACCGACTGTTTGCCCATCGCTTTGCCTTGCCGATGCTGTGCTGGTGCGCGGCACTGGTGTTCTGGCTGGTGCAGGGTGCGGTGGCCTTTGCGGGGGACAGCTCCGCCAAGGCAAAAGGCACCCTGACTGAAACCTCGATCCCCATTGAAAGCTGGCAGCTGGCCGAGCTGACTTGGGGGGAGCCGGGGGAGAACAGCGCACCCCAGGGCCAGCTGATTACCACAGGCGGCGACCCGCAGATGATTTTGGAGGATGTATCCGGCCGCGTGGTGCGTACCGTGAGCTACAACGTGGAGTTTGACGGCGATTCCCGCGAAATGTGCCTGTATTACACCACAAAAACGGGGGAGCCCTACAGCCAGGACCGCCGCGTCTTCCCCAAAGTGCTGGCAGACGGCACCTATGTGTACACCCTGCCGCGCACCCAGATCGTGGCACTGCGGCTGGACCCCTGCAGCCCCGATGAAAACAAGACCGTGGGCCTGACCTTTACTCCGCAAAGCATTACCCTGAACGCCGCCAGCACCCTGCCCGGCGGGGCAGATTACTTTATCCCCACCTGGTACCAGCTGTTCGGCCTGATCGTGTACCCCGCCCTTGCCGCCGCCGCATTGGATTGGCTGTGGGCCGTGGGCAGACAGCTTGCCAAAAAGAAACAATAACCCGACAATAGCCTGATATAACAAAGCACCGTGCCGCAAGCAGGAGAACCCCTGCATGGCGGCACGGTGTTTGTTGTTGGTATGGGTGAAATCAGCAAAAGGCATCCCCCAGCCGAGAGCGAATGTATTCCAGGAACGCGGCAGATGCTGGGGCATATTGCCATCGGGTGGTGCTGCCCTGGGCATTGTTCCCGGCCATGGTGGCCACCGGCACCGACAGGATCTTCGCCAACCTGTTCTGGATGGGGGTGATGATCTGGAGGAAATGAAAAGCGGGCTAAGCAGCCAAAAAAGGAATCACAATGTTGAGAATCTTGAATGACACAACAAAAAAGCACCGGACAAAAATTTGTCTGGTGCTTTTTGGTGCGCCCGCGGGAATTCGAATCCCGGACACCCTGATTAAAAGTCAGGTGCTCTACCAACTGAGCTACGGGCACAAATACTCAATTTGCCTGTTACAGCTTAAATATTGTAACAGGTATGGGAGAAAAAGTCAAGCTTTTTGCCGCATTTTCAGCCAGAAAATCTGCCGCAGGGCAGCTGGTGCAGGAACCTGAAGCATAAACGCATTGCAAAACAGAATGAATATATTGAAAAACAATAAAAATGTATTGCAAAACGATGCGATATATGCTATGATAACAGCATCGAATATACCATAAAACATCAGGGGGAATGACCAATGCGTCAATTACCAGAAAACTTTTTTGGCTGGAACGACCACAAAAGCATTATGCTGACCAAGTTCGCCACCCTGGCGGCGGCCATGGGGTGCGTGGTGATGGTGCTGTGCGGGCCGCGCATCGTCAGCTGGGTTTTGGCGGTGCACGCGCTGCAGCTGGTGCACGGGCCAAAGCTGGGGTATTTTTTGCTGGGGCTGGGCTATTGCAGCGCCGCGCTGGCCCTGTGGATGCTGTATAACCTGTACATGTTTTTGGCGCGCATTGAAAAAGAAGAGGTGTTTACCCCTGCCAACGTGTTGGCCCTGCGGCGCATCAGCTGGTGCTGCACCTGGGCTGCAGCGCTCTGCCTGCCGGTGGGTGCTGTGCTGGGGCTGCCGTTCATCTTTGCCATTGGCGTTGCGGCGGCGTTTATGGCGCTGATCGTGCGGGTCATCAAAAATGCGTTTGCCCAGGCCGTTAAGATGAAAGACGAACTGGACTATACCGTGTAAGGGGGCGCAGAAGATGCCAATTATCGTCAACCTGGATGTGATGATGGCAAAGCGCCACATAGGGGCGGGGGAGCTGGCTGAAACCATCGGCATTACCCCGGCCAACCTTTCCATCCTGAAAAACAACAAAGCAAAAGCGGTGCGGTTTTCCACCCTGGAAGCCCTGTGCAAAGCGCTGGACTGCCAGCCCGCTGACCTGTTGGAATACCGCCCGGACGAAACGTAAAGAAACGACCTTGGGCAACACCGCACAATTCCCGCCTTGCGGCTTAAGCACCGCTCCGGCAGCTG
>ERZ838483.1329-NODE-1329-length-22571-cov-4.297655_pt1 | contig 22571 bp, 22 predicted proteins | sample MGYA00519939_ERZ838483 | MGnify/ENA primary metagenome ERZ838483 (study PRJEB31850, sample SAMEA3708836) | human gut metagenome | biome: human gut; feature: human-associated habitat; material: faeces | place: China | collected 2014 ... | reverse complement strand
CAAGCTGCTAAAAATAATGCTGCAGTAGTTACTGCACCAATTGATAAATATTTTGTTAAGCCTTTCTTTGTCATCGAATTCTCCTCACTAAAAATAACATTAATAAAAATGAAATTTAAAATATATTTTTATTTTAATAAGCACAATATCTTGTATCACTTATTAACTAATGCAAGATAATATACTATTGGCTAAAAAAATAAAATTCAATCCTTGACTTTTTGCCAGCATTTATAAGTATTTATATATCAACGACTGTTTACTTAATAAAAATATTAGTAGCAAGAGAAATTGAATTAAAAAACGCATTTTATTAAACACAATATCTTGTGTATGATAAATGTAAGAATCAATTAAGCTAAGGCAAAATAATAGCTATTTTCTAGCAAATAGCTTATAATTAATAATGAAGTTAAGAAAAGAAAGGTCGAATTTTATGAAAAAATTAGATACTACTAAGCTTACTGATGAACAAATTGAATTTTTTAACTCACACTTACCATACATGGCAACTGTGAATGCTAACGGTGTGCCACAAGTTGGTCCTAAGGCTTCACTTAAGGCAATTGATGCTTCAACTATTCAATATCTTGAAAAGACTAAGTCAACTGCTTATGAAAACTTGAAGAATGGTTCAGTAGCAGCTATTGTTGTCGCTGATGTTCCTACTCATAAGGCATTTCGTGTTTTAGGACATGCTGAAATTCATGAAGGCGACGATTACGCTAAGAAGATCGTTTCAGGCACTGATACTCCTGAAGCATTCGTAGTTAACATTAAGATCGAAGAAATCGACGCTTAATTCAATATTTTATCGCAATGAGGCATCCCTAGCAGGGATGCCTTTTTTGTTGGTATAATGATGAGTAGTTAAAGTGAAAATAGATTTTTGAAAAAGGTAAATTGTGATTACTAGTAAAAAGAAGCCAATTCTTTGGTTATTATCAGATACACATCTAATTGCAGATAGTTTACATGATGATGGTCTTGCTTTTCAGCATATGCGCAACACTAGTGCAGGTAAAGACTTAGATTATCAGGAGATTGCTTTGACCGCGTTTGTACGTAAAGTAATCCAAGAGAAGCCCACTGCAGTGATAATTACTGGTGATGTAACCTTTAATGGCGCTAAAATATCAGGAGAACGTTTAGCTAATATTTTTAAGCCATTAACTAAAAATAAAATTGCATTCTTAGTTTTACCAGGAAATCATGATATTTTTGACGGCTGGGCTCGCAAGTTTAAAGGTGATCATGAAGATTACACCCCGCAAATTAGCCCAGCTATTTGGAAAGAGATCTTTGCTGATTCTTATCATTATGCTTTACATGAAGATCCTGATTCACTGGCTTATAGCGTTAATCTGAATAAGCAGTATCGACTAATATTGGGTGACTCAAATATTTATGGCAAGCAGGAATCACAAACTCATCCGATTACTAACGGTCGAATTTCAGAATCTCAAATGAACTGGATCGAAAAAGAATTAATTGATGCGCAGCAAAAGCAGCAACAAGTGCTATTCTTTATGCATCATAATCTGTATCGCCATAATAAAGTAATCTATCAGGGATATATTCTTGATAATGCACTTGCACTGCAAGGTTTATTACAAAAATATAATGTAAAAGCAGTCTTTTCTGGCCATATGCACGCACAGAATATTATTGGTCCGTTTGCTAATCGACCAATTGCGGAGGTAGCAGGAGCTTGTTTTTGTATGACTAAGCAGGAATATGGTCAGCTATATTTAGACGAAGCGGGGATGCAATATCAGGTGCATTCCTTCAAAATGGAATCGTGGTTAACTGCAGAAGAAAAGCAAAAAGTGCCAACAGATTTTTCGCAATATTTGAAGCATTTGTTTTTTAGTTTGGATGAAAAGCAACTAAATCAGATTGCGCAAGCTTTACCAGATAAAAATGATGCTAACGTGGTCATAAAATTTGTAGATCAATTGAATTGGAACTTTTTTGTAGGTGAAAGTAATTATTCTGCAGCCCAAAAGAAAGAAATTGTTAATTCACGAGAATATCATTTGATTGCAAAATATTTACCTGGTTTTAAGCGCTACGTTGATTCATTTTTACAGGTAGAGCAAAGTAGCCATAAACTGAAGCTTAAGTGGTAGTGAGATTAGTTGCTGTAAAACGAAAGCAGATTACCTTAGTCTGGGTGATCTGCTTTTTTTATTTTTTATACTTAAATAACTGTTATTTTATAATTCGATTGATAAAAGCTATATTGCTCTTATAATCAAGTATTTCGATAAGAAAAGAAGGCATGAAAAATAGTATTAATAGATATGTAATGTTTCTTTAATTACATATCTATTAAGAAATATGATTAAACTATTTAAAAAGAGCACTCATTGTGCTAAATTTATTTTATTTGAAAGTGATCGCGTATATAAAATATAGTGTTAAATTGTCAAAATAAATTATAATATAGATATGCTAGAAAGAAGAAATTATCAAAAGAAAAACTTAAAATCAATTGAAACTCAAAATCATTATTCGGTCAGAAAATTATCAGTGGGTGTTGTGTCCGCAATAATTGGCTTCTCTGTTTTAGGATTAAGTAGCATCTGATGAAACTAACCAATCTTCTGAATCTTCAATTAGTAGTTCTGATGATCCAAGTGAACAAAAAGGTCAGGAGACTTCAACTGATGAAGAACTATTCTTACCGGCACTAGCAAAGGCCACAGAGCTTGAGCGTCATGCCAAAGATAAAAAAAGAAAGCCTACACTCATCGAGTTGGTCTGCATAGTGAAGCATCACCAGTAGGATTAAACTCTGTTAAAACTAAAGCTGCTCAAACGGAAACTTCTATTATGAAAAACGATACAGTAGAACAAATTACACCGAGATCAGCCTCTAAGTCTGTTTTACCAGCTACCGGTAGGCAAGATAGTGATCTTTCATGGTTAGGGTTATTACTGTCTGGCTTAAGTTTAAGTGGATTATGGACTCGTAAGAAGAAAACAAAATAAAATCGAAAGAGATTGAGACACTGGGTTTCGATCTCTTTTTTGATAGGCTCAATATCAAGGAATAAATAACTATAACTGCTATAATGGGGATATGAGTACTAACTGATCAAATCTTAACTGCATTTATTAGATCGAAGGTTCATTATGAAAATCAATAAAAAACTTATTTTAATTTCTACTGCGTTATTGGCTGTGTCTCCAATTGCCGCAGCACCACTAACTTTGAAACTTCACAAAAAGATTATCAAGAATACGCAAAATTGGCTTCCAGCGCTGAAAGCTTAATTTACTCTGATCCTAGAAGTAGTTTGACAGTTTTTGGTACTTTCGGTGAGCAGTTAACTAAAGAAGGCATAGCATAAAAATGGGAAACGATTTAGAAGCAACTAAAAACAAATATTCAATATCGCAGATGACAATAGCCTTTGTTGTTTTAACCGTAGTCTAATATTTTGAGAGGGAAAATATTATTCTTTCTCGGTCCTAGTTTCTTAAATAGTGGTAATGGCAAATTATTACAAGCAATTGTTAGTTATTGCATTAATTTGTGCCCATTTTGCTAATAAGTTTGCCGGAAAAAGTTTTAAAGTATTTATCAAGAGAATTGAGCAAGGAAAAGTACGTTGGCTTACAGCATTATTTTGTGTAATAGTATTTATTCTTTACTTAGCTAAGGCGTCACAGTGGGTTCAAGTAATGCATAAATCTGTAATGAGTATCATAACAATTCTTTTGTTAGCAGTGGCTGCGGGACTTTGTGAAGAATTTTTATTTCGTGATTTACTTTTTAATTTGTTTACCAAAATACTTAGTAAAATACGCTACGTGTTATTGTGGTCAACCATTTTAAGTTCAATTTGTTTTGGTTTAGCTCATTTTGTAAATTTAGCCAGACAAGATTTTGTAGTTACTTTCCAACAGGTAATTGCAGTTACAGCTATAGGATTAATGCTGTGCACGATAAGAATACTCACTAATAATATGTGGTTAAATGTCATTATGCACATTGCTTTTGATATATCACCTCTCGTGGTAACAGGAGATATAATAGGAAAATGGTCCGCTATTATTGTAAGTGGTTTATGGATAGGCGGAATATCACTGCTAACTATCTGGACCTATAACCATCATTGCTTAAAAGAAAATTAGTATTTATAAAGTATGTAGTCTTAAATTGAATTTGTCAAAAAGAAATTAACTTTGGTATAGAGATTGAAATGCAATATTTTAATCTCTTTTTTCTTGCTTTTATGAAATTTTCCTTCCTTCACAACGAAAATTTTATAAAATAGTAAATAGATATCAATATTAGGAGAAGTGAAATGGCTATAGAAAAGGCAGAATTAGAATTTGAGAATAAGTTAATTCATAAATTGGAGACTTTAGGTGGAGTTAAGCAGTGGAAATATGAACCTTCAATAAAGACAACTGAACAATTATGGCAAAATTTCAAAAAGATTCTTGAAGAAAATAATTCTGATAAATTGGAAGAGCCGTTGTCAGATGAAGAATTTGCTCAAGTGAAACGTATTATTTCCAATTTGAAAACACCATATGAAGCAGGGCAATTTTTATATGGACTTAATGGTGTTTCTCAAGTTGAAGTTGATCTAGATTCTGGAAAACATGTATATCTTACGGTATTTGATCAATCACAAATTGGTGCAGGAAATACTCGGTATCAAGTTGTTAATCAAATTGAAAGACCAGCAGTTATTCCTGGGCTTGATAAGAGAAGATTTGACACTACTTTACTTATTAATGGATTGCCAATTATTCAGATTGAAGAAAAAGCTGATTATCATGATTCTGATGAAGCATTAAATCAGATGCACAGATATATTCATGAACAACAATACAGCGATATTTTTTCTACCCTGCAAATTTTGGTTGCAATGACGCCACACGACATAAGATATATGGCTAGAACTACTGATGAAGCCTTTAATAAAACTTTTGCATTTCAGTGGCAACGTAAAAAAGATAATTCTCCTGTATACGATTGGCAAGAATTTACTTCAAGTATGCTTTCAATTCCAATGGCACATCAAATGGCAACCAACTACATAATTTTGGATGGTACACCTAAACGGCAAATGATTAAAGTCATGCGACCATATCAGGTTTATGCGGCAAGCTCAATTATTGATAAAGTGCGTCAACATAACTTTGATGTTGATCCTCAAGAAATAGGGTACGTTTGGCACGCAACTGGTTCAGGTAAAACGATTTCTTCATTTAAAACTGCATGGCTAGCTTCAAGATTACCTAATGTTGATAAAGTTGTATTTTTAGTTGATAGAGTGGCTCTTACTAATCAGACAGTTGATGAGTATAGTGCTTATGATCCTGAAAAAGCTGAAGATGGTAGTGGCGGTGTAGTTACTGATGCATCTAATAGATGGGTTTTGTCTAGAAAAATTAGAGCTAAAGGTAACGGAATCATTGTAACTTCTCTGCAAAAAATGGCAGCTTTGGTTAAAGATAAACAAGATATTAGTAATATTTCCAAAAAGCATATTTTATTTATTGTTGATGAAGCTCATAGATCAACTTCCGGTGATATGTTAAAAAGCATCAAAAAGAGTTTTCCAAAATCAGCTTGGGTCGGATATACAGGTACACCAGTATTTGATGGTCATTCAACCACTAGAGAAATATTTGGCGATTTGATTCATGCATATACTATTGTAGATGCTATTAGAGATAATAATGTTTTAGGATTTAAGGTGGATTTTGAAACAACCTTATCCGATAAAATTCTAAAAGAACAATATTTACCTGCTTATTTTAAGGCCAGATATCCTAAATATACTGATGAACAAATCCAAGATAGAATTAATAACCTTAAGCCTGAAGATATGGACGACATGATTGAACCTAGTGTTTATGACAATAATCAGAAGCACGTGGAACTAGTCGTTAAGGATGTTCTTAAAAATTGGGATAAACGGTCTCGAAATGGCGAATATAATGCATTATTTACGACGCACGTTGGAGGAATGAAACCATCTACTCCGATGGCGATGATGTTTTATCGAGAATTTAAAAAACAAAATCAGTTGCGCGATAAACCATTGAAGATTGGAATTACCTTTAGCATGGACAATTCTAATGGTGACAATCAATTAGATAATAATGACTCACTTGTGGAAGCAATTCATGACTACAATGTCCAATTTGGCACTAACTTTGGATTAAAGGATGTTAAGGAATATACCGAACAATTAGTATCACGCCTGAATCGCACGATCTATGATGGAAATTATTTAGATCTTGTAATTGTAGTTGATCAGTTATTAACGGGATTTGATGCTCCTCAACTTAACACGTTATATGTTGATCGTACGCTTCAAGGCGCTTCGTTAATTCAGGCATATTCTCGAACTAATCGAGTTTATGATATGCAAACTAAGCCTTTTGGTAGAGTTGTAAACTATCGTTGGCCTGTTCAAAGCGAAAAATTAATGAAAAAAGCTTTAGCTGAATACGGCTCTAAAGATTCAGCAAATGAACAACAGGATCTAGGAGACGATGTACCACCAGAGAATGTGATCTCACCTAAATATAGTGAAGTAAAGAAGGAATTAAAAAAAGTAGTAGATACTCTAAGCGATACTACAGATAACTTCACTAGAGTTCCTCAGGATTTAGAAGCTGATAGACAAGACCAGATGTTAAAGGATCTGAGGCAATACAATCATCTGATGGCAATGGCTAAACAAGATGATGAGTATGATGAAAAATATCCTGAGAAACTGCTTAAGGAAATCGGCTTATCTCAACAGCAAGAAGAGGTTTTGACAACTACTTTAGCTATTAAATTGAAGAAAAAGATTGCTAAACGGAAGAACATTGATTTTACTGCAATTGATTTAAGTATGGAGCATGTTAAGGAAATAAAAGTTTCATATACATACCTGAAACAATTGATTGCTGAATTGATGAATCAAAAACATGAGGAACAAGAAGAAAAGGCCAAAAAGACTGTTAAAAAGATCAAAGAATTGTCTGATCGGATGGATGATCGAAAGAAAGCCGAACAGATTAGTAAATTCGTTGATAGCATCTTTAACAATGATGTAAAGGCTAAATCATACCCAGTAAGACAAGATGACATTGATGAATTGCTGGAGAGATATGCCAATACTTCAATGCGTGAAGATATTTTGACATATAAGCGTAAATGGGGACTTGTAGATATTCCAGACAGTCAAAAGGTTAATGCAATTATTTACAATCACGTACAAGGTGCAGATGATTTGAATATTGATGGTGATTTAGATGCCATTATTAGAGAAGCTTCATTAGTTTATAAGACTGATGCTGAAGATAAAGAAGTTAAATCGTTAGCAAAAATCAAATATCGTAGAAAATTGCGAGAAACTATGAATAAGTTTGCTGATGATATTACGAAGAAATATTAGGAGATTTTCAAAATGACAAAAGCTGCAGATGTAACTAGCCAAATCTGGGAAATGGCTAATCGCTTAAGAGGTAACATGGATGCTTCAGAATATCGAAACTATATTTTGGGATTTATGTTTTATCGTTATTTATCTGAAAGACAAGAAAAGTACCTTTTTGAAAATGAGATACTAGAAGGCATTAATAATATCCAAGAAGTAAACGAAGAATATGCAAAAGAAGCAACTGATGATGATCTTGTTGACTATTTGGCTGATATTGCAGAGTCACAAGGATATGCAATTGAGCCACAATATACTTGGAAAACAATAGTTAATGCCGTTAATAGCAATACTATCAAACCTGATACATTTCAAAATATGTTTGATAGCTTTAATAATAACTTAAGACTGAATACTAAAGCTAGAGAAGATTTTACAGGTGTTTTCGACGATATGAATTTAAGTAATTCAAGATTAGGGAACACTACTGCTGCTAGAGCCAAAGCTTTAACCGAAATTGTTAATTTAGTAGATCAAGTTGAGTATAAAGATGAAAATGGAAAAGATATTTTAGGAGATATCTACGAATTTTTAATTGCCAAATTTGCTGGAAACTCAGGTAAAAAGGCTGGTGAATTCTACACACCACATAAAGTTTCAGAAGTGTTAGCAAAATTAGCTACAATCTCACTAAATCAAAATGAGGATAAACCATCGGTATATGATTTTGCATGTGGTAGTGGTTCCTTGCTTTTAACGGTTCAAGACGAGATAAAAAATAATGTTTTATATTATGGGCAAGAATTAAATACTACTACCTATAACCTCGCTCGTATGAACTTAATGATGCATGATGTAGCATATGATCGCATGACTTTGAAGAATGCAGATACTCTTGAACAAGACTGGCCAGATGGCGTGGATGAGCAGGGAGTAGATCATCCTAGAAATTTTGATGTTGTAGTTGCAAATCCACCATATTCAGCACGTTGGGATAATAATGATCGTAAGTTAAAAGATCCTCGTTTTAAAGATTATGGTTTAGCTCCTAAAACTAAAGCTGATTATGCATTCTTGCTTCATGGCTTATATCATTTGGATCAAAATGGCACTATGGCTATCGTTTTACCTCATGGTGTACTTTTTAGAGGGGCAAAAGAAGGTAAAATTCGTGAAGCCTTACTAAAGAAGAATCAGATTGATGCAATTATTGGTATGCCAGCTGGCTTGTTTTATTCAACAGGTATTCCTACTGTTATTTTGGTTTTGAAGAAGAATAAAACTAATAAGGATGTTTTATTTATTGATGCTTCTAAGGGTTTTGAAAAAGGAAAGAACCAAAATATCTTAAGGGATAAAGATATTGATAAGATTATTAATACTTACAAGGAGCGTAAAGATGTTGAGCGCTATGCACATGTAGCAACGTTTGATGAAATTCAAGAAAATGATTTCAACTTAAACATCCCTAGATACGTGGATACATTTGTACCTGAACCGCCAGTAGATTTGAAGAAAGTTGCTGCAGATCTTCATGAGACTAATATTGAAATTGAGAAAACTCAAAAAGAATTGGTAGGGATGCTTAAAGATTTAACTTCGGATGATAATGATATCATGGAAGGACTAAATGCGATCATAAAGGAATTAGGGGAAGAAAATCATGACTAAAAATGATGATAAACGTATACCAGCACTACGTTTTAAAGGATTCAATGATGATTGGGCGCAACGTAAGTTAAAGAATTTAGTTTCATTTTCTAAAGGAAAGGGTTACACAAAAAATGATTTGCTCTCAAATGGAACACCAATATTGCTGTACGGCATGCTTTATACTAATTATTTAGAAAGATATTCGAATTTTTTTACATATGCAAAAGCAAATTTAAAATCTGTATATAGTACAAAGCATGAGGTTGTAATGCCAGATTCTGGTGAAACATCCGTAGATATAGCTAGAGCCAGTTGGGTAGATAAACCTGGCGTAATTTTGGGTGGAGGTTTAATAATACTTAAACCTAAAGATATTATTTTTCCTGGTTTTTTGGCATATTCTTTAACTTATGGTAAAAATCATAAAGACATTGCTTCTAAAGCTCAAGGCAAGTCAGTAGTTCATATACATAGTAAAGATTTAGCAAATTTAAAATTTTTCTTTCCTAAGAATATTGTTACGCAAAGAAAAATTTGTAATCTCCTTGAAGAAGTAAATACTTATATTTCCCTTCAGCAACGAAAATTGAAGCAATACCAGCTTATAAAAAAATGGCTATGTAGTGTGGTTTTTAATGATACAGTACACGATGATGCTAATATATTATTTTCAAATAGGGTTAAAGCCAATCAACTATTTGAATCTATTAGTAAAAAAGGATTTAAAGATCTGCCTGTTTTATCTGCATCCCAAGAAAAAGGAATGGTTTTTAGAGACGATATAAGTAAAAACATAACATATACAAATAGTAACTTAAATAACTATAAATTGGTTTCCCCTGGAAATTTCGTTGTTCATTTAAGATCTTTTCAAGGAGGATTTTCTTATTCTAATAAAATTGGTATTGCTTCTCCCGCTTATACAATCTTTGAATTTAAAGATAATATAAAATATGATTCTATTTTCTGGAAGGAAAAATTTAAAAGCTATAATTTTATTCAATTACTTAAAAAAGTTACATATGGTGTTAGAGATGGTAGAAGTATTAGCTTTTCAGATTTTTTATCGTTATATTTAACTTTTCCTGATATTGAGATACAAAAGAAAATTGGAAAATGTTTCAAAGCATTAGACAATCAAATTTCTGATCAACAATGTATTATTCAACAATTAAAGCAATTAAAACAATTTTTACTTCAAAATATGTTTATATAGCACAAAAGGGCATCCTCAATAAATGCCCTTTTGTGTTGTTTATAACTGCGATAAATGATGCAATATTTTATCATTATCCTTATTTTCAAGTTCACGAATAATATGAATATATGTTTCTTGCGTGGTTGTGGTATTGCTATGTCCTAATCTCTTGGCAACACTTGCAATAGAAACTCCTTCATACAACAGCAATGAGGCATGTGTATGTCTTAAACCATGAATTGAGATTACTGGTATATCTAATTCTTTACAGTATGATGCTAGTCTTTGATTTAAAGTAGAATTATAAATCCTTTGTTTTTCATCAAAAAAGATTAACTGATCTTCTGCTTTATCATTGATCAATGATCTAAATTGGTGCATTAACTGCCAATCTACCATGATCGTTCGATTAGATGATTCATTCTTAGTAGATTGGAAATATCCAACTTTTTCTTTATAATTCCAAGATTTACTGATAATGATTCTTTGCTTTTCAAAATCAAAATCTTTAGGCGTCAAAGCTAACGCTTCCGCAAAACGTAATCCTGTTTTTGCAATGAGCAAGAAGAACCAATCCCAATTGATTTCAGAGCCTAAATCCAAGGATCTGATTAATTTCTGTAGATCAAATAAATTTAGGTATTTGATTTTCTTTTTGCTAGGTGCGCATCCTTTAATTATTGCACGGCGTGTAGGATCACTTTTCAATAGGCCATCATCTACTGCATCAAAAAGACTAGCTTTTAAATGGTGATGAAAATCTAACACGGTTGCCTTTTCATGATCCTGAGCATACAAATTTAAAATCTGTTGATAGCTACGGCGATCAAGTTCATGCATATGCAAGTTAGGAACAAGTTCCTTCAATTTCCTTTGCACTAAATAATATTTATTTAGTGTAACTGGACGAACAGCATTATCTTTATAGATGTGAATCCAGTCAAGGTAATACTTGTAGAACAACTTAGTACTATACTTTTTCCGTGACATAGAAAAACCTCCTCAAATATTAAGTCACGTACTTAATTGTTTAGGGAGGTTTAATTTTTGCAAGATTTTAGATAAACATATTTTGGAGTAGAAATTGCTTTGTAGACTGTAATTTTTTTATTTTACTTTGTTGACGAGTAATCAAGCGTTCTATTTTTTTCAAAAGTATCCCAATTTTTTCTTGTTCATCTATTTTAGGAATTTTTACTTTTATACTTTCTATGTCATTAGTATTGTATGATGGCAATGCTCCCACTTGAATAAATGATGGTAAATTTATAGTTTCAAATAGACTCTTAGTAAATTGTGTACTTAGAATATTTTTATTTAAGGAGTAAGCCATAGTATTATTGTCCAATAAGAATGGCCGTTTACATAATCTTTTTCTATTTAATAAAACAGCTGCACCAACTTTAGCGAAAAAAATCGCTGGTACATCAACAATTGGCTTCCAGTTATTACGATCAATTTGTGCATCAGTAACATAGTTATTTGCATAAATCATTTCATCTTCATTACCGGCAAGATTCATATCTGAAACTTTATAAAATGGTATCCCCTTATTACCACCTTGTTCAGAATTTGGAAAGCCATAACCAGAACATGCTTTCCCTAAATTGCCTAAAGGGTATTCTGTCCATGCTTTAGAAAATCCCTTAAATCTTAAAGTTGGCGCACTTTTATTAGTAAAACCTTTTTGAAGCATTGCTTTTTTCAACAACTTTAATTGTTCCATTTTTCGTTGCTGAAGCTTAATTAAATTACTTATTTGGTTTAATGTTTTAGATATTTCTTCTTGTTCCGAAATAAATGGAATCGTTATTCTTGATTCTTGCATTTTATCAATAAAGAAATATTGCCGTACTCCACCTTCTTGTAATTTTTGAATCTGCCGAGTAAATTTTTCTGTTTTAAACCAATTCATTAAAAATTCATCATTTAAGTTCTTTTTAGCTTTAAATATTTCATATAAAGAACTAACAATTACAGGAAACTGGTTATTTTGATAGGCTATTGATCCAACATTTATTCTAGCTGGATTATAAGCGAATGTATTTGGCTCAACTATATAATTAGTCGCTTTATTTGTTTTAGAGTATGTATTTCCTTCACCAAATTGTTTTTCCTGAGGAATAAATCCCCATTTATTTGAAATAGAATAAGGTATGAAATGATTATTTTCTTTATTTTTTATTTTATTAACTGTTATATAATCTCCCAACTTACGTTGCGCCCAATCAAAAATGAGACAAATAACTTAGAGAATTTTGCTATACTTGGGTTATTAACATAAACGAAAAGAGTAAAGTGATGAAGAAATATAATGAGTTAACTAGGCATGAACAAGAAGCTTATTTAATGCTTCCCATATTAACCGAACTTAAGAAATTAGGTGGGCAATCAACTACTAAGGATTTGAAACGATCTGTGGTTGCTAATGACTCAAGCATTCCAGAAAATACATTAACTGATTTTAAGACTTCTAGAAAAGGTTCAAAGTATTTACCTTTTAACTTTAGTTTCAATTTTGCTGTTGCAAATTTAATCTTAGCGGAAATGCTAAAACGGCCTAAAACCGGAATCGTAAAGTTAACTGAAAAGGGTAGAGAATTTAAAGGAAATGGGACAGAGTTAAGTGAACAAGTATATAAAGTTTCAGTGCCTTTGTGGAAAGACAAGAGTAAGCGAAATCAAAGTATAAATGATACTGGTAATAATGAAGAGGTAGTGGCCAAAACAGATGAAGATTCAGATGACGAAGAGAGTAATTTTAAGTGCGTTGATGAACCTCTCGCCAGCAAAATTTGAATTATTCTGTCGTGCTTTAGTTAAAAGAATGAAAGTAGATATAGATGAGAATGTTGGAACTAAGTTAACTGGTGATGGCGGATTAGACGGATATGGCTATATAACAACCGATGACTTTAGAACTTCTCGTGTTGCCATTCAAGCTAAACGTTGGTCAACAAATAACTCAGTTTCATCTCCTGAAATTGATAAATTCAGAGGTGCAATGGATAAGTTTCGTGCAGAGTTTGGTATTTTTATTACTACCTCAACATTTACTAGGGATGCTATTAAAGCCTCAAGAGCCGGAACCAGAGTAATAACCTTAATTGATGGAGATAAATTGATTGATCTAGTGACTAAATACGAGTTATATGTAAAACCTGTCACTGTTTATAAACTAGAAGATTTTTTTAGAGAAGAAAATTAATTGTATTAGAAAGCAAAAGATTATGCGCAAACTAAGTGAATTTGATTATAAATTAGATACATATACTTCAAATGATCAAATTTTAGAGGACTTAAGAGAAAACTTTGTTAATTCTTATCCTGTTGAATACATTAGAAACCAAATGACATTAGATGATTATTGTGAGGGAAAGGGTAAAAAAGCTACTTTTTGTAATCGTTTAGAAAGAGAGCTAATTGGTTTAGGCAGTATTAAAGGCGCAACTGCTTCAAAATTTGGAATTTATTACAGTCAAGAAAAACACAAGTATCTTATAAATAAGGTTTGGCGAATACCTCAGAATAATCCGAATTTAAAGTTTTCTTTTGATAAGCTAAGAAATGCAATTGCAGACCTAATCGAATTAGGAAAGGCAGGAGATGAAGAGGCTATCCAAAAGCATCCCTTAGCAACAATGGTAAAGATGAAGATTTTATCTGTATATTACCCTGATAAATATCTCAATATTTTTTCAGATAGAATGCTAAACTTTTTTACATATCAATTTTATGAAGACGATGTATCTAAGAATCTTACTAGATTTGAAAAACAAAAATTACTCTTAGATTTAAAATCTGAAGATAAAGCTATGCAGAACTGGAATAATATTAAGTTTGGTAATTATTTATACCATTTGTTTCCGCAAGCTTTTGCTCTAGGTAAGGAAAACAAGGAACAGATACAGGAAAAGTACCAGTTATTAACTCCCGATATAGATAATAAAACAATCATTAAAGAGCCAATTGTTTATGAAAAGCAAGCTGTAAAATTTAACTCTCGAAAAGTAAAAAAATATAGTCAAGGTATTTCAAAAATAGACTACGTTCAGAAACAAAAGACAAACATTGTTATTGGATATACTGGAGAAAAACAAGTACTTGAATATGAGAGAAAAAGGTTGAGTAATTATCCTGATTTACAAAGACAAATAAAATGGCAATCTCAAGAATCTGATGCAATTGGATACGATATTCTATCTTATGACAAAGATGGTACTGAGCGTCAAATAGAAGTCAAAAGTACCAATGCTCAGCCTAGTGATAAATTTCATTTTGTTCTGACAGAAAATGAAAGACAACATGCATTGAAATTGACTAATTATTGGATCTACTATGTTTTTAGTATTGATAATCAACCGACTATTTATAAAATCAAAAATCCATTTAAGGATGATTTAGTACAAATTGAACCCATTAAATACAAAGTTAATATTAAAGTCAAAGATATGTAATCATGGCAGATATGATTCCGAAAAGCTAATGAAAACCATTTTTCAAAAAGATTTGATCAATACCAAGAAAATAAATTGGTAGTTATCTCATCTGGTTTTGGAGGGAGGAGTACAGCATGAAAGTATGGACAATACAACCTTGGTCAGTGTGGTTGCAACTCAAAAAGAATGGTGTTTATTATGCCAACGAAAATTTATCACAGTTACTTCATCCTCGTGATCATTTACTAGAAGATGAATTTACTAAAGCCTATCGCTGGATGGCTAAACAGATGCAAGAAAAAATTTCTTTACCTCCTGAAAATATGAATACGCCTATCTGGTGTTGGTATGCACAAGATGATCATATTGTTCCCAAAAATAGATATTATTCAAATCAAGCTTGTATCGAGTTAGAATTGCCTGCAAACAAAATTTTATTAAGCGATTTTGATCTATGGCATGTAGTTTTAACGGATGGTTTTGTACCTCCAGATGATATGGATTTTGAAAAGTATTCTAAGGCAGATGACAGAATTGAGGCTCTTCCAAAACTTGAAAAGCAAAAGATAATTGAACAATCTTGGCAACATATTTTTGATGTAAAAAAAGATGGTCAATGGATTCAAGGCTGCATTTGGCAAATTAACTATGATGATGTTATCAAAGTTTACCATCACCATGACAATCATCGCTTAAAAGTTTTTACACCTAAAAGAAAAATATTTGATTAACGGAAAATTCATGTGCAATATTTTAATCGTACATGGATTTTTTCAATATAAAATGTAGTTTGATGGGCGATGAACAGATATAATCTAGTTATGATTAATACAAGGAAGATGATGTAGATAAAAACAGTCCAAGAGACATTGCGTGAGATGGATAAAAAAGAATTAATGCGAAAGTTTTTCTATGAACATCCTAACAAATTGGATAGTTTTGATGATGATCTAACAATTGCTCAAGCAAAAGAAAGAGCAAATAAAGTTATTGGAAAATATATAGAACGTCTCGAAACCATGGAAGTCAAGCCAAATGATAGACAAATGATTTTTTACATGTATGAATATTTGGGTAGTTACAAATTAGACCCAAATCGTGGACTGTGTACTGTAGCTGATCTTCAAGAAAAAGGCGTTGAAGCACCCAACTATGGGATTGAATATACTCCTCAAGAAGAAATCATGGGTTACTGGGTAGCTGATACAGAAATGACACAATATTATCTTAATGATTTGATGATTGAGATTTTGTGGGATGCATCTTTTTTCGGAGTTGAACAGGAAAAATTGCCCGAGGCGGTTAAGGAGTTGGAAGCAGCCGACAAAGAAATAGATGAGGGCCTAGAGGAATCTTTTAGCTCATATGAAGAATTCGAGGACTTCATATATGGTGATGAACCACGTCCACCGAAACTGAGTAAAGAAGATGAAGTTAAAAAGCAAAAGTTAATTCAAGAAGTCAATCGCTTGCATAAAAAGTTCAATCATCATTTACATCAACAAGAGATTGATAAAATACTTAAGAATTTAGCTAAAGAATAAGGCATAAAATGGACGAGAATTTTCAAAAATCAAATGAATTATTAAATATCGGTGCTAAGGCATACCGCAAAGGTGATTATGTGACAGCACAAGAGTACTATACTCAAGCAGCTAAACTTGGGAATGTTCAGGCTATGTGTAATTTAGGTTACATTTATGAGTATGGTCGTACTGGTAAGCGAGACTATAAAAAGGCCTTTTATTGTTTTAAGAAAGCTGCAGATAGTGGCAGTGCAGAAGCTTGTTATAAAGTTGGCGATATTTACTTTTATGGAGATGCAGGAGAGAAAGACTATGGTCTAGCATTCGAATATTATCAAGAAGCTGTGCAACTTCTTAATGAAACAAACGACGATGATATTATGTCAGATATTTATTATCGCTTGGCCTTATGCTGGTATAAAGGATATGGCACGGATCAAGATATATTAGTCGCATTTCACTATATTAATGAAGCTGAGTTTTATTCTTATTGTGATCGTTTTACAGATAAATTCATGTGGCAATCAATAGCTAAGAGAATTGAATTATTAAGAAGCGAGATTAAACACAGCTTGGATGAAGCATTAGAAAACAAATAACTACAACTAATACAATTATGATTTTTTATCAGGTCATTGAAAAATAAAACTCAACCATAGAAAGGACTACACTTATGCAATTTCACAATCCTAACGATACTATCCATGTTCCACCACAAGATATTTTTGAAGACTTACTTGATCAGGTCGAAAAGTTGCAAACGCAAGTGGACGAACTCAAGCGGCTTCAATATAGTAATTCCAGCAACGCACGTGATGTTTTCCTGTATGGCTGTGAATTAGCTGGCAGTCAATACCTTGATCTAGCGGATCATGTTGTGCCAAAGCTGCATGAAAATGATCCGCTAGCTTTAATGCGTGAGCCCAATAATGAATTTGACGAACACGCAATTAGCGTATACACAACTGGTGGACTTAAGCTAGGGTACTTACCTAGAAGCAACAATTTGATCTTAAGTCGTTTGATGGATGAAGGTAATCTTTTGTTTGGCAAAACCAAGACTTTTCATTGGGACGGCAAGCGTTTGTATTTAGTAGTGAAAGTTTACATGAGAGCATAACAAAAGGCATCACATTGAAGTGGTGCCCTTTTTGCTTAAGCGATTTGTCTAGGATTTACATCATTCGCATATTCTTTTAATTCTCGCATGCTATATTTCTTGCCGAAGATGCTATCTTTATCAGGAACCAAACGATAGCTATTCTTTAACGTCCTCATAAATTTATTGGTAAAAACCTTTTTCTTTTGGCCATAAAGCGTATGTTGATTCAGCCATTGCTCTGCTTGATTTCTTGATAAATATTTCATGAAATCTTCCTTTCCAATATTTAGAATTGCAGCTACTTTGACTGTATCCCTGTACACACTATTGTAGTGCTTTAATAGCTGAAAGTATAATGACAGCTAGAAACATTTTCTCTGGACACTTTTTAGCTGGTAAATAAATGATAAAATATTGTTGATTAGAAAGTTGAGGATGAAATGAAAAAAATCGGGAAACTATCGTTAGTTTTGTTAGCTGGCTTAGCTTTAACGGGATGCAGTCAAAACTCTAAGCAAAATACTGCACCAAAGAAAAATGCAACTACAAAAACTGTTAAAAATAATAAAAAGCCTACAAGTGTAGGACATTTATCTGCTCAGGACTTAACTCCACAAAAAACTGTTGCAGTTGTAGTTGCGTATGCAGGTAATCGTTACTCTGGCAGTTGGAATAAGGCTTTGCTTGATGGCAAGCAAAACGGGCTCGAAGTTGACTTGAAGAATCAATCAGATTATTCATATATGAATGAAGGTAGCGGAGTAGCCTACATGGTTTCCGAAAATGCAGGATATACTCTGAAACAAGTAAATAGTAAAAATATTTATTATCTCTTTTTAAATGGTAAAAAGCTAGAATCAGTTACTATGAAAGAAATGGTTGCCTATCTGAATAAACGGGATTCAGATAAGCTGGTGACTAATTTGGCTAAAAATGCCAAAGTCAACGATGAACGTTCAGATTCTAATAATGCTTCTCCGAATTCTACTGGTAAAAAATCTAATTTGCCTGGAGATGATGGCTTATTAAATGTGCCGACAGAACTACAAGGAACTTGGTATACTTATCCTGCTGATGATGACAAACTAGAAATTATTAAGATTAGTCAAAATAAAATCAATGATGGCTACAGTTCACTAGAGTTACATAAAATTAACGTTAAATTTGCTAACGAACATTTATATAGCGATATGTCCAAGTCTTACAGAAATGCTACTAAGAATTGGGGCATGGCACAGATGATAGGGAAGAAGATCCATAACATTAATTACTTGAATGTTCGCACCTGGATGCAAGGTGCTGGTGACGGTATTTATTATGGTGCTCATACGGAAAGCGGTCAGTCTGTTATAGTTATTGGTGAAGGTGCAGAATTATGGACAAATAGTGTTGCTTGGAAGACACCGCAACTTGCACAACAGTATAAGCACAAGAAATTTAGAGATTTATTCTATCGAGATGACCAATAAAATGAAAAAGATACCTTTAATCTTAATGCTAGGACCACAAGCGTCTGGTAAATCTAGTTTTATTAAGATGAATAATTTACAAAACTATACTATTTCTGGAGATGAAATTAGAATTCGCCTAAATGGCATCAATTCTAATAATGGTCACCCTCAGATAAATTTTGTCCCACAGACAGAATCAATTGTCTGGCATATTTTTTATGAGGAATTAGACACGCGTTTGCAGAATAAATTGCCAACTGTCGTAGATAATACAAATTTGGCTGCTCATGGTTTCAATCCAATTAACGATATTCTCAAAAGAGTGCCAATTGATTATCAGGTATATGTCATTGATTGTTTTAAGCCATTGCTGAATTCTAAAGATCCATTCAGTGAAAAGTCTTTGAATCATGCCTTAAAAATTCTTGCACAGCGCAATCATGATCGAGAATATTCGGTGAATATGGATATAATTAAACGATTTGTTGATTATTATGCAAATTTTAAAGTGCCTGATAAAGTTATAGTGATTAGTTCTGCTGATTTGCAACAAGCGCAGGACGTAATTGATATGGTGTTAAATTATCAATAAACACGTTTTAATGCTTTTTTCTTTCAAATTTCTTGTTGACAAAGCATAAAGACTAGATTAGTATAATATTAAATTTATTTAAGAAAGGAGCTACATATCATGTTAGAATCACAAAGTTTAGCAACAGTAGAATTACGACGCCGCCACCAAAATGATGGTTTATTTTGTGATCCTAAATTATGGTGTGCGGCGAATTTTGTTTTAAATAATTAATTGAAATTGACTGATTATTAACAAGGTTCACATTCCTTAATTGGGATGTGGACCTTGTTTTGTTACAGAAAAGAGAAAGAATTATGAAAGCTATTAAATTATTTAGTTCAGCTAGTTTACTTATTGGGGCTGCTTTAACCTTGGCAGCTTGTGGTCAAAATGATAAAAACGCAGTTAAAAGTGCTAAGAAATTCCCTGAACAAACGGCGCAAAAGACCGCTTGAGGGTTGAACGATATTTTTACCACGATAAGTTCAACCCTCTTATTTTGTTTAAATCTTTGATACAATAGACATGATTAAATAAATAGGGTGTGATCTAAATTCTAAAATCTAAACGGCATTTCATATTTCTAGGAGTTGCAGGAATTATCTATTATTCTTGGCTCTTAATCGTTCTATTTATCGCCTTTATTTTGGGCTATGAAGGGAACAAAGCAATTAGTATACCTGGAATAGTAGTTGGTATCATTTTCTTACTTTTAGCAGTTTATACTTGGTCCTTTTCTTACTTGCAAAAGGGTGGAGACAAAATATTACTCAAGTTGCCATATCGTTCAAAAGTAAAAATCAATCAAATGACTTTGCTTTCAAGTTGGCGTAATTTTCAAGTTTATCAACTAAAAAGTGATTACCAAAGCTATTCTGTTTTAATGATGTCTAGAAAGAAGAATAAGCAATAATGAAATCAGATATTGAAATCGCACAAGAAACCAAAGAATTACCTATTAATGAAATAGCCGCTAAGGTAGGCTTGAAAGAGGAAGACTTAGAACCTTATGGTCATGATAAGGCTAAGATTACTTGGCAAGCCATTAACAGGACTCGTGCTAGTAAAAAGTTAGGTAAATTAGTATTAGTAACGTCAATTTCTCCTACTCCTGCTGGGGAAGGTAAGTCAACGATTACGATTGGCTTGGGGGATGCAATTCACAATCAGTTGCACCAGAATACGATGATCGCCTTGCGTGAACCTTCGATGGGACCTGTTTTTGGATTAAAAGGCGGTGCTACAGGTGGTGGGAAAGCACAAATCATCCCTATGGAAGATATCAACCTACACTTCACAGGAGATATGCATGCTTTAACTGCCGCAATTGACACACTTGCAGCTTTAGTTGATAACTACATCTACCAAGACAATAGCCTAAATCTTGATCCTGACCGAATTTTACTTAAGCGTGGGCTTGATGTTAATGACCGTGCTTTAAGAAAAATCACGGTTGGTCAAGGCTCCAAGTTTAATGGTGTTGAACATCAAGCTAGTTTTGCCATTACTGTAGCCAACGAATTGATGGCGATTCTCTGCTTGGCAACTGATATTAACGATTTAAAGAGTAGAATCGGTGACATGCTAGTTGGTTACACTAAGGATGATGAACCGGTTTATGTTAAACAGTTAGGATTCCAAGGTGCAATTGCTGCACTATTGTCTAATGCGCTGAAGCCTAACTTAGTACAGACCTTGGAACACACACCAGCATTAGTGCACGGGGGGCCTTTTGCTAATATCGCGCATGGAGCCAATTCCGTCATTGCGACAAACTTGGCTTTGCATTTAAGCGACTATGTATTAACTGAGGCCGGCTTTGGTAGTGATCTTGGTGGGCAAAAGTTCATGGACTTTGTCTCAAGACATCTGGACAAGGCGCCCGATGCTGCAGTAGTTGTAGCAACTGTTCGTGCATTGAAGTATCAAGCTTTAGGCTCAACTGATCACTTAGATGAAGAAAAACTAGATGCTTTAAAAGAAGGTTTTAAAAACCTCGAGCGTCATATGAACAACATGCGTTCATACAATGTGCCGGTCATCGTGTTAATCAATCGTTTTGCTTCAGATACTGACCAAGAACTTGCTTTGCTTAAACAATTAATTGAAGAACAAGGTATTAATGCTGAAGTAGTTACTTATCATGGCGAAGGTTCTAAGGGTGGTGTAGAAGCTGCTCAAGCTGTTGTTGATTTGGCTAACTCTGGCAAGGCAGATTTAACTCCAACTTATGCAGATGATGACGATGTTAAAGACAAGATTGAGAAAGTCGCTACCAAGATTTATCATGCAGCTGGAGTTGAATATAGTGACAAGGCTGAAAAGCAAATTGCGGAATTAAGAAAGTTAGGTAAGGCCCAATTACCAGTAATTATTGCCAAGACCCAATATTCATTTAGCGACAACAAAAACGAATTGGGTGCTCCAACTGACTTTAAGCTTCATGTGAAAGGGATTAGTTTAAAAAATGGTGCGCATTTTATCGTGGTTACCACAGGTCATGTGCTAGATATGCCAGGTTTGCCTAAGCATCCTGCGGCCCTAGATATCGATGTTGATAACAATGGTAAAATTAGCGGATTATTCTAAAAAGATATGCAGTTTTTATATTTAATTATTTCATTAGTTGTGGTTCTTGCCGATCAAGGACTTAAGAATTATATTGTTGCCCATTATGCTGTGGGAGAAGTACACCAGATTATTCCTGGGCTTCTTTCCTTTAATTATTTGCAAAATAATGGTGCGGCCTGGAACATTTTGACTGGACAAATGTGGCTCTTCTACATTATCAGTATTATTGCTATCGGTGTTTGCTTGTATTTTCTTTTTAACAAAAAGTACAGGAATACCTTGTTTGATGTGGGTTTAGCCCTCATCTTAGGTGGAATTGTTGGTAATTTTATTGATCGTTTGCATTTAAAATATGTAGTTGATATGCTTCAGCTTGATTTTGTTCACTTCAACATTTTTAATATTGCGGATTCCGCAATTACTGTTGGAGTAATCCTTGTGTTCATTTACTTAATTTTTATTGAAGGTAAGGAAGAACAACATGACTAAAGAATATTCACTTGAAGTAAAAAACGAAAAGGGACGTTTAGATAAGTTTGTTTCAGAACAAATTCCTGATCTATCTCGAACTAGAGTTAAAGAACTGGTTAAAGACCAAAATATCCTAGTTAATGGCAAAGTCGAAAAAGTATCTTATAAGATTCAGGCGGG
>ERZ838483.1328-NODE-1328-length-22609-cov-6.779285_pt1 | contig 22609 bp, 21 predicted proteins | sample MGYA00519939_ERZ838483 | MGnify/ENA primary metagenome ERZ838483 (study PRJEB31850, sample SAMEA3708836) | human gut metagenome | biome: human gut; feature: human-associated habitat; material: faeces | place: China | collected 2014 ... | reverse complement strand
AGATGAACGAGGAACGCAAAAATCTCAAGGAGCAGCTTGCGGGCATCGCCCCGCCGGAAAAGCTGACCAAGAAACAGCGCAAGCTGTGGGACTATATGCGCCTCCACCCGGAGGTCACGGAGTTCTCGACCCTCGCCAAACGAACCGGACTGGCAAGAAATACCGTGAAGAAGCACTACGAGATGGTAGCGGCAATGCTGGGGAGAAAATGAGAGCCATATTTGCGGTTATACGCATGATAAAGAGAGATAACTCATAATCACTGCCAATTCCGTTTCAGGATCTCACTTTTGAGGTACAGCGTACTCTTTTCCGACGCTTTGATCGGATGGAGCTTTCCGCGTTTTGTCAGGTCAATGATGTTCTGCCGGGAGCAGCCCAAGATCTCCGCCGCTTCTGCCGCGTTGATGACTCTATGGGCGGCAAAGTTCCGGAAATCAGCCGCCGTCAGAGGAACACTTTTGCCGATCCGGTAGAGCATCGCATCCGAAACGGTCATGTTCACATCCCACGCAACGCCGTATCCGCCCGTCTGCATCTGCACATGCTGAAAATAGTCCGGCTTCTTGAGAAGGATCTGAAACGCCTTCGTCTTTTCAAAGTGCTTCTGCAAATCGCACTTCTTCACCGCGCCATCCCGGAAAAACACCAGCAGGCAATGATCCTCCAGCGGCAGCACATCTTCAATTCTCTTGGAGAAGCGCTTTGTAATTTCTTCCGGAAGTTCCTTCTCATCAATGGGAACGAGGTAGTAATCATCCTGTGCGCATCGCCCCATTGCCAGCATCAATAGCTCGTACTCATCGTATTCCTTCAGATGATTGTCGCGCAAAATCTCGCCAATGTTCTGGCGGTCGGTCGGAACGATCCGCTGCTGAACCCAGATTTTGCTCCAATAGGAATTGACTGTGGTTTCTCCGCGCTTCACAAAGGAGTCCAGCAGCAGCGGTGTCTCCCATGCGTCCGCGTTCTCCGGCAGCTCAATATAGAACCGCTTTTCCTGCTCGTAGTACAGGAGGTACGCCAGATCCTTCTGCTCCTGCGCCGATTCATCTCGAATGGCAAAAATCTTCATATGCGCACCACCTTTTCCAGATCATTTCCCATATCTTGTCCTGAAGCGTCTGAGAGATTACGCCGTCCAGTCCTTCCAGTAGAACCTGTCTGTCGCTCTCGTGCAGCGGTGTCAGCTTCGGCATTTTATCCTTCGGAATGATACGCAGGTTATCCCATGTGGACTTTGAGCCGATAAAGTTGTTGCAGGGCTTGTCGGCCATCACATCGAATTTTGCCACGGCAACATCATCCAGGCAGCTGCAAAGCAAAGAGAGGCCGTGGTCAAACAGGGGAGCCAGACGGATCGTCTTCTTGCGGCTGTTGCGCAGTACCTCAATATTGGCACCGTGGCGATCTCGGTTCAGGATCAGATAGTCTACGATCAGCATCTGATAAACATAGTCTTCCCACCCCATACGGATGCAGAAATCCAAGGCGGATTCATCCGGCAAAGCCTCCAGTTCCTTATAGGCATCCAAAGCGGTCTTGGACTCGCTCTTCGCTTTGAAATCTTCCGAGGCGCAGAGATAAACCTCATGGGTTCTGCCATCCACCGAAACATCCGCATGGATCAGCTGATAGGACAGATGAGGAATCCCCAGTATGGTTAGCAGCCGGTCAACGATCAGCTCGTTCACGCACTCATGCCCAATGACACCACGAGCCTTATCAAAGTTTGAGAGTTTGTAATAGGTCTTCGTTCCACCGAGTTCGGAGTATGCTTTCAGAAAAGAACCGGCAGTTCCGGAAGAATTGCGATAGACCGACCAAGAAAGATAGGTCAGATCCTGTTTTTCTTTCGTCATTTGCATAAGCGCTTCACCTCGCTGTCATTGTATAATACCACTTGTCATACGTCAAGACATTTTTCCAAAGAGCTTGCCGTATGACAAGTTACTACACGCTTTTGGTTCTGCACAAGCCGCAACTTGTTTATAGCATATCGGATAAACAAGTTTCAATTCGGTATTCCACGATATAGAAAAAGCAGCCTCCGGTTGGTTCCAACCGGAGGCTGTATGAGTTTTTGTTGTATCGTATGGTGCAAGGGCACACGGTCAAGCCGCGCGTTCGACATTAAAAAAGGAGTCTTCCTGACTAAGATAATCGGGGGAGATTGTTAATGTGCTGGGGAGGTAATGGTGGGGTAAATATGGTAAAAAGTTGCAGAAGCAGGTTGTTTTTGATAAAACAACCTGCTTTTGCTGGTCCGAGATGGGAGACTCGAACTCCCGACATCTTGCTCCCAAACTTTTGAATAAAAATTTTTCTACTTTTTCCGACGCTTTATAGCCGCTTTTGCTTTATTATGGATGCTCTTCGCAACTCTTGGCTCCACTGTTTCCACACACTCCACGGCTGTCTGTAGTCAAACATGTGGTCAAAAACCGCTTTCTGAACACCCTCGTGACGGGGGACAGAAAGCGGTTTTTATAGTTTGCCGGAGTGCTGCGGACGGATGATTTGCCCCTCCAGCCTGTCGCATTGTACCTCTGCTGGAGAGGTTAAGTAAGTCCTTTATACAGGAATAGGCGGCGCAGAATTTGCATCGCTATAGACAAAGAATACCTTCACGCATTTGCCTTCTGGAGATAAAACTCACTCTCCGCAACTCGTGTCACAAAATCATATTCCAGCCGTGTTGCCTTTGAGGGGGAAATATTGTAACGCTTAAACACCGAGCGAAAATATGCAAAGAACTCCCTGTCTTCTGCTGTCATCGGGGCAACCCATCCGTTCTCGGCACCATGGGCTTCGATTTTCTCCAACTCTGCCATACGTTCTTTATCCATGTCAGTTGCCCCTCCTGGAAGGAATCACGTTTTTCCCTTAACAGCTATTACATTCCCGTAATGCATGTGGTATTTTAAGGGAAAGACTACCCTTTTCGCTACGGACTTACGTTTCCAGAAGATCCTCCATCGTACAGCCGAGGACTTTTGCAAGGCTAAGAACAGTCTCCGCACTGGCTTTGTTGATGTCCTTGTTGCGCTGTTCGTACATTTGAATTGAGCGAAGACTGACATTGCTTCGCTTGGCAAGCTCTGCCTGCGTGCAGCCATAAAGCATGCGGATACGCTTGAGGTTGGTGTCAGCGAAGTATTCGCCCACTTTGGCATCGACAATATCAGCGAATTTAGTGACATCCGCTTCATGAAGGGGGGAATACATCTGCTGCAAATCTTCAAACGAAAGAACCTTAAAAATATCACTGAACTTTCTTCCGGAGAACCATTGATAGTAGGCGACTGCCCAGCCGATCCAATACTCTCTGGAACGGCTGAAATTCGCTTGAGGCTTGGCGGTCGGCGCTTTGCCCGTAGTCTCAACGAGAACATCAACAGCAGTTTCAATCCCGCTTTTCCCAAAAAGATATGAAGGTTCACCATTCTCAATCCGATTACTGACGGAACTGACGGAAAACAGCTTTATAAAGCTATCTCCGGCAACTCCGCACGCGTTGATAGCATAATCAAAAGCATCGCCCAGTAATGCCTGCGCGTTACTCAGATAGATTTCTTGGTATGCGTGGGTCATCGTTTTGGATGCCTCCTCTTATGATATCAAGGATATACAGACCATCTGTTTCCTCTTCAAGTATATCCGAATAAAGTTGGTCGGCTTCATCATTTCGAGCCTTGCGGCGAACATAATATTTTTCCTTTTCTGCGATAGAAAATCCATCGTAATGCAGCAGCGAAAAGGCGTATTTAGACTTGATGACAATCTGTTCGCCCAACTTGCCAAGCCGCATAGCATTTGCGAGTTGCTGCACGGAAATTCCGTTATTTAAGAAAGACGCAGCAAAGTCAAAATAGGAGTCATCGGCACGGTATCCGATAATCAGGTCATAGGCATTGACATTGATGCCGAAATTGTCGATCAAATATCGTTTTGCCCGCTGTGCGGCTGGGCTTTTGATAGAAAACAGACGATGCGCTACCAGAACAGCAATCCAGTTCAAAATCGTATAGTCTGGACTGTTCAGATTCAGAATTTTCAGGTATTCCGTATCAAGACTGTAACGATTGACGAAGCCGTTACGCAGAGAGGATACAGCCCATTCTTTGGCGAGTTCCTCGCTTTCCGTGCAGTAGAAGCCCAGCCCGAAGTCATTGTTCTGCTTACCCAACCCAAAGGTTGGAGATTCTACGATCTGTTCGGAGCCATGATATAGGGTAATTTTCTGATTCATCTCCGCATCCTCCTAAGTATCACTGTAAAAATAGTATCACCAAAGTGATATAAAATCAAGTAATATTTGTAGAGAAAAAAGAGAGCATTTCTCGCTTGAAAAATACAGTTTCTTTAGACGAATATTTCCAAGAGAAACATAAAGATAATCAGTTCGCAGAATTATATTGAGCATCCATTTTGCCGGTGGTATAATTAAATATAGCTAAGTAGGATATTGCAGAACTGCTGGAAAATACAAATACTCCGCAGCAAAGCGAAAGAGAAGCACCGCACCAATATTTGAAAATGTTTAAGAGCTTCTGGGTGGTAGTGCGCCACTTGAAACCGACTTGATACTAACTTAAAACTAACTTGCGTGTAACTTGCGACCTAACACACAATCTGACGTTCAAATTGTTGGATGGATTATTGATATGGGAAGACTGATTTCCAAGAAGACTGTGGAGAAAAAAATGAATTCGATTCTCGACAGCATAAGAGTAACCTCCGCAACATCTGCGGGACATTTGCTTCCGAGGGTATGACGATCAGCAAATATACCCGCAGAAATCTTGACCGAATCGCCAGCGGGCAGACCAGCTATCAGCAAGTTCTGGCCGAGCTGAGAGCGAAGTACGAAAAGAGAGGATAGTGGTGCAGTGTCCGGACACTGACACCGGCCAGTTTGCTGACTTCGTGAATGGTTATCATGGGTATCCCTTCTCCGTGTGAGATTACCATACACTATGACGTAACGGAAGAGTCAAGAGAAAAATCCTCTATTTGCGAAAAATCTATGCGCTGTGATTGCTGCAAAAATCGTGCAAATCTATCGTTTTCTTGCTTCCTGTGTCAAAATGTGCTATTATTATAAACAACGCTGTCATGTGTTGGAATAGGCCTTGGCAGTTTGGCTGCAATAGACCGAATGCTCTGCCAAGCGGCAGAGCATTTTTTGCATATCGGTACGGAGGAGATATTTATGTCTGTGAGTTATAAAAAACTCTGGAAGCTGCTCATCGATAAGGACATGAAGAAAAAAGACCTGTGTGAAAAGGCGGGTATCAGCCCAGCATCAGTTACCAAGATGGGACGGAATGGGCATGTCACTACCGAGATACTCGTGAAGATTTGTACGGCGCTGGATTGTAGAATTGAGGATATTGTGGAAATCGTGCCAGATAAAAACAACTAATTGAATTCATCCTCTTTTTTGAACGAATTTCAAATGACTATAAACTTTTCGTAGACATGAGATATATGGGAGGAAAACACTATGGCTGGAAATACAAGCAATATCGGCTTCGAAAAACAAATCTGGGACGCGGCTTGCGTCTTACGCGGGAACATCGACGCATCCGAATATAAGTCGGTCGTTCTCGGACTGATTTTCCTGAAATACATTTCGGATCGCTTTGAGGCAAAGTACAAGGAACTGGTTGAAGAAGGCGATGGATTTGAAGAAGACCAGGACGAATACACTGCCGAAAACATCTTCTTTGTCCCTGAGAATGCACGATGGAGCGCGATTGCTGCTGCCGCTCACACGCCGGAAATTGGCACGGTGATTGATGATGCAATGCGCAGTATTGAGAAAGAAAACAAGCGTCTCAAAGATATTCTTCCTAAGAACTTCGCCCGTCCAGAGCTGGACAAGCGGCGTCTTGGTGAAGTGGTTGATCTCTTCACCAATATTCAGATGATCGAGCATGGAAACAGCAAGGACATTCTTGGTCGCACATACGAATATTGCCTCTCCAAGTTTGCCGAGCAAGAAGGCAAACTTGCCGGTGAGTTCTATACTCCCTCTTGCGTTGTGCGTACCCTTGTTGAAGTGTTGCAGCCGTTTAATGGGCGTGTTTATGACCCGTGCTGCGGCTCTGGCGGTATGTTTGTTCAGTCCGCAAAGTTTATCGAAAATCACGGCGGCAACATCAACAAGATTTCTGTTTTTGGTCAGGACTCTAACCCGACCACATGGAAGATGGCGCAGATGAATCTTGCCATTCGCGGTATTGAAGCCGACCTCGGCAAGTTTAATGCGGACACATTCTTTAACGATTGTCACCCGCAGCTCAAGGCAGACTTTATTATGGCGAATCCTCCCTTCAATCTTTCTGGCTGGGGTGCAGATAAACTTGTTGATGATGTCCGTTGGCAGTATGGTACGCCTCCTGCTGGCAACGCAAACTTTGCGTGGTTGCAGCACATGATTTGGCATCTCGCACCGAATGGACGTATCGGTATGGTGCTTGCGAATGGTTCGCTTTCCTCGCAGTCCGGCGGTGAAGGCGAAATCCGCAAAAACATTATCAACGCTGACCTTGTAGACTGTATCGTCGCAATGCCGACGCAGTTATTCTACACGACGCAGATTCCGGTATCACTTTGGTTCCTTGCCAAGAGCAAGAAACAGAAAGGCAAGACGCTATTTATCGACGCACGGAAGCTCGGCACTATGGTCACGCGGAAGCTGCGTGAGTTGACGGATGAAGATATCAAGAAAATCGCTGACACCTATAACGCCTTCGCTGAAGGAACACTTGAAGATGAAAAGGGCTTCTGTGCGGTTGTCACTACGCAGGACATTGCAAAGCAAGATTACATTCTCACTCCGGGACGATATGTTGGAATTGAGGAACAAGAGGATGACGGTGAGCCGTTTGAAGAGAAGATGGGACGCCTGACTTCTGAACTGTCCGAGCTTTTCACTAAGTCGCATGAGCTTGAAGCTCAGATCAAAGAACGACTGGGGGCGATTGGGTATGAGCTCTGATATTCAAGAATATTTTGTTGTTTTTGACACAAATGTTCTTTACCATGCATATGACAAAAAAGCGGACTTCTCTTCGTTCAGTTTTAACTCAACCTTTGAAAATATTATAGGATTCGTTAACCAACTGGATATTTATGAGCATGTCGTTATGCTTGTTCCGACTGTAGTTTGGATGGAAATGGAACGGCAAATCATAGAGGCGCACCAATTAAAGCTTAAGGAGTTCCGTGAGAAAACGGCTAAACAGTGTTTCCCCGAAATTATTGTGGAAGATAAGGGCGATATCAATTATGCGGAATATATCCATTCCATAATAGAAGAATATCGCGGGAGCTTGTCTTCTGACATCAATAAAGTTATTGAACTACAGGTTGCAAGTGAAGTTCGGTATCAAAGCATTGTGAGAAGAGCTTTTGCAAAGCGGCCACCATTTGAGGGGAAAGATAAGAAGTCAGATAAGGGCTTCAAAGACGCCCTTTTATGGGAAAGCATTCTTGAATTTATGGCTGGGCATGATTCTGCAAAAATAATATTTTACTCAAAAGATAATATTTTCGGGAATGAACTCGAGTCTGAATTTTCAGATATTTTTCCAAATGCAGAACTTACAATATGTACAACAGAGGAAGCAATCAGGCAATGCTTGGATAGATGGGCTAAGGAAATAGACATTTATGCCTATAATCCGATAGAAAGTGATTCCGAACACGAGAATCTAATTAATTGGTTTCAATCATCTGACTTTGAGGATCAGGCAATCGCTCACAGTGATGGTTTGATTGAAAAAAGTCGATTAATAGATAGTAGTTCTATAAAGCTGCTTAGCGTTGAGAATATCGAAATATCCGATCAAACTGATGATTATACAGAGTACTCTGTTGAAGCGACCATAGAGCTAACTTATTTGTTGAAGAATCAAAGTCAGTTTAAAGAAAATGTGAATGTAACCGTAATGGTGTCCTATTACTTTGATGAAAAATTCTCTGTTGAAGGCATATACAAAACAGATGAAGCGCCTGTATTAGAATAATGTTGTACGAGAAATGAGATGATTCTATATGACATGTTGGAAGTCGGTTCGTGCTGTTGACTTTATCGATTTTAACCCGCACCTGAACTTAAAGAAAGGTACCATTGCAACGAAGATTGGCATGGATAAATTGAAGCCGTTTTCAAAGAAAATCCCAGAAGCAGAAAAAGCCGAGTTTAATGGTGGGGCTAAGTTTTGCAACGGGGATACTATTATGGCAAGAATTACCCCTTGCCTTGAAAATGGAAAGACGGCTTTTGTTGATATGCTTGATGAGGGAGAAGTTGGCTTTGGCTCAACGGAGTTTATTGTTATGAGAGCAAAAACAGGGATCAGCGATCCTCAGTTTGTTTATTATACAACAACAAACCCGGCATTCCGCAATGTAGCAATAAAGTCTATGGTCGGATCTTCTGGAAGACAGAGAGTTCAACAAAGTGTTCTTGAAGAGCTTGAATTGCCAGTGCCGGACTTGGACGAGCAGAAACGCATTGGAACTTTCCTTGCAAGGCTTGATGAAAAGATAGTGCTTAATAATAGGATAAACGATAATTTAGCAGCTTAAAGGTCGATGTATGAAACATCAAGTTCGCCGGACATTAGTTTTGGTAGCAATGTATCACGCAAAGAGGATAACTTTTCGTTCTCATTTTGATTTGCCCATATTTTTTCAAAGATAGGCTCAACTGTGGCTGTAAATAGTGTCACGATTTCTTGTGAGGGAACAAGTATCTCTGTCTTTCGAAAATCGGGTACTGTGAGTTGTTGTTGTGTTGTTCCTGTTCCAGTGATATGAAACTGCTTTAGCCATAAATAGAGGTATTTTGCAGAAATAATTTCTGTTTTAGGTATCAGAGTTACTAAACGAACGATTGGCACATAAGGAATATGACGCAAGCACACAAAACCTATTGTTCCACGAGCTGATACAGTCACGCTTTCTTTGAATATTTTAGGTTTGTCAGTAAATCCGTAAAGTCCCTCTTCACTCAATCCGTTTGAGTAAATCGGATATTGACACAAATTGCTCTTTATTGGGGATACATTTTGAGGTTTATCTCCGCCTGCTCCCATTATAGAGACATTACCAAGTGTTGATACCGACCAGTCACTCGGCTTCTGATTGTTAAATGGCTCAAAATCAACAAACCACGATTTGAAAAGAGCCTGTGCCTGCTGAAGTAAATTATCGTTTATCCTTTGGTTTATCTCGATTTTTGTATCAAGAGAAGAAAGAATAGCTGCAATTCTCCCCTGCGTAACTTCGTCCGGCAATGGAATTGTAATGTCCTGAATATTCTTAATTGGCAACTTTGCTTGAACAGCACCAACAGTGCCTCGTGCAATTTCCTGCTGCCCATAAGAGGACCTTAGGTAGTAATACAAATAGTCCCTATCAATGCCTGAAAAGGATGTCAGTTTCACGCAATTTTCTGTGAGATTTGCTTCATTCAAAGAGTCTCCAACAATAGAAACAAGTCCTATTGTTCCAACTATTGATAATACGATGTCGCCGTTAATAACAATATATCTGGATATTGCTTTCTGGGTTTCATCGTCTACGAACTCAAATGAACCATCCAATTCGAGGGTTCTCTTTCCATTCAAATCTCGTACCCTTATATAAGGGTGAGCATTTGGTTTAGTAATGAGATTGATACCTTTGGGGAGACGCTTTCCTCCTTTAACCGTAGCGACTTCGCCAAGTTTCACCTCTCGTATTTCCATGTGCTATCTCCATCCTATCCGATGTATTTTCTGTGTGCCAGCTTCACGTTCTGTTGCTTCACCATCGCATAGTGCATGGTGGTATCGATTTTCTGATGCCCTAAGAGCTGCTGGACTTGCTCTATGGGCATTCCCTTGTCTATGGCAGTAGTAGCCAGAGTGCGTCTGAACTTGTGGGGATGAACCTTTGGAATATTCAGACGCTTTCCCAATTCCCGAAGGCGTACCTCCACTCCGCCGATCATCAATCGGTCAAAGGGAGCTTTCAGGGAAACAAACAAAGCTGGGTTTCCATCCGTTCGACCCTCAAGATAGTTTTGAAGGTGGATCTTCGTCCTTGCATCAAAGTAAACCAATCGTTCTTTATTGCCTTTGCCGATAACCACGCATTCGCGTTCGTTGAAGTTGATGTCTTCGCGGTTTAATGTGACCAGCTCCCCAACACGCATTCCAGAGGAAGCCAAAAGGTCAATCATCGCCAAGTCCCGTGCTGTTGTACAGTTGTCACGCATCAGCTCTAACGCTTCATCGGTGTAGGTGTCCTTGACCACCTTTGCAGTCTTGACTTTGTGAATCCGGCGTACCGGACTTTTCACAATGAAATCCTCATCTTCAAGCCATGAGAAGAAGCTTGACAGGATCCGGCGGATGTTGTCTATGGTCACTTTGCTCGACCTACGCTGAACTTGATAGCTTGTCAGATAGCGGCGCAAATCATCTGTGGTGACCTGTTGCACAGCCTTTCCGACTCCGGCAATCAGAGATTCAATCGTCTTCCGGTAGTAGCTCAGGGTTTTTTCCGAACAGCCTTCGATCCGCTTTGCCGTGATAAATGCTTCAACTGCATCCGTTTCTTCTACTGGAATTGAGCTACCATCAAAGGTGATCGTAACCCCTTCCAAGGTTTCAGCCATTGCATCCCGAAGGTGCATGAGCTGTTCGTTGTTGAGATACGGCAGCATTTTTCGCTGTATCTCCGTGATGAGTTGTTCTGTCATTGTCGTGTCTCCTTTCGAAGTAAGAGAACGACATTCAGTGGCAGTTCCTTTTGTAAAACTCTCGCCACTGGTGAGAGAAAACTATTTATCTGGTATTTGTGTTGATGACAGCCAATGAGTACACTTGTACTCGCCCATTATTCGTAATCCTCACTCGTCCATCCTTAACGAGATTTTTAACAATACGTGAGGTTGTGGCTTGTGATAATTTCACGCCCAATGAAATCTGCTTTAGCGTTACATTGCCGCAGGAGTCTATGTACCGCAACACACGTTCCTCATTTCCTGTTCTGCTGCTCAAAAATCTCTGGTCGTTACCTTCAACAACAATATAGCTTCTAAGAAATGCCAAGAAACGCGTTTGAAAGTGTGTGTTAACTTCGTCATGGAAGGCACCTTTAATGAACATATCAAGAGAACGCCAATTTTCTCCCGGATTTCCATTATTTACACAGTTCACTATGCCATTAAAGAGGCTTATCGCCTTAGTTGGTTTCTCATTCAATAGCGCCCAGTATAACGTATTATAATAATGTGGGATCCATCCTGCATCTATTGCCATATTTGTAAAGTTGATTATGTTTTCTGGCTCATTTAGAAAATCAAAATTAAAATATCGCATAACACAAATATCTTTACCGTTTATGTTTTCTCGAAAGCAGTCAATTGGGTAGACATATGCTTCAATATCCTGAAACACCTCGTCGGTTAAGGCTATTCCGGCAGTTTTGATACTTCCCTCCATTAAATACGCATCTACATAAGCCTGACCAACAATCAAACCTTTTCGCAAGGATGGAATTTCTTTCGCTTCGACCCTATCAAATTCACCCTTTGCAATAGCGCCTCGAATCAAAATACCGTTGTCTATGAATTCTTGTTGGCATATCTTCTCGACTAATGTAAGTAGTTGGGAGACAGCTTGTGTGCTTGCATCACGCGTATAAAGTATAAAGGAATCACTTACAATATATCCTTCTACCAATGTAGGACTCATGTTTTCCCACTGTTCAAAGGCAGTTGTAGAAAACCGTCCAATAAATGATTTAGCATCTTGCTGTTTGAGTTTTTTTAACTTTTCCTTAAATCCCAGTATATCAAGGAAGGCAACATACTTACTCATATTCAACCCCCCATCTTATTTTTTCGCATCCGTTTCTGCTATAAACGATAATTTAATGCAGCAAGCCGTAACGATTTTCAAGTCATGGTTTGTTGAGTACAGCCCTTTCGATGGCATTGAACCGCAAGAATGGGAAACTGTCAACTTGGAGAAGATCACATCGCTTATAAGCCGCGGAATTGCGCCCAAATACTCCGATAACTCTGATCAGATAGTGATCAATCAGAAGTGCATTCGTAACCACATGATTGATCTTTCTCAGGCACGAACTCACACCCAAAAAGTAATCAATGAGAAATGGCTTCGCTTTGGCGATTTATTGATTAACTCAACGGGAGACGGAACATTGGGACGCGCAGCACAGGTTTGGTTCCAGCCCCAAAATATCACAGTTGATTCCCATGTAACGGTTGTCAGACCGGCAAAAGAAAATCTGATTTTCTATATTGGGCTGTGGGGAGTTCTTCATGAAAGGGAAATTGAATCCCTTCATACCGGAAGCACTGGTCAGACGGAATTGCCCAAAGAGCGCGTGAAGGCATTGGAACTGCACTTGCCTGACAATGGGACGCTGGATCGTTTCAACAGCCTAATTGCACCTATGGTTGCTGCTATTGTTTCAAAGCAGAACGAAAACAATAAGCTCGCAACTCTAAGGGATGCGCTTCTCCCGAAACTCATGTCCGGCGAGATCGATGTCTCCGCTATCCAGCTCTAAGCTGCTAAATTATCGTTTACCTAAAATGGAGGATATATCATGTTTGATAAAGTTCAGGAGAGCTTGAAAAGAAGCAAAGACGAGCGCCAGAAGAAACGGCTTAAAAAGGAACGGCTGCGTCTTGAGAAAGCCGCAGCAGAAGCAGTTCGCGAGAAGGAGCGGCTTCAACAGGAGGCGGAAAAGATACAGGCTGAAAAAGGCCGCCTTCTCTCCCTTGATGACAAAGGGCTGATGGTAGAACTGGTTCTGGCAGTGCGCGGCTTATACTCACAGATAGAGTACATTCAGAGTCAGCAGGAGTCTTTATCCGAGCGGGTTGACGATATTGAGTCAGACATCTCTTCCATCCACAGCGATATTTCAGATTTGGAGAGCAGAATGAGTTCGTCCGATCAATAAAAGCCAATGAAGGAGGCGCAGACGTGATCATTTCCCCACAATCTCTTGATACAAACCTCAGTCAGCTTTTAGCGGAGGTTAAATCTGGCTCAATGCAGTTGCCTGAGTTCCAGCGTGACTGGACTTGGGATGATAACAGGATCAAAGGCATCATCGCCAGCTTGTCACAGGGCTATCCTATGGGTGCCATTATGCGGCTGCAATACGGCAACCCAGATATTCAATTCAAGCACCGGACAATTACGGGCGTCAAGAGTGTTTCTGTAAAGCCGGAGCATTTGATTCTCGATGGTCAGCAGCGGCTTACTTCCATCTATCAGGCAACATCTTCAAAAGAGCCGGTTTCCACCAAAACGGAAAAAGGCAAGGCTATTAAGCGTTATTACTATCTCTCAATGGAGAAGTGCCTCGACGATGATGAGGATCGTTTTGAAGCAGTCTTGTCAATTCCGGAAGACCGTAAGATCAAAGAAAACTTTGACCGTGATGTGAAGCTCGACCTCTCAACCAGAGAGTATGAATACGAGAACAAGCTGTTCCCAGTCAATATTGTGTTCGACAGCAATGCCGTAATGGACTGGTTCATGGGCTACATGACGTACTACGGAATGAAGCCGGAGGCAATGGATGAGTTCAAGAGGTTTCAAGCGGATGTGCTGAATACAATTTCCGGGTATAAGCTGCCTGTGATTACGCTGGACAAGTCCACGCCGCGAGAGGCAGTGTGCAAGGTGTTTGAGAATGTCAATACCGGCGGTGTTCCTCTCACGGTGTTTGAGCTTGTTACCGCAACTTATGCCACAAGAGACTTTGACCTGAGAAAAGACTGGGTGCAGTGTCGAAATACAATTTGCGGTTTCGGTGACACGCTGAGAACAGACCTGTTCGATGGGATTGATGAGACTACATTCCTGACAACTGTATGCCTCTATACAAGCTATTTGAACAAGCAGTCTGGAAATACAAACACCATCTCCTGCAAAAAGAAGGATGTTCTGGGACTTCCTTATGAATCGTACATAGCGAACCGGGATGCAGTGCTGTCTGGGTTCAAAATAGCAAAGGAGTTTCTTCTTCGGGATCAGTGCGTTTTCCGTCAAAGAGACTTGCCATATACAACGCAGTTGATTCCACTTGCGGCAATCTGTGCTGTTCTCGGAAAATCCAAATGCAATGAGCCAAACACAATCAAAACACTTTCTCGGTGGTATTGGTGCGGGATTTTGGGTGAGATGTATGGCGGTGCGAACGAAACCCGCTATGCCTATGACATTGAGGACATGGTTGAGGAGGTCAATGGACGTTCAAATGCGATGCACACGATCAACAGCGCAGTCTTTTCTTCTGCACGGCTGCTGACCCTTCAAACCCGTTTGAGTGCGGCATATAAGGGAATTATGGCTCTTCTCTACAAGGAGAAATGCCGTGATTTTATGAACAACACGACGATTGACGTTGTGAACAGTATGCTTGAGTCTCCGGACATTCACCACATCTTCCCGGAAGCATATTGCGAGAAACTGGGCATCAAGCGCGAACGGTATAATTCCATCATTAACAAGACCCCGATTCTTCCAGCCACCAACCGCTCGATTGGCGGAAATGCGCCGAGTGAGTATCTGGGGGCAATTCTAAAGAAGGTTGATGGACTAACCGAGAACGAGTTGCAAGCACGGGTGGAATCGCACTTTATCAACTATGCAGAATTGAAGGCAGATGACTTCAATGGCTATTTCATCGACAGAGCAAAAAGCCTTCTCAACCTAATTGAAAAAGCGATGAATAAGCCCGTCACTGACAGAGATGCAGAGAACACGCTGGATCAGTTCGGGGCGAGTCTGGCGTAAAAGGGAGTAACAAACTATGGCAGGCTATTTTACCGAATCAAATTATGAGAATGCCGTCTTGCAGCTTCTCAATGAGGAACTTGGATATAACTATGTCTATGGGCCGGACGTGGAGCGCGATTATCACTCTCCGCTTTATGAGGATGTCCTGCTGCCCTCTTTGCAGCGAATCAATAAGAGCTTGCCAATGGATGCTCTGACGGAGGCGATCTACAAACTCAAAAACTTTGAAAGCGGAACGCTCTTGCAGAAGAACATGGTCTTTATGGACTACCTCCAAAACGGAGTCCCGGTAAAATACTATGACAAGGGCGAAGAACGCTCTACCCTTGTCTACCTTGTAGACTTCAAAAATCCTGCCAATAACGAGTTCACAGTTGCGAATCAATGGACTTTCATTGAGAACTCCGAAAAAAGACCAGATGTGATTCTCTTTGTCAATGGTCTCCCGCTCGTCATTGTGGAGTTAAAGTCTCCGTCCCGCGAAGAAACTGACGCTTCCGCAGCATACCGTCAGCTCCGGAACTATATGTATGAGATCCCCTCTATGTTCATTTATAATGCGGTATGTGTCATGAGCGACTTGACCACTTCAAAGGCTGGTACAATCACTTCCGGCGAAGACCGCTTTATGGAGTGGAAAACAACAGACGGCAGCTACGAGAATACACAACACGCATCATTTGACACATTCTTTGTTGGGCTATTTGAGAAGGCTCGGTTCCTTGACATTGTGGAGAACTTCATCTGCTTTAATGTGGATGGACAGAATACTTTCAAAATACTCGCTGGGTATCATCAGTATTTCGCGGTCAAAAAGGCGATTGAGTCTACAAAGCACGCAACCGTGACAGATGGTAAGGGTGGTGTTTTCTGGCATACGCAGGGCAGCGGAAAATCGCTGTCTATGGTCTTCTATGCTCATTATCTGCAAGAAGCGTTAGAAAGCCCCACTATCGTCGTCATTACTGACCGTAACGATCTGGATGGCCAGCTTTACGGACAATTCGCCCGCTGCAAAGATTTTCTCCGTCAAACGCCGCAGCACGCCGAAAGCCGTAAAAATCTGAAAGAGCTGCTTGCAAACAGACAGGCAAACGGCATAATCTTCACAACCATGCAGAAGTTTGAGGAAAGTAACGAAGCTCTTTCAGAACGCCGGAACATTATCGTGATGGCTGACGAAGCACATCGTGGGCAATATGGTCTCAATGAGAAGGTTGTGGTCAAGCAGAAGGACAACGGCGAAGTCGAGGCGAAAACCGTTATCGGCACTGCCCGCATTATAAGAGACACGCTTCCTAATGCAACCTACATTGGATTCACCGGAACACCGATCTCCACAAAAGACCGCAGTACACGAGAGGTCTTCGGTGATTACATCGACATCTATGATATGACACAGGCAGTTGAAGACGGCGCGACCAGACCCGTCTACTACGAGAGCCGTGTGATTCACCTAAAACTCGACGAGAACACCCTCCATCTGATCGATAATGAGTATGACATTATGGCTGATAACGCCGATCCGTATGTCATTGAAAAGAGCAAAAAGGAACTTGGCCAGATGGAAGCAATACTCGGTGCCGACCAGACGATCAATTCCTTGGTAAATGACATTCTTGATCATTACGAGAATTACCGTGAGAATATCCTGACCGGCAAGGCAATGATCGTTGCTTATTCGCGTCCCATAGCGATGAAGATTTATAAGCGCATTCTTGAGCTACGTCCGGCGTGGACGGAGAAGATTGCAGTGGTCATGACGCAAGGCAATAATGATCCCGAAGAATGGCGAGAGATTATCGGCAATAAAGCACATAAGGACGATATGGCGCGGAAATTCAAAGACAATAACTCTCCGCTAAAAATCGCTATCGTCGTGGATATGTGGCTGACCGGCTTTGATGTTCCCTCCCTTGCTACGATGTATGTCTATAAGCCGATGGCTGGACACAACCTGATGCAAGCTATCGCCCGCGTCAATCGTGTCTTCAAAGATAAGGAAGGCGGTTTGATTGTTGATTACGTCGGTATTGCGGCTGCACTGAAACAGGCAATGAACGACTATACTGCCAGAGACAAGAAGAACTATGGTGATACAGATGTAAGCAAGGCTGCATATCCGAAGTTCCTTGAAAAACTCTCTATTTGCAGAGATTTGTTCCACGGATTCAGTTATGAGAAATTCATGACCGGAAGCGACCTTGACCGTGCAAAGCTCATCAGCGGCGGTGTGAACTTCATACTCGGCAAGAGTGTTGCAGAGTATGAGCTTCCCGACAATGAAAAGACACAGAATGTGTTTATCAAGGAGGCTCTGCTTCTCAAGCAGGCACTCTCGCTGTGCAGCAGCTTGATAGATGAGAAAACCCGTATGGAAGCAGCTTTCTTCGAGTCCGTAAGAACGATGACTGTGCGCTTGGTTTCAGGCGGTACCGGAAAGAAGTTTACGCTTCCGGAAGTAAATGAGCGCATTAACGAGCTTTTGAAGCACAGCATCAAGAGCGAAGGCGTTATCAACCTCTTCTCCAATGTCCAGACTGAGTTTTCGTTGTTCGATCCAAAGTTCCTTGAAGAAATTGCAAACATGAAGGAAAAGAACCTTGCAGTCGAACTCTTGAAAAAGCTGATTGCTGAACAAGTATCTGTTTATCGTCGTACAAACATTGTCAAATCCGAGAAGTTCTCCGAAATCATTCAGAGTGCGATGAACCGTTACCTGAACGGAATGCTCACCAATGAGGAAGTTATTCAAGAACTACTCAAGCTGGCAAAAGACATTGCTGCCGCTGCTGCCGAAGGAGAAAAACTCGGATTGACAGCGGACGAGCTTGCCTTCTATGATGCTCTCACAAAACCACAAGCCATCAAAGATTTCTATGAGCACGATGAGCTTATTGCAATCACGAAGGAACTGACGGACTTGCTTCGTAAAAACCGCACAATAGACTGGCAAAAGAAAGAAAGTGCAAGAGCTGGAATGCGGCGCTTGGTCAAAAGACTGCTGAAAAAGCACAAATATCCGCCAGAGGGCATGGATGATGCCGTTCAGACTGTCATGAGCCAGTGTGAAATGTGGGTGGATAACACGTAAATCAACAGCTTGTATTGGGGAGGGAAGAGATACCTATGGACGCACGAAAGCACTTAATCATCATAAAAGGAAAAGACCAGACGGACTCGGTCGCGAGCTTTCAGTTCCATGACGGGAAGTGCGAGGTCATCTATACCAGTGCGCCCAATAAGACATACGGCTTTCAGAGTAGCAATGTGGAGATTCTGCCTCTAAAAAAGAAAATTGACCCTGCGCAGGTGATTGTCACCGTAAACGGGCAAGCCATCAGCGGAATTGATGAGATTCTCGACTTCGGCGGGTATTATCGTATTGTCCGCAACGGAAAGAGAGATTTATCGTTCCACAGGAGCGAAGTGCAGTTCCAGCAGAATTGCCTGGCAGACGGTAAAAATCGAGAAACATTCCAATATTTCAAGGAAACTGCCGCTGCAATCAGTCTGGTGGTGGAAAACGGTCTTAACATTCTAAGCATGCAGTATGACAAGATCCAGCAGGTCAGCGAGGATACCGTGTTGGCAAGCTATCTTGCACCGCAGAAAGACGTCAAAATGCCCCAGATGCCGGAGGCAGTGATCTATCCGTTTGGCCTGAACCAGAGTCAAAAGCTGGCGGTAGAACGGGCGCTTTCCTCCAAAATCAGTATCATTCAGGGGCCACCGGGTACTGGAAAGACACAGACGATTCTGAATATCATCGCCAATGTTGTCCGAAGTGGGAAAACCGTGGCGGTTGTCTCCAACAACAATTCCGCAACGCATAATGTTGTGGAAAAGCTGGAGAAGAAAAATGCTGCCTTTCTGACTGCGTTTCTCGGCAGTCTTGCCAACAAAGAGAGGTTTCTGGATGCACAGACAGGCGCCTATCCGAATATGAGCGATTGGGAAATGCCCCCGGAGGAACGACAGCAATTAGATCAGGAAACGACTGCACTCTCCAAAGAACTGAACGAAATGCTCAATGCCAAAAACCGCATTGCGGAAATTGAGCAGGAGTTCTTGCAGCTAAACCCGGAGCAGCATTATTTTGAGGAATATTACGCAAGTTACAGTGACATGCCAATGGAGAGCTTGGACAAGCTGTCCTCGCAGAAGCTTCTTACGCTTTGGATGGAATTTGAACAGCACGCAGAGCGTGAGACTCGCTTGAGCCTGTTGCAAAAAATCTCCATCATGTTCCGATTCAACCGTAATGCACTCAAATTGTTTGCCTGTTCCCCGGAACAGGTCATTCCCTATTTGCAAAACCAATTCTATTTCGTAAAGAGGCGGGAACTGGAGGCCGAAAAGCAGGAATTGAACCGAAAGCTGGAGCGCTACGCTTTCGATGCGAAGATGGATGAGCTCACACAGAAGTCCCTGCGGCTGTTTCGGGCGGAGCTGGCAACACGGTATCATTGGCGGAATAATAGACGGTGCTTTGAAAAGAATGATTTCCGCCGAAATTCTGCGGAGTTTACCCGTGAGTACCCGGTGGTACTTAGCACGACCTATTCCATCAAGGGAACGCTGAGCATTGAACATATCTATGATTACCTGATTGTGGATGAGGCCTCGCAGGTTGATCTGGCTACCGGGGTACTGGCCTTCTCCTGTGCACGGAATATCGTGATTGTTGGGGACTTGAAGCAGCTCCCCAATGTGCTGACGGAGGATGACATTCGCACCAGCGATGCCATTTGGCAGAAGTATTCCTTGGATGAGCGGTATCGCTTTTCTACGCACAGCCTGCTGTCCTCTGCGTTGGAAATATGGCAGGACGCACCTGCTACGCTGCTGCGGGAACACTACCGCTGCCACCCAAAAATCATCAACTTCTGCAACCAGAAGTTCTACCACGGGCAACTGATCGTTATGACGAAGGATCATGATGAGCCGGATGTATTGACCATGTACCGGACAACTGCCGGCAACCACGCCCGTGGACATCTCAATCAGCGCCAGATCGACGTCATTCAGCGGGAGGTACTTCCGCGGCTGCATCAGCAAAATTTCCAGAGCATCGGTATTATCACACCATATCGGGATCAGGTGACAGCCATCCGCAAGCAGTTGGGAGATACTTATGAGGTGGACACCGTCCACAAGTTTCAGGGGCGGGAGCAGGATGCAATCATTCTGACTTCGGTCGACAATGTCATCACAGATTTTGTGGATGATCCCCATATGCTGAATGTGGCGGTTTCCCGCGCGGTTCATTCTCTGGCTGTGATCACATCGCAGGACCCACGCAATGACCAGACCAACTATGGTGACTTGGCCCGGTACATCGAATACAACAATTTCGAGATCATCCAGAGTCAGATCTATTCTGTATTCGATATGCTCTATCAGGGTTATGCCGAGCAGCGCAGAGAATATCTGCAAAAGCATAAGCGGGTGTCTGAGTACGATTCTGAGAACCTAATGCACTCGGTAATTCAAGAGATATTGTCCGATGAGCCTTTTTCCTCTATCGGCTGTGCGGTGCATTTTTCTCTTGCCACGCTGGTGAAGAATTATGCGCCACTGACAGAGGAAGAACGCAAATATGTCCGCAATCCGCTGACACATGTGGATTTTCTACTGTTCAATCAAATGGATAAGCAACCTGTTCTGGCGATCGAAGTAGACGGCGGATCTCATAAATCCGGGAGCAAGCAGGCGGCGCGGGACGCGAAAAAGAACTCCATTCTGGATAAGTGCGCTATTCCTCTGCTGCGCCTCCGTACAGACGGCAGCGGGGAAAAAGAGAAAATCAAAAATGCGCTAAAGAGGGACTGATTATGCCGAAAATTATCAGGAACGCGATCAGATGCAAAAATTGCGGAGATATCATCGAAAGCAAAACTGTCCATGATTTTAAGTTTTGCAGTTGCGGCTCCTGCGCCGTGGACGGCGGTCACGATTACCTTCGCAGATGCGGAAACCTTGGAGATTGGGAAGAACTGTCCGAAGTGGAAAAGGTGGAAGACAACGGCGCATTGACTTGAACCTGGGTGATTAGGAATTGGGGTGATAGGATGTCTCTTAAAATTCAGCTTTTTGAAAACCAACGCATTCGCACGGCGTGGGACGAGGAAAAGGAAGAATGGTATTTTTCCATTGTCGATGTGGTTGGCGTACTGACGGACAGCGTTGATCCCACGGCGTATTGGCGCAAACTCAAACAACGGTTGAAGGCCGAGGGCAATGAAACCGTGACAAATTGTCACGGTTTGAAAATGACTGCTCCAGACGGAAAAAAACGCCTGACCGATGTGGCCGATACCGAGCAACTTCTCCGCATCATCCAATCTATCCCGTCACCCAAAGCAGAACCGTTCAAACTCTGGCTGGCGCAGGTCGGTCGGGAGCGCATTGAGGAAACCATCGACCCAGAGCTGACCATCGAGCGGGCATTGGAAACCTATCTCAAAAAGGGCTATACCCGCGAGTGGATTAACCAGCGGCTGCAAGCCATCCAAGTTCGCAAAGAATTGACCGATGAATGGGATGCCCGCGGCGTGCAGAAGGGCGTGGAATACGCCATCCTCACCGATGAGATCTCCCGTGCATGGTCGGGGATGTCTACCCGGCAGTACAAAAACCTAAAAGGCTTGAAAAAGGAAAACCTTCGTGACAACATGACCACGCTGGAGCTGGTGCTGAATATGCTGGCGGAGGCCACCACCACGGAAATTTCCAAGCAGAAGGCACCGGCAACCCTTTCGGAGAACATCGACGTGGCCCGTGCCGGTGGCAAGGTGGCTGGCGATGCGCGGAAGGCCATTGAGACGCAGACTGGCGTTCCTGTCATCACTTCCAAGAACGCCGCACAGCTCAGCGAAGTGGTTACAAATCTGCTGGAAGATGCGGGAGATAAAGACGAATATATTACTAAAGACTACAATACGGTCTAAAATTAGAAAGAGATGAAGAAAAACATGAAAATATATCAGGAGAATAAGGAAAAAATCGAAGATTATCTTTTTATTATTACTGTACTTATATTTGTTATTTCAACAATAGCCAATGCTCCTCATATGTTTTCGCCAGCTGGCGAAGCGACGCTTTGGGGTGCTATATGCAGTTATTCATATCTGGCGATATGGCTTGTAGCAACATACGTTTTAAGAAAACGAAAAGGATGGATTTGGTCAACATTTATCGTTAGGATAATGACCATTGTATCGATTTGTTTGACTATGCTGTTGACCAAATTTAACCTGGATATAAAAAATATGCTATGGGCAATCATCGCTTATATACCATTTGGACTGCTTGTTCCAGTATATGGGGGGATATACAAAGAGTTCTTGCAAAGTTGGTGGTTTTATGCAATACCTTTGGGACAGGCAATTATTAGTACCATGTTATTTGTTCGAATGCAATTACAAAGAACGACATGATGGAAGATGTGTTCTATTATCTGTATTGTAGGTCGAGAAAATTTTCTAAAAATACAATTTTGATGAAAATAGTAGGAGATGTTTTTGATTCAAACCACTACACCAAGGGGTTAACAGCTCAACAGCGACTCATTTTTCAGCTCTGCAAAACCGACGAACATATTTCGATTGATTTAAGATTCAATAAACACTTCGCATTATAAGTTGCTTATAAAAACGCGGGCGGGTTAAAATCTGCCTCGCTATAGACAAAGAGAACCGTGTGCTGACCGCAAGGTCAGCACACGGTTTTTCATTTGGATTCCTTCAGCC
>ERZ838483.1315-NODE-1315-length-22858-cov-3.180196_pt1 | contig 22858 bp, 18 predicted proteins | sample MGYA00519939_ERZ838483 | MGnify/ENA primary metagenome ERZ838483 (study PRJEB31850, sample SAMEA3708836) | human gut metagenome | biome: human gut; feature: human-associated habitat; material: faeces | place: China | collected 2014 ... | reverse complement strand
GGACCAATGCTTGCGGGACATGTAAAAGGACAGAAGAGAAGTCTTTCCAGCATGTTCGAGGCAGTTGGATCCTACGCAGCAGGAACAATGGACGAATGTGATGTATGTGAATTTGAAAATAAAGTATGTCCTACCTGCGGATCATGCTCCGGAATGTATACAGCTAACAGCATGAACTGTCTGACAGAAGTACTTGGTATGGGGCTTCAGGGAAATGGAACAATTCCGGCTGTATATTCAGAAAGAATCCGTCTTGCAAAACATGCAGGTATGCAGGTAATGGAAATGTACAGAAGAAATATCCGTCCGAGAGACATTATGACAAAAGAAGCCATCTTAAATGCCCTTACTGTTGATATGGCACTTGGATGCTCAACCAACAGTATGCTTCACCTTCCGGCGATCGCACATGAGATCGGTATGGATTTTGAGATTGATTTTGCAAATGGAATCAGCGAAAAGACTCCGAACCTCTGTCACCTTGCACCGGCAGGTCCGACATATATGGAAGACTTGAATGAAGCAGGTGGTGTATATGCTGTTATGAACGAGCTGAATAAGAAAGGTCTTCTTTACACAGACTGCATGACAGTAACCGGAAAGACAGTTGGAGAAAATATCGCAGGATGCGAAAACAAAAATCCGGAAGTAATCCGTCCGATCGACAATCCATACAGCCAGACGGGTGGACTTGCAGTCCTCAAAGGTAATATCGCACCGGATGGCAGTGTTGTAAAACGTTCTGCAGTTGTACCGGAAATGCTGGTACATGAAGGACCTGCAAGAGTATTTGAATGTGAAGATGATGCGATCAAGGCAATTAAAGGCGGAGATATCCATCCGGGAGATGTTGTAGTTATCCGTTACGTCGGACCAAAGGGTGGTCCTGGTATGCCGGAAATGCTGAATCCGACTTCTGCAATCGCAGGTATGGGACTTGGTTCATCGGTAGCACTTATTACAGACGGACGTTTCAGCGGTGCATCCCGTGGAGCTTCTATCGGACACGTATCACCGGAAGCGGCAGTCGGCGGTCCGGTAGCACTGATCGAGGAAGGCGATATCATCGAGATCGATATCCCGAACCTGAAATTAAATGCAAGAATTTCAGATGAAGAATTTGCAAGAAGAAAAGAAAAATGGCAGCCAAGAGAACCAGAAGTTACAACAGGATATCTTGCAAGATATGCAGCAATGGTAACTTCAGGAAACCGTGGAGCAGTTCTGGAAGTTCCACACAAATAAAATAAAATCTGGACAAGGGGAATGTACAATGCAGTTAAATGGTGCAGAAATACTGATAGAGTGTTTAAAAGAGCAGGGCGTGGATACCGTATTCGGATATCCGGGCGGCGCAATTTTAAATGTATATGATGAATTATATAAGCATAGTAATGAAATCAGACATATCCTTACATCGCATGAGCAGGGAGCTTCTCATGCGGCAGACGGATATGCGCGTGCCACTGGTAAGGTTGGGGTGTGTTTTGCAACCAGTGGACCTGGAGCAACAAATCTCGTAACAGGAATCGCGACCGCATTTATGGATTCTATTCCGATCGTTGCGATCACCTGTAATGTAGGGGTACCGCTTCTTGGAAAAGACAGCTTCCAGGAAATTGACATTACCGGTATTACGATGCCGATCACAAAGTATAATTTTATTGTGAAGAATGTCAATGATCTTGCAAAGACGATCCGCAAGGCGTTTGAGATTGCACAGTCCGGAAGACCGGGACCGGTGCTGATCGATATCCCGAAAGATGTGACAGGCAATAAAGCAGAGTATGAGCCTGTCAAAATCCAGCCAATCGTAAAATACAAAAAAGAAATCTGCATGGAAGATATTGACAAGGCAGTAGAGATGATCGAAGAAGCAAAGCGTCCGTTTGTATTCGTCGGAGGCGGAGCTATATTATCTGATGCAAGTGAAGAACTCCGTGCATTCGTAGACAAGGTACAGTGTCCGGTATGTGATTCCCTGATGGGAAAAGGTGCATTTCCGGGAACTGATGAACTTTATACAGGAATGCTTGGTATGCATGGTACCAAGACATCGAACTTTGGAGTCAGTGAAAGCGATCTTCTGATTGTAGTCGGTGCAAGATTCTCCGACCGTGTCACAGGTAATCCAAATAAATTTGCAAGTAATGCAAAAATTCTCCAGTTTGATATTGATGTGGCAGAGATGAACAAAAATGTCATTATCGATGAAGGTGTGGTTGGAGATATCAAAGAAGTGCTTGCGGCAGTTAATGAAAAACTGCCACAGCAGGAACACACCGAATGGATCAAAAAGATCCAGGAATATAAAGCAAAATACCCGCTTGCCTATCATCCGGAAAGTCTGACCGGTCCGTATGTGATCGAAGAGATTTACAAACAGACAGAAGGTGATGCGATCATCGTCACAGAAGTTGGACAACATCAGATGTGGGCAGCGCAGTATTATAAATTCACAAAACCGAGAACACTGCTTACGTCAGGTGGTCTTGGAACCATGGGATACGGTCTTGGAGCCGCAATCGGAGCCAAGATGGGCAGACCGGAGAAGACGGTAGTCAATATCGCCGGAGACGGATGCTTCCGTATGAATATGAATGAAGTTGCAACAGCGGCTCGTTATAACATTCCAATTATCCAGGTTGTAGTGAACAACCATGTGCTTGGTATGGTAAGACAGTGGCAGAATCTGTTTTACGGACAGCGCTATTCAGCAACTGTTCTGAATGATGCAGTAGATTTTGTGAAACTCGCAGAAGCGATGGGGGCGAAAGCGGTAAGAGCTATGACCAGAGAAGAATTCGCAGATGCATTTAAGTTTGCTTTAAATGCAGGCGGTCCGGTGGTGATTGACTGCCAGATCGACAGCGATGACAAGGTATGGCCGATGGTTGCTCCGGGTGCTCCGATCAGTGAAGCTTTTGACGAGAAGGATCTGCAGGAAAAACAGCAGACAAACTAGAAAAACATATGCAGCGACAGATACGTAGAGCAGGAATGGAGGAGTAATATGAAACGAGTTTACAATTTTTCAGCAGGACCGGCAGTACTGCCGGAAGAAGTTTTACGAGAAGCAGCAGATGAGATGCTGGATTACAAAGGATGTGGAATGTCCGTTATGGAGATGAGTCATCGCTCGAAAGCTTTTGCTGAAATCATTGAAACCGCTGAACAGGATCTTCGTGATTTGATGGGAATCCCGGATAATTACAAAGTACTGTTCCTTCAGGGTGGCGCAAGCCAGCAGTTTGCAATGATTCCAATGAATCTGATGAAGAACAAAGTAGCGGATTATATTGTTACCGGGCAGTGGGCTAAAAAGGCAGCTGCCGAGGCATCCAAATATGGAAAGGTGAATAAGATCGCATCGTCCGAGGATAAAACCTTTTCGTACATTCCTGACTGTTCGGATCTGCCGGTTGATGAAGATGCAGATTATGTATATATCTGCGAAAATAATACAATTTACGGAACCAAATTCAAGGAACTTCCGAACACGAAAGGCAAGACACTGGTAGCGGATGTATCATCCTGCTTCCTGTCTGAGCCTGTAGATGTGACAAAATATGGTCTCATCTATGGCGGAGTCCAGAAGAATATCGGACCAGCGGGTGTTGTTATCGCGATTATCCGTGAAGATCTGATTACAGAGGATGTACTTCCGGGAACACCGACCATGCTTACATACAAGACACATGCAGACGCAGGTTCTCTTTACAATACACCGCCGGCATACGGAATCTATATCTGCGGTAAGGTATTTAAATGGCTCAAAAAGATGGGCGGACTGGAAGTTATGAAAGAACGCAACGAAAAGAAAGCCAAACTGCTCTATGACTACCTGGATCAGAGCAAACTGTTCAAAGGTACGGTAGAAAAGAAAGACCGTTCTCTTATGAATGTACCATTTGTGACAGGCAGTGACGAGCTGGATGCCAAATTTGTAAAAGAGGCAAAAGAAGCAGGTCTTGAGAACCTGAAAGGACACCGTACTGTTGGGGGTATGCGTGCAAGTATTTATAACGCAATGCCATACGAAGGCGTGGAAGCCCTGGTTGCATTTATGAAGAAGTTTGAGGAGGAGAATCTGTAATATGTATAAATATTTTTGCCTAAACCCGATTTCTCCTGTTGGACTGGAGAAATTCAGTGATGACTATGTACCTGCCGGTGAGATGGCAGGAGCAGATGCGGTACTTGTAAGAAGTGCCGGAATGCATGAACTGGAATTTGATAAAGATTTAAAAGCGATTGCCCGTGCCGGGGCCGGTGTAAATAATATTCCACTGGACAAATGTGCGGAGCAGGGAATCGTTGTATTTAATACACCAGGGGCAAATGCCAATGGTGTAAAAGAGTTGGTGATCGCCGGTATGCTGCTTGCATCCAGAGATATCCTTGGCGGTATCAACTGGGTACAGGAGAACGAAGAGGATGGCAATATTGCCAAAGATGCAGAAAAAGCGAAAAAAGCATTTGCAGGCTGTGAGATCCAGGGAAAGAAGCTTGGTGTGATCGGTCTTGGTGCAATCGGTGTCCTGGTTGCCAATGCGGCTACGCATCTTGGGATGGAAGTGTATGGCTATGATCCATATGTTTCTGTAGATTCTGCATGGAGACTTTCAAGAAGTATCCATCACACTAAGAATGTAGATGAGATCTACAAGGAGTGTGATTATATCACAATCCATGTACCGGCACTGGAAGATACAAAGGGTATGATCAATAAGAATGCCATCAGTCTGATGAAAGAGGGCGTTGTGATCCTGAACTTTGCAAGAGATGTACTGGTGAACAGCGAAGACATTGTGGATGCACTTGTTGGTGGAAAAGTCGGACGCTATGTAACTGACTTTCCGACACCGGAGATCGCAGGAGTGAAGCATGCGATTGTCATTCCGCATCTGGGAGCGTCAACTGCTGAATCAGAAGACAATTGTGCAAAGATGGCAGTAGAAGAGCTGAAGGATTTCCTGGAAAATGGAAATATCCGTAATTCTGTCAACTTCCCGGCATGCGATATGGGTGTAAGGGATAAGACAAGAATTACGATCCTGCACAGGAATATTCCGAACATGATCGGTCAGTTTACTGCGCTTCTGGCAAAGGATAATGTCAATATCGATGATATGACGAATAAGAGCCGTGGCAGCTATGCATATACGATGATCGATGTGGATAATGATGTGGCAGAAGACGTGGTAAAAGGTCTGGAAATGATCGAGGGTGTTCTGAAAGTCAGAGTAATTGCATAAAAAGTGACAGAGGATGCGTTTGGAAAAGCGCATCCTCTTTTGATGCAAGGGAAGGAATCCAGGTAAACGGTCATTTTTTCAAACTGATCGGTTTTTATGATAATGAATGGGGATATACCAGTCAGATCTTCCGCCTGATTTCACATATGTACCAGGTGGATCATGGTGTAAAATAAAACAGATTGTAAATGAAAAAGTAAAACGTATATCAGCAGTAACAGTCAGAAGCCATGAAAGAAAGAGTATCACGTGAATAAGAAGAAACGTGATACTCTTTTTGTTACATAGGAACATTCATTCTTATTTGGTATTCAAAATTTTTCAAAATGTTTTTTCAAAGGCAGAAAATATCGTCTTTTTTATAACGATGCTTGCGTATTTTGAAAAATATGGTATGATAAATGACAAAAGTAGCACTTTACAGTGTGAAAATGTAACGTAGGAGGAAGAGATAATGGCATACGAGATTACAGGACATACAGTCCTTACCGGATTACTGGGAAGTCCGGTAGCACACAGCATTTCCCCAATGATGCATAACGAGGCATTTCGCCAGCTGGAGCTGGATTACGCATATTTGGCATTTGATGTTGGAACAGATAACTTAAAGACAGCAGTAGATGGTCTGAAAGTCATGGGAGTCAGAGGATTTAACCTGACTATGCCTGACAAGAATCTGATGTGCTCACTGGTTGATAAACTTTCACCGGCATCTGAGATCGGTGGGGCGGTCAACACTGTTGTAAATGATAACGGTGTCCTGACAGGTTATACGACAGACGGAATTGGATTCATGCGTGCAGTTAGTGAGACAGGCGTTGATATCATTGGCAAGAAGATGACACTTCTTGGAGCGGGTGGAGCCGCAGCAGCGATTCTGATCCAGGCAGCACTTGACAAAGTAGCAGAGATTTCGGTATTCAACATCCGTGATGAATTCTTCACACGTGCGGAGAAGACAATCGAGAAACTTCATGAGAAGACAGACTGCAAGATCAACCTCTATGACTTCTCTGACCCGGAAGTCCTCAAAAAGGAGATCGCAGAAAGTGCAATTCTGGTAAACGGAACTTCTATCGGTATGGCACCGAAGACAGACAGATGTATCATCACAGATGACAGTGTGTTCAGAAAAGATCTGTTTGTATTTGATGTAATCTACAATCCGGAAGAGACGTTATTCCTGAAGAAAGCAAAAGCAGCAGGATGCCAGACACTGAACGGTCTGAACATGCTGTTATATCAGGGTGCTGCATCATTTGAACTTTGGACAGGAAAAGAAATGCCGGTTGATATTATCAAAGAAAAATATTTCTCGCGTTAATTTGCTGTAAATGATTGACAAAGCCTATTGATTCGTGTAACATAAGCTATAGATTTTAAAAATTACATATTCTACTATCAAAATACAATGAAAAGAAGTAGTAAATATAATAAGACGTCACAGAGAGTCCTTTATCGGTGGAAGAAGGATACCGAAGATTATATTGAATTCCTCTTGGAGTAGGATACTGAATGCATTCTTTTGAAGAATTGTTAATAGGTATTTCCGGTAGCAGCCGTTATCTGCAAGGGTATAACCGTTATGAACGACGTACCTGACGAGGCAGTTGTCGTGAGACAATTGTAAAATGAGGTGGAACCACGAAGTATATAATACTCTCGTCCTCTGTTTTTACAGAAGACGGGGGTTTTTTGTTTCATAGGAAATTCCGAAGGAACTTCTAAAAGACATATTCGATGATTAGTAGAGAGAAGAGAAAGGGAAAAAGATTATGATTATCGTATTAAAACCAAGAACAAGTGATGAAAATGTAAAACGAGTTGAGAATATGGTCCGTGCAAAGGGACTGGAAGTACATACTGTAAAAGGTGAGGATCTTACAATTATCGGCTGTATCGGCGATACGGTCCGTGTGGATCCAAAGCTTTTCGAAGTAGACTCTTCTGTTGAAAAAGTTATGCATGTACAGGAACCTTATAAACTTGTAAACCGTGCATTCCATCCGGACGATACCATCGTAGATGTATCTGGTGTCAAAGTTGGTGGCGGACATCTGGCACTGATCGCCGGACCTTGTTCTGTGGAGTCAGAAGAGCAGGTGATCGAGATCGCAAAGGCTGTTAAGGCATCCGGTGCAAATATGCTCCGTGGTGGTGCATTCAAGCCGAGAACAAGTCCATATTCATTCCAGGGACTGGGTCTTGAAGGTCTGGAAATCTTATGTGCAGCAAGAGAAGAGACAGGGCTTCCGATCGTAACAGAGCTGATGTCACCGGAATATCTGGAAATCTTCGATGAAAAGGTAGACTTGATCCAGATCGGTGCACGTAACATGCAGAACTATGACCTGTTAAAACAGCTCGGACAGACAAAGAGACCGATCCTTTTGAAGAGAGGACTTAATGCAACTTACGAAGAATGGATGATGTCAGCAGAATACATTATGGCATCCGGAAATCCAAATGTTATCCTCTGCGAAAGAGGAATCCGTACCTTCGAGACTTATACCAGAAATACACTGGATCTTCAGTCTATTCCGGTAGTAAGAAAACTCAGCCATCTTCCGGTAGTTGTAGACCCGAGCCACGCAGGAGGAAAATGGTGGCTGGTTGATCCGATGGCAAAAGCATCAGTTGCGGCAGGAGCGGACGGGCTGATCATCGAAGTACATAACAGTCCGGAAACGGCACTTTGTGACGGAGCACAGTCGCTGAAACCGGAAAAATATGATACACTGTTAAAAGAGATTACCGGAATCGCAAAAGCAGTCGGTAAAGAAATGTAAAAAACAGCAGCCTGGGAGGAACAAAACGATGAAAATGACGGTAGATTTAAAGAAACACAGCTATCCGATCTATATTGAAAGAGGAATTCTGAAAGAAGCAGCAGAAAGAATAGCGGAAGTGTATCAGGGATCAAAGATCATGATCATTTCCGATGACAGAGTTTATTCTTATTACGGAGAAGCGCTTAAGAAAAATCTTTCTGAAAAATATGAGTGTGCGGAAACCGTGATTCCACATGGAGAACCGTCAAAAGCATTCGAAACCCTTCCGGGGGTATACAGTTCTCTTCTGGAAGCAAAGATTTCCAGAACAGACCTGATCGTTGCACTTGGCGGTGGAGTGGTAGGAGACCTTGCCGGATTTGTGGCAGCGACCTTTCTTAGAGGAATCAAGTTCGTACAGATTCCAACTTCCATTCTTGCACAGGTAGATTCTTCTGTTGGTGGAAAAGTTGCAGTCGATCTTCCGCAGGGTAAGAACCTGGTAGGTGCTTTTTATCAGCCGAAGATGGTACTGATCGATCCGGATGTGCTGGAAACCTTGCCGGATCGTTACGTGACGGATGGCATGGGGGAGATTATCAAATACGGATGCATCAAAGACCGCAAGCTTTTTGATCTTCTGGAAAAATGCGGATGCTATGAGAATCTGAAAGAGCATTTAACCGATGTGATCGCAACCTGTGTCGATATCAAACGCTGCGTTGTGGAAGAAGACGAGTTTGATACCGGAGAGAGGATTCTCCTGAACTTCGGACATACCCTTGCCCACACCATTGAGCAGCACTTCCACTATGAAAGAGAAAGCCACGGTGAAGCCGTAGCCATCGGAATGTACCAGATCACAAAGATTGCTGAAGAGAAAGGACTCACCAAAAAAGGCGAAGCCGAGCACATCCGGAAAGTCCTGGAAGCTTATAAACTTCCGGTAAAAGCCGATGTCCCACTCCCACAGCTTACCGAAGCAATCAAGCTGGATAAAAAAACACTGAATAATAAATTAAAAGTCGTCCTTCTCCATGAAATCGGAGATTCCTATACATACCCGACCGGACAGGAATTCTTTGATGGGGATAGGACAGTATAAGTAAATACGATAAATAAGAATGCCGTAAAACCATGAAAGATATTGGTTTTACGGCATTTTAGTTAAAATGATGCAGTATTTTCAAAATAATATGATATAAAAAAGAGCTTCTTGTTTGCCAGAAAAGTAAAAATATACTAACAAACAGCCGCAAGAGAACCATAAAACAGGACAGATTCCATTTTTGTGCAATGGAGATGAGACTCAAAAATCGTGGAAGCCATTGCTGAACACGATTTTCGCTTTCAGAGGCTCATCGGAATGGTTTGCACAAAGGAAGCTGTCCTGTTTTATGGTTCTTTTGCGGCGTCTGTTCGCTAATATATCCTTACTATCCCGCCAACAAAATTTATCTCATATTTCTCTTCGCAAGCAAATCATGAATCTTATCCGTCGGATTCATAACCGCACTAATAGATGTAGAATGATTCATCGAATCAATGATCAGTGCAAGGAACTTACTCATATCTGCTTCAATGAAATACGGTTTATCATGAAGCTGAGGAAGCAGATAGGTCAGATTGGTTGTGATCAGTCTGTCCAGATAGCCCTTTTCATAATATTCATCGAACTTGTCAAGACCTTCTGTGAAGAGACCAAAAGTAGTACATACAAATACACGCTCAGCACCGCGGTCTTTTAACTGCCTGGTAACATCCAGCATACTTTCACCGGAAGAAATCATGTCATCGATGATGATAACGGTCTTTCCATGTACATCGTCACCTAAGAATTCATGTGCAACGATCGGATTTTTACCATTTACGATGGTAGAATAATCACGGCGTTTGTAGAACATACCCATATCAACACCGAGTACGTTGGAGAAGTATACGGCTCTTTGCATTGCACCTTCATCCGGGCTGATGATCATCAGATGGTCTTTGTCTGCTTTCAGATCCGGTTCTGCTTTAAACAGAGCTTTGATGAACTGATACAGAGGGTTGAAGCTGTCGAAACCATTGAGTGGGATCGCATTCTGTACACGCGGATCGTGTGCGTCAAATGTCAGAATGTTAGATACACCCATTGCGGTTAATTCTTCCAGAGCCATTGCACAGTCCAGAGATTCGCGTTTGGTTCTCTTGTGCTGGCGGCTTTCGTAAAGGAATGGCATAATTACATTTACACGGTGTGCCTTTCCTGTAGAAGCGGAGATGATACGCTTCAGATCCTGATAGTGATCATCCGGTGACATATGATTGATATGTCCGTTTACTGTGTATGTCAGGCTGTAGTTGCAGACATCCACCATAATAAAGAGATCTTTTCCGCGGATACTTTCGCCAAACATTCCCTTTGCTTCCCCCGAACCAAAACGTGGGCAACTGTTCTTTGCAAGATAAGAATCTGCTTCATAAGATGAATAGATTGCAGGATCCAGAAAATCATGCAGAGAATTTTTGCGGAACGATACGATGTACTGATCCACTTTTTCTGCCAGATCCTTGCAGCTTTCCAAGGCAGCAATTTTAAGTGGTGCTGTCGGAAGAGCTTTTTCCATAAGTTCGATATTTGTCATGAGTGCCTCCTTATAATAAGCGTTTTAAGTGCTTTTTATCTAATCTTACTTATCTTTTATACCATTATTTAAAAGCAATGACAAGAAAGAGGCGTTAAAAAATTGCATTTTTTGAAGAAATCTAGTATGATATAGAAGCAGAATTCCGAATAAATATCAGGAGGAAGAAAATATGAGTAAACCAGTTGTTGCCATTGTAGGGCGGCCGAACGTTGGAAAGTCGACGCTTTTTAATGCACTGGCAGGAGAAAAGATAGCAATCGTTAAAGATACGCCGGGTGTTACCCGCGACAGAATTTATGCAGAAGTGAATTGGCTCGATAAAGAATTTACGTTGATCGATACCGGTGGAATCGAGCCGGACAGCCGTGATGTGATCCTCTCCCAGATGAGAGAGCAGGCACAGATCGCCATTGACACTGCAGATGTGATCCTGTTTATGACAGATGTAAAGCAGGGACTTGTAGATTCCGATTCAAAAGTGGCAGATATGCTCCGCCGCTCCCACAAGCCAGTCATCCTTGTTGTCAATAAAGTGGACAATTTTAACAAGATGATGCCGGATGTGTATGAATTTTATAATCTGGGAATCGGAGATCCGGTTCCAATCTCAGCATCGGAACGAATTGGAATCGGAGATATGCTGGATAAGGTTCTGGCACATTTTCCGGAAGGGGCAGGACAGGAAGAGGAAGATGACCGTCCGAGAGTTGCAATCGTTGGGAAACCGAACGTTGGGAAGTCTTCGATCATCAACCGTCTGATCGGAAAAGACCGTGTGATCGTATCCGATATTGCCGGAACTACAAGAGATGCCATTGACACGGAAGTAGTGCACAATGGAAAAGAGTATGTATTCATTGATACAGCAGGACTTCGCCGTAAGAATAAGATCAAAGAGGAACTGGAACGCTACAGTATTATCCGTACAGTTACGGCAGTAGAAAGAGCGGATGTGGTCCTGGTTGTGATCGATGCGGCAGAAGGAGTAACCGAGCAGGATGCCAAGATCGCAGGAATCGCACATGAGCGTGGAAAAGGTGTCATCATCGTTGTAAATAAATGGGATGCCATTGAAAAGAACGATAAGACCACGAGGGAATATGAGCATCAGATCAGGATGGTGCTGTCTTTCCTGCCTTACGCAGAGATCATGTATGTGTCTGCACTGACAGGCCAGAGACTTCCGAAGCTCTTTGACATGATCGACACCGTTATTGAGAACCAGACACTCCGTGTGGCTACGGGTGTCCTTAACGAGATCATGACCGAAGCTGTTGCAATGCAGCAGCCACCGTCAGATAAGGGAAAACGGCTGAAACTTTACTATATTACCCAGGTAGCGGTCAAACCGCCGACATTTGTCATCTTTGTAAATGATAAAGAACTGATGCATTTCTCTTATACGAGATATCTGGAGAATAAGATCCGTGAAGCGTTTGGCTTCCGTGGAACGTCTCTTAAATTCTTTATCAGGGAGAGAAAGGAGAAGGACAAATAAGATGGAACGTCTTGTATGTTTGCTGATCGGCTATATATTTGGTCTGTTTCAGACCGGCTATTTCTATGGAAAAACTCAGGGGGTAGATATCCGCAAGATGGGAAGCGGAAATGCAGGTTCTACCAATGCACTTCGCACCATGGGAATCAAAGCCGGAATGATCACCCTGCTAGGTGACTGCTTCAAATGCGTGATCGCAGTTCTGGTGGTCCGCGGAATTTACGGACAGTCTCACGCAGATATTTTACCGCTCCTTTCGCTGTATACAGGTTTTGGGGCAGTGCTCGGACATAATTTTCCATTCTATCTGAAGTTCAAGGGCGGAAAGGGAATTGCAGTTACGGCAGGTATGATCTTATCTACAGATATTCGGATTGCGGCAGTATGTTTGATCGTGTTTATCGTAATTGTTGCCGTGACACGTTATGTATCACTGGGATCGCTGGTGATTTCCGTACTGTTCCTTGTCGGACTTGTTATTGACAGATGGGAATGTTTGGAATGGCGCAGAAGTATCTGTTTGAAATGTATGGAATCGGAGTACTTTTTGTTCTCTCTGCATTTATCCGTCACCGTGCGAATATCGGACGTCTGAGAAATGGTACAGAGAGCAAGATTAGTTTTTCAAAAAAGAAAAATAAGAGGTAATAATTTATGGCAGAAATCGGAGTTATCGGTTCAGGAAGCTGGGGAACGGCTCTGGCCCTGGTACTGAATAAAAACGGACATCATGTAACCATCTGGTCTTATTTAAAAGAAGAAGCAGATGAGATCAGGAAAAAGCGGGAAAATCCAAGTAAGCTTCCGGGCGTTCATATCCCGGAGGAGATCGAGATCACAACAGATCTGCAGGGAAGTGTGGAAGGAAAAGATGTGGTCGTTCTTGCAGTTCCGTCTATGGCAACCAGAGCTACGGCGAAGAAAATGTGCCCGTATGTAAAGGAAGAGCAAATTCTGGTCAATGTGGCAAAAGGAATTGAAGAGGGTACTTTAAAGACGCTTTCTGAGCAGATTGAAGAAGAGATTCCGCAGGCAAATGTAGCTGTTCTTTCTGGTCCAAGTCACGCAGAAGAAGTAAGCCGCGAACTTCCGACAACGGTTGTAGTCGGAGCAGAGACAGAAGAAACCGCCATTTATCTGCAGAAAATTTTCATGAATGATGTATTTCGTGTCTACACAAGCCCGGATATTAAAGGAATTGAGCTTGGCGGTTCCCTGAAAAATGTAATCGCACTTGCAGCCGGAGTTGCAGATGGACTAGGATACGGGGATAACACCAAAGCTGCACTGATCACCAGAGGAATTGCGGAGATCACAAGACTTGGTGTAAAGATGGGCGGAAAGCTGGAATCCTTTACCGGACTTACCGGAATCGGTGATCTGATCGTCACCTGTGCAAGTAAGCACAGTCGTAACCGTAAGGCAGGTGTTCTGATCGGTGAGGGAATGACGATGGAAGAAGCGATGGCTGAGGTCAAGATGGTAGTTGAGGGTGTGTATTCAGCAAAAGCGGCAAGAGAGCTGGCTGAAAAATATGAGGTATCCATGCCGATCGTGGAAAAGGTCAATCAGGTACTTTTTGAAGGCAAACCCGCAAAGGATGCGGTAAGTGAACTGATGATGCGTGACGGGCGCAGCGAATACAGTAACCTTCCGTGGGATTAAAGTTTCAAAGAAATTTCATAAAGTCTTAATGGAAAATCCTTCCGTATAGGCGTATAATGACGTGTATACAGGAGGATTTTTTGTATGAAATTCGGAAAAAAAGAAAAAGAAACACAAGAGGAAGAAGTCGTTCGCGGCGAGATCCAGCGTGTGGTTCCAGACTACCGGGTAGGTCTTAATCCCGAGCAGATTCGGATAAGGGAAGAGAATGGCTGGACCAATGATGAGGTTGCTCCACCGGGACTTACGACAAAAGAGATTGTTCATAATAATATATTTACCTATTTCAACCTGATCTTTCTGATTCTGGCGATTCTGCTGTGCCTGGTAGGTTCTTTTCGAAATCTGACATTCCTGCCGGTCATCATCTGCAATACACTGATCGGGATCATTCAGGAGATCCGTTCCAAGAAAGTACTGGATAGACTGACCATGCTGAATGCACCGCACGCAGAAGTAATCCGTGGAGGGGTATCGCTGAATCTGGAGGCGGATCAGCTGGTTGTGGACGACATTGTTGTATTTCGTGCAGGGAACCAGATCTGTGCAGATGCGGTTGTTGAGGCTGGCGAGGTTCAGGTCAATGAATCTTTACTTACCGGTGAATCTGATGAGATCACGAAAAAGCGTGGAGACCGTCTGATGTCAGGTAGTTTTGTGGTATCAGGAAGCTGTCATGCACGCCTGGACAAGGTTGGAGCGGATTCCTATATTTCACAGCTGACTCTGGAAGCAAAAGCCATGCAGCAGGGGGAACAGTCGGAGATGATCCGTTCCCTGGACAAGCTGGTAAAAATGGTCGGAATCGCACTGATCCCGATAGGAATCATTTTGTTTGTGCAGAGTTATTTCTATAATCACGACAGCTTCCGGCAGAGTATTATCTCCATGGTTGCTGCAGTGATCGGCATGATCCCGGAAGGATTATATCTTCTTGCAAGCGTGGCACTTGCGGTAAGTGCAATGCGTCTTGCATCGAAAAAGGTATTGCTCCATGATATGAAGAGTATCGAGACTCTGGCGCGGGTTAATGTGCTTTGTGTTGACAAGACAGGTACGATCACAGAAGACAGTATGTGTGTCAGTGAAGTGGTGAAAGCCAAGGCCTATGACGAAGAAAAGATGCCGGATCTGAACCGGATGATCGGTGATTTTGTCAAAGGAATGGACGCGGATAACAGCACGATGCATGCGATGCAAGAACATTTTACAGAGCATTCAGATAAAGTGCCGGAAAAAGTGATTCCTTTTTCTTCCACGGTCAAATACAGCGGAGTAATTTTCAAAGATCAGGCATATGTGCTTGGTGCACCGGAATTTGTCCTGCGTGAGGATTATACAAAGTATCAGGGAAGAATAGAACAGTATACGTCCAGGGGGTTCCGTGTACTGGTATTTGGAAGCTATGATGGAGAGCCGGATGGTAAGCCGCTGACTGGAACGGTAACGCCGCTTGGTTATGTCCTCCTTCTCAATAAAGTCAGGGAAGAAGCGCCTGCGACTTTCAAATATTTTGCGGACCAGGGTGTTGCGATAAAAGTTATTTCGGGTGATAATCCGATTACCGTATCGGAGACTGCGAAGCAGGCCGGAATTGAAGGCGCAGAGAATTACGTGGATGCGGGAACATTAAAGACCGAAGAAGATATTGCCCTTGCGGTGAGCAAATATACGGTCTTCGGAAGGGTAATCCCGGAACAGAAAAGACAGTTTGTGCAGGCACTGAAAAAGCAGGGAATGACGGTCGCTATGACCGGTGATGGTGTTAATGATGTACTTGCTCTGAAGGATGCAGACTGTTCGGTGGCGATGGCATCAGGAAGCGATGCGGCGGTCCAGGCGTCCCAGGTGGTACTTCTGGAATCCGATTTTTCAAGGATGCCGGAGGTTGTTCTGGAAGGAAGAAGAGTTGTCAATAACATTCAGCGTTCAGCAAGTCTGTTCCTGGTGAAGAATATTTTTTCCTTCCTGCTTGCAATTTTCTCGGCAGTCTTTATGATTACCTATCCGCTGGAGCCATCCCAGGTATCGCTGATCAGCATGTATACGATCGGTATTCCGGCATTCTTCCTGGCACTGCAGCCGAACCGGGATATCATTAAGGGACACTTCCTGACCAATGTGTTCTTAAAGGCACTTCCGGCAGGACTTACGGATGTACTTGCGGTTGGTGCGCTGGTTGTATTTGGACAGACGTTCGGAGTTGCATCCAAAGATATTTCTACGGCGGCGACGATGCTGCTTGCAATTGTCGGATTCATGATCCTTTACCGGATCTGCCAGCCGATGAATGCACTGCGTATGATCGTCTGGATCGGATGCGTGATCGGACTGTTAGGATGCAGTATCTTCCTGCCACAGTTATTTGCGATTACGGGAATGTCCAGAAAATGCATTATGCTTTTTGTAGTATTCTCTATCGCGACCGAGCCGGTACTTCGGTATCTGACGAAGCTGATCGAATGGCTGAGAAAGCAGTACATAAAATTTATCAAGAATCCAATCAAAGAATTTAAAGGAAAAGCTGCCGATTAAGGCAGCTTTTCTTGGAAAATGAGTATTTTTAAAGAATAAAGATCAGATAATTCAGTCTGCAAATTTTGCATTCTGATCCACTTCTTCCGACTGGTTTACGATATGATTGGTCAATGCCTCATCATCCGTGGTAAACACAATATCCGGCAGAAGTTCAAAATAAAAATCCGTATATTTTTTCGCAAGAGCCTGGATACAGAAATTCTGTACGATCTTAAACCGGGTAATGGAAACCAGATCTTTGTCAAAGGTGATGTAAACACTGATCCAGAGCTTTCTTCCGGTACGGAGAATGTCATAGTAGAGTTTTTTGTAACCATAGGCATTTAGGACAGGTTCGATCGTTTCTTTAATTTCATCAACAGTCTCTTCCTCCGGCGGGATCAGGAACAGATCCCGAAGTCCGGTTATTACCGTCTTTATCGGCGTCGGCAGCATAAAGATGGACAGGGTGACGGTAATGATCTGGTCAAGATAAGGTGTTATGGGTCTGAACCATGGAAAAGGCAGCAGAACCGGAAGAAAGAAGGCAATTGCCATACCGAAAGAGGCAATACTGTCGATCTCCCAGCCTTCCATTTCCATTGTGATCATTGGGGAATCCATCAGACGATTTTTATATTTGAGATAAATGGATACGGTAATTCCCAGAAAAAATGCAAATAATTCAAACCAGGCAATGGTATCAAAAGCGACTTTTCTGCCACCATGGATCATGATTTCGATATTGTTCAGGATCAGCCCGACGGTAACGCCAGTCATGGTAATGCCCTTGACAACGACAAACATAGATTCAATCTGCATATAACCGAACGGGTGCTTTTCATTGGATGGCTTGTAAAGTAGCGGAATCAGAAAAAGCGACGGCAGGAGCATGCAGAACTCGACTCCGTCATAGATTGCGTCCAGAAGAACTGCCTGGGAACTGGTGTAGATTGCCATGACGATCTCAACGATAACGAAAAACAGATTCCCGTACAGGGAGACAGACATGGCTTTTTTTTCTCTTTTTTGTGCTTTTCTTCCTACGTGCATAGGATACCTCCTTTTTTGACTGTAAGAAAATCCCGATAGGATTTTCTGATAAATGAAAGGCATTACGTGCCTGTAATACGCTTTTTTGTTACCATTTATCATACCCGATTTTGAAATTGATGGCAAGAAAGTAAAAGTGAACTGGCAGTATAGTTGTTCTAAACCGGGGAAAGCCCGCATACACTGTATCAGCAATCAAAGGGGGACAGTGTATGGATACATTTGATTTATACAAGGATATACAGTGCCGGACGAATGGAGAGATCTATCTGGGTGTGGTAGGACCGGTGCGGAGTGGCAAATCAACCTTTATCAAGCGTTTTATGGATGTGCTGGTGCTGCCGAAAATGACCGATGAGCATGCAAAAGAGCGGACGGTGGATGAGCTTCCGCAGTCTGCGTCAGGGAAGAGCATCATGACAACGGAGCCGAAATTTGTGCCAAAAGAAGCTGCCGAAATCCAGCTCGCAAAGGATGTGAGTGTGCTGGTGCGTCTGATCGATTGTGTGGGCTATATGGTGGAGGGAGCCGCCGGTCACATGGAAAATGGAGCAGAACGTCTGGTGAAAACGCCGTGGAACGAAAAAGAAATTCCGTTTACAAAGGCGGCAGAAATCGGGACGAAAAAGGTAATCCATGACCACTCCACGATCGGGATTGTTGTGACGACAGACGGAAGTATCGGAGAGCTTCCCAGAAACAGCTACCGGGCGGCAGAAAAGAAAACGATCCAGGAGCTGAAAAGCATTGGCAAGCCGTTCGTGGTCTTGGTCAATACCCGGAAACCGTACAGCGCAGAGGCAAAAAACGTGGCAGAAGAAATCCAGAAAGAATATCAGGTAACGGCGCTTCCGGTCAACTGTGAACAGCTCCGGGAAGAAGATATCCACCGGATCATGGAAAATGTGCTCTTTGCATTTCCGGTCACAGAAGTAAAATTTTTCCTTCCAAAATGGGTGGAAATACTTACAGCAGATCACAAGGTCCGAGAAGAGCTGGTATCTTATGCAAGAGAAGTCATGGGCAGAATCGGAGAAATCCGGGATGCGATGGAGATCCGGAAGCCGGAGCAGAGTACCTACATAAATGCAGTAAATGTAACAGGTGTGTCCATGGATACCGGTGAGATCTCGGTTGAAATCAAGGTGGAAGATGGCTGTTATTATGAAATGTTAAGTGATCTGACCGGAACGCAGATCAGCGGGGAATATGATCTGATCCATACAGTGCGTAATCTTGCCATGCTCCAGAAAGAATATGAAAGTGTCAAAGATGCACTTGCTTCAGTTAAAATGAAAGGCTACGGTGTAGTCAGCGCGACAAGAGAAGAAATCCGGCTGGACGATCCAGTGGTAATCCGGCAGGGCAATAAATACGGAGTAAAGATCCGTTCGGAAGCACCTTCTATCCATATGATCCGAGCTAACATTGAGACCGAGATCGCACCGATCGTGGGGAGTGAGCAGCAGGCAAAGGATCTGGTAAATTATATCAACGAGGCGGCAAAGAGCCCGGATGGAGTCTGGGGAACCAATATTTTCGGAAAATCGATCGAAGAGCTGGTGATGGATGGCGTGCGAAACAAGATCGCCATGATCGGAGATGAAAGTCAGGCAAAACTGCAGGACACCATGCAGAAGATCGTCAATGACAGCAACGGAGGTATGGTTTGCATCATTATCTAAAATTTTTCTTAAATCAATTCGATTGGCGGCAGGAAACTTGCATGGCAATCCGAGAGTATGTTATACTAAAGTCTATACGTTAGGGGATACATTTTCATGGAATGAATGGTCATATAAGATACCATGAAATCTATACGTGAGGAGAAAAGAAAAGAGGGACATCTATGAAAGTAGCAATTGTATCAGCAGACACCATGATATACAGAAAACAGAAGGATGATACGTGTTCGCCAATCGTGCGAAGAGTGCTCGATCAGGTCAGCTTCAAGACAGAGCTTGTACAGCCGGTACCAAATGACAGGGAGGTTATCCGCAAGATCCTTGCGAAGATCGCGGATGCACAGATGGCAGATCTGATCCTTACGATCGGTGGGATCGGATGCAGAGAAGAGGACTGTGTTCCGGAAGCGACAAAGGCAGTGGTCGATAAGGAGATTCCGGGGATCGGAGAGTCGATGCGTCTTTTTATGACACGGACCAGAAAAAGGGCAATGCTGACGAGAGGAACAGCAGGTATCCGGGGTAAATCCCTGATCGTCAATCTTCCGGGAAGTCCGAAGATCATTAAAGAGTGTCTGGAATATGTTCTTCCGGAGATTGTTTATGCGACAGAGACGGCAGCCGGTGAACATGATGATGTTGAGGAGTAGGCAGACAGATGAGGGTGACGTATATCGGACACAGCGGATTTTCGGTGGAACTGGAATCCCATATTCTATTATTTGACTATTATGAAGGAACGATGCCGGAGTTTGATCCAGCGAAGAAGCTGTTGGTGTTTGCCAGCCATTCCCATCCGGATCATTTTAACAGAGAGATCCTGAAGCTTGCGGATGTGTATCCGGATGTGGAATATATTTTCCCGAAGGATATCAGAATTGCGAAAAAGGAGCAGCGTGAATCGGAACATTTCATGCGAAAAAGGGATGAGATTACTGTCGGGGATACAAAGGTAAAAAGTCTGTGCTCAACCGATGAAGGGGTTGCCTTTCTGGTAAGATGCGAAGACAGGATCATTTATCATGCAGGGGATCTGAACTGGTGGCACTGGGAAGAGGAAGATGATGCGTATAACCGGATGATGCGCGGCGATTATCAAAAGGAGATTGAAACGCTGGCCGGTGAGAAGATCGATCTTGCATTTGTCGTGCTTGACCCGAGACAGGAAGAGCAGTTTTACTGGGGCTTTGACTGGTATATGCGGCATACGGATACGAAGATTGTATTTCCGATGCATATGTGGAAGCAGTACGAGGTGCAGGATCGGCTTATCGGAATGGAAGTATCAGAGCCATACCGGGAGAAGATCATGCGGGTCCGGGAAAAGGGACAGGTATTTGAACTATAAGGAGACAATTTATGAAAGTCAGTATTTATACAGATGGAGCGGCAAGAGGTAATCCGGACGGACCGGGCGGTTATGGAGTCGTTCTGGAATATGTAGACCCGAAGGGAGAACTTCACGTTAAAGAGCTTTCCGGCGGCTATGTGCGGACAACCAATAACCGGATGGAGCTGATGGCTGTCATCCGGGGGCTGGAAGCGCTCAACAGACCTTGCGAGGTAGAGCTTTATTCTGATTCCCAATATGTGGTCAATGCATTCAATCAGCACTGGATTGAGGGATGGATCAAAAAGGGCTGGAAGCGTGGGAAGAATGAGCCGGTCAAGAATACCGACCTGTGGAAGCGTCTTCTGGAAGCGAAAAAGCCGCACCAGGTGAACTTCAATTGGGTAAAAGGGCATGATGGACACCCGCAGAATGAACGTTGTGATACTCTTGCGACAACGGCCGCAGACGGAAATGAGCTGCAGGTTGATCCGGGAGTGTAGAAGAAATCCTTTACACTGATAAAAAAATGTGATAAAGTATCTAAGGCAAGTAAGACAGACGTTCGCGGATGCAGGTGCCGAAAGGCCGCAGACGAGGAAAGTCCGGGCTTCACAGGGCAGGATGCCGGATAACGTCCGGTAGAGGTGACTCTAAGGATAGTGCAACAGAAATATACCGCCTGCAGATGCAGGTAAGGTTGGAAGGGCAGTGTAAGAGACTACCGCCTGGGTGGTAACACACAGGGCATATGTAAACCCCATCCGAAGCAAGACCGAAAAGAAGTGGTATGGCGGCCCGTCATGCTTCAGGTTGGTCGCTTGAGTCTGCTGGCAACAGCAGAACTGGATAGATGAACGTCCACGACATAACCCGGCTTATCGTTTTGCTTGCTTTTTTATTTTTAATTGAGAAATTTTGAAAAGAATCTGTATTCATATTCATGAAGGATATAGATTCTTTTTTTGTTGCGGTGCCATTTAAAAAACTTTAATTTTTATGATATTGTAGTATTGTGTGAATGATTTTTTGAGTGGAATGAAAAATAAAAAAACGTGATAATCCGTTTGACAATCGTTTGGAAAATATGGTAGTTTTAGGAGGATTAAAGTTATGTAGGAGTGTCAAATGAGGAATGATTGTTTTCAAAGTCTGGAAAGAGGAAATGTAGCATATTACCATCTTCCGGGCTTGTTTGAATTTTATGAACTGTACAGACTTTTTTTGCCGCTGTTTTATACACACAGGGAGTATTTCTATGACTGGTGTGAGATTGGTTCCATTTATGGAACCCCGGAAGACTGCCTGTGGGGCGGAGGACGTGTGGAAGCAGGAGAAGCTGAGCCGGAAGAAGTGCTTGCACTTATGCAGAAGTACGGGATTTCTGCCCGTCTGACCTTTAGTAATTCTCTGCTCAGGAAAGAGCACCTTGCGAATCAGAGATGCAATATGCTTTGTCAGTTATTTGAGAAAAGCACAGGTGTGAAAAACGGTGTGATCGTGCACTCAGAGCTGCTGGTGGATTATCTGAAAAAGAAGTATCCGGGGTTTTATCTGGTCTCATCTACCACGAAAGTGTTGACCGAATTTCAGGAGTGTCTGCGGGAAATCCAGAGAGAAGATTTTCAATATGTCGTGCCGGATTTCCGTCTGAATAAGATGTTGGATAAATGGAATACATTATCAGAAGGTCAGAAGGATAAAGTTGAATTCCTGTGTAATGAGTGTTGTTGGTTCGGCTGCAGGGACCGGAAAGCCTGTTATGAGGATGTGAGCCGAAAGAATCTCGGAGAAGATGGAGAGGAACACCGGTGTACTGCGCCAAATGCAAAGGAAGGCTATCGTTTTTCAAAAGCAATGACAAATCCGGGATTTATCAGCGTAGACGATATCAAAAATATCTATTTGCCGATGGGATTTACAAATTTTAAGATCGAAGGCAGGGGACTTGGAAGTGCGCTGATCCTGGAATTTCTACTGTATTATATGACAAAGCCGGAATATCAGCTGCATGTAAGAGAGGAATTGTATCTGGATAATATGCTGGATTTGTTTTAAAATCAAGGGAAAGATTTTTATGGACAAATACCAGAAATTTCGAAGACATATTCGCTTTTGTTTTTCTGCGTCTATAGGAGGTATTTTTTATGTTATTAAGTATTGCGCTGATCCTGCTTGTTGGAATGTGTATGAGTTGGATATGTCAGGACTGAAGAAAATAGGAAGATCCGCAGTGATGATGTGCTTTGTCCCTGCAAGCCTATGACTGCATTCTGTCAACATCCACTGTATGCTGTGTCGGACAAACATACTGCAGAAAACAGGACGAGCAATACCAAGATCTCCTTTCTTACTGTACGAAGGAGACAAAAAATAAAGGACGCATGAAAAAATTTGGGTTATAGGACAAAACGTGTTGATGGCTAATCCCAGCCATCAAACGTTCTATCC